>SXGR01093826.1_pt1 | contig 27116 bp, 20 predicted proteins | sample 3174711 | NCBI WGS metagenome assembly SXGR01 (sample SAMN11356860, study PRJNA531348) | freshwater metagenome | isolation source: freshwater sample F1-60 | place: China: Fuxian Lake, Yuxi | collected 2017-12-25
CGCATCGATGACTGGGCGGCAGTCACCATGCTGTCAAAGTCCAAACCCGTCGGATCCTTGTCGGTCGCTGCCGCGGTCAGGTGCTTGAGGTCTGCGACGAGGCGCGAGCGCAGCACGTCAATCGGCTCGAGTTCGTGCGGAAAGACCGCTGGGCGGGCGCGCCTTTCCAAAGTGACCGATGTCGCTGGGACCGCTCGGTTGGTCACTGCGCGCCGTGGTGACTTGATGGTGGTTCGTATTGACATGGTCTGACCCCCCTTCTGTGGCCTCTTTGCCACATCCCGGTAATCGGCACAGGAGCGCAATTCTCCTGCCGTCACCATCGTCATCATGGCGACGGTATCCCCCCGCGCATCGCCATCGGCCGATACCCTCTGCCAGGCACCGCTTGTTGTGTATGAGCCGAAGCATCGCACCCGGATGCACACTGTCCATCGTGGTTTTCCCCCGAACACTCCGACCCGGTTGCCATAAATGCCAGAACACGTAGAATCGATCACATCTAGGGTTGGGGCACGGTAGCCAGTTCCCGGGGGCTTGTGGGAACTTCAAACAGGCGCCTGCGCCGATGCACCGCGAAGGGGAGATCATTTTCGTCGATGGCAGAGAAGTTCTACCGCGATGTCCTGCTCAAGCCTCGTGCACGTGTTGCCCTCGCTCGAGGCGTCGACATCATGGCAAACGTGTTGCGCGTCACCCTCGGACCAATGGCACGCGCAGTGGTCATGGCACCTGTGATCTCGACCCGCACTCCGGAGTTGCTGACGGATGCCGGCACAATTGCCCGCCGAATTATCGAGTTGCCTGACCCATATGAAAACATGGGCGCAATGCTCATCCGTCAGATGGCTTGGCAGGTCCGCGAAAAAGTTGGCAATGGGGCGGCAACGGCGGCAACGATTGCCCAGGCGCTACTTCATGGTGCAAACAAGCAGGCTGCTTCCGGCACCAACGTCATGATGATCCGGCGCGGTATCGAGAAGGGTCTGGCGGTGGCGATTGCCTCGCTGAAGGACCAGGCCGTTCCGATGGAGACGCCTGAGCAAATCGAGTCGCTATCAATCGCGGCGGCTGGTGGGGACCGCGAAATTGGCCGTTACGTGGCAGAAATGCTCGAGATCATCGGAACTGACGGAGTGCTCCTCGTCGAGGAGAGCACCACAATGAAGACCGACCGTGAGTACGTCGAGGGACTGCAGTGGGATAGCGGGTATGTCTCAGCCCACTTCTGCACCGACCTTGATCGTATGGAAGCGATCATCGAGAACCCGCTCGTCGTTGCAACCGATCTGAACCTTGACCGCGCCGAACAACTTCTGCCCCTGCTTGAAACGATCATCGCGCGAAAGCAGGCAGGTGGATCATTTGGCGGTCTTGTCCTGTTTGCCAACGAAATCTCCGGTTCAGCCCTCGGTCTTCTGGCGACAAACCACGAGCGTGACGTTCTCCGATGCATCGGCATCAAGGCACCCGGTGCCGGTGACCGCCGCGTGCGCATCCTGGAAGACATTGCCATTCTTTCCGGCGGCCGCCTGATTGCCGAGGACGCCGGCGACCAAATGGAAAGCGCCGCGTCAGTCAACATTGGCCGGGCACGACGTGTCTGGTGCAACCGGGACTTCTTCAGCATCATTGGAGGGTCCGGGGCACCGAACGCGGTCCGCGAGCGCATCGCCGAGATCAAGCGGCTCCTTCCAACTGCAGACGGCGACTTCGAGCGTGACAAGATGCGCGAACGCATGGGGAAGCTGTCCGGGGGTGTTGGCGTTCTGAAAGTTGGTGCGCCTAGTGAACGCGAGCGTGAAACCCGCAAACAGCGAGGCGAGGAGGCGATTGTCGCCGCGCGAGCCGCTGCCGAAGAGGGGGTTGTGCCCGGTGGAGGTGCCGCGTATCTCGCATGTGTACCAAGACTGCGGGAATTTGCGGATACATTGAACCGGGATGAGGCGATCGGCGTCAAGGTCCTCATTGGTGCTTTGGAAGCACCGACGGAATGGATCGTCCGGAACTCGGCCCGTGACCACCGCGCAATCTTGGCGCGCCTCCGAATGTCACCGCCCGGGCACGGATATGATGCGGTCGGTGACAGGATTGCTGACATGACCGAGGCGGGCATCCTCGATCCGCTGAAGGTTGTTCGCGGTGCCCTCGAGTTCGCCGTTAGTGCCGGATGCATGGCCCTCACCACCGAGGCCCTTGTTTTGACCGACAAATCCAGTCCTGCCGTCAACCCGTGATCCGCGCCGATTGGCTCGCGTGCTGTTCGGGACATCACCGGCCAAATCAATTTCGTGGATGCGCCCGTACACTAGCGCGAATGTTGCCTTACATCATCGCTCAGGGATCTTAAATCTTCTCCCTGAGACACATCAGTGAGCATTGGTCTAATGAGTGCATCAGACTCGGACAAGATAATCGCCTTTCCGTTCTCCCGGGTGACCGGCGGGAACCCGATAACGTCGGTCTCGGCGTCTCCAAAGTGGGAGCTGATCGCACCAGTCTGCGGTTGGGGAGGCACAGTTCTCGCCCTCGTTGCCGTGACAACCACGGCGGGCGAGCATCTTTACGCCGGAACGACCGCCGGGTGCTTCCTTTCAATCGACAACGGTGCTACCTGGGAGGCACGCAACTTCGGCCTGACCAGTCCGTACATTCAATGCCTGGTTGCCTCACCCCAGTTCGCCCGGGACAACACTCTTTTTGCCGGAACCCTTGGCAGTGGCGTGATGCGAAGCACGAACGGCGGCATGACTTGGCAACCAATTGACTTCTGGCAAGGTCCGACTGCCATCACCGCGATCACCATCTCTAAAGAGGGTTCTGGCGAGACTGTCGTCCTTGCCGGCACGGCAACTGGGGGCATATTCCGCTCATCTAATGGTGGGCGCACCTTCTCAAGTTCAAACTTCGGTCTTGGAGACCTCGGTGTTCTGGCCATTGCCATGTCACCATCATTTGAGAGTGATGACATTGCCCTCGCACTGACAAGCACCGGCCTTCATCGGTCGACGAACGGTGGTCGTGCCTGGCGCGTGGTCGACCGCGGCCTCGAAACCGAAGCCGTCCAAGCAATCACGCTTTCGCCCACTTTCGGAGAGGACGGCATAGCGCTCCTCGCGACTGAAGATGCCGGCATCTTCCGATCAACTGACCGCGGGGTGTCATGGAAGGCCGCATCGGACGGTCTTACCAACCAGTCAATCAATGCCGTCTGGATCAGCCCGTCTTTCGCCTCCGACAAGACGGCCTATGCCGGTTCCGCCGGAGACGGCCTCTTCCGGTCGACCGACGCCGGGCGCACTTGGTCCGCAGTCGATGGTGGCGCGCTCAACAATCAGGCCATCATGGCCATCTGCACCGATCATTCGGCAAAGTCCGTGGTTGTCGGTCTTCACCAGTCGGGCATCTTCCGCTCAACCGACTCCGGCAGTGTTTGGGAACCCTCTTCAACAGGCCTGATCGCACGGTCGATGTCGGGCGTGCTCATTTCGCCCGCTTTCAACGACGATCACACGCTATTCGCCTCGGGCATCGAGGACGGCATCGTCAAGTCCACCGATGAGGGCGAAACGTGGGAGCCGGCCAACAATGGCCTTCCGGGCACGCAGATCCTGTCATTAGCGATTTCACCCGATTACGCATCAGATGGAACCATCCTTGCGGTCCTCGCCGAGGGTATGTTCCGGTCAAGCGACCACGGCGCGTCTTGGGAGCCTTTCGGACCCGACGGGCTTGAAGACCCACGCATGGTGGCGTACTCCCGAAACATTGTCGGGGGCCTTGCCGTCATCCTTGGGTCGGCGCGCGCGATGTATGTCTCCAAGGACGGCGGCGACACGTGGAGTGATGTTGCCTCGCCGGCTGATGACGACGAGATCGTGGCAGTCAGCATTTCCCCGAACTTCCTCCAGGACAATACGCTGCTCGTCTCGACCTACTCGACAACCGGCGCGACCCGCCGTGACCGTGACCGGGCACCGGGTGCGCGCCAGCAGTTCCGTGCCGACACTCCACAATCGACGATCACCGTCTGGCGGAGCACCGATGGCGGGGCACGATGGAACCCGGTCATTGATCAGATCACCAGCGCCCGATGGGTTACCACTGCATTCCCGCAGGACTACCGTGGTGACCGCGAAACGGTTCGCAACGGGTTCTTCGTCGGGGTGGGAACGTTGGTCCAACGTCCCATGTGGGGAGGACGGCAGCTGTGGATTGCCGAACGTGTCGGCAAGCCGAACTCCGGGGTCCTCTCTCTGACCGTCTCGCCGGGAACAGTTTGGAACCGTTCGGTCTACGCATCGACCACGGACGGCATATACCGTTCTGACGACGAAGGTCTCACCTGGCATGGCATGTCCGAGGGCTTACACACCCCCACGGTTGTGTCTATTGCACTGTCTCCTTCCTTTGATGACGACGGAGATGCGTTCGCGTTGACCCTCGGCGGGGCACTGCATCGCCTCTCTCACAGTGACGACTGACCCGAAGCCGACACCCTGACGGTATCCGTATGACCACGAAACCCTCATCCCTCCACGGGGATCACACGCTTGCGGTTTCCGTGGCGATGCCGTCTCTGGGTGAACAGGCCACTGAGGGCACACTCGTCAAGTGGTTGAAATCACCGGGTGACGCCGTTGCCGCCGGTGACCCTATTGCCGAGGTTGTCACCGACAAGGTGAGCGCCGAGGTAACGTCACCCGTCTCAGGGCGCCTTGGGCCGTTGCTCGTGCCACCAGGCGTGACCGTGACGACGGACACAACGATAGTCACGGTGATCCCGTCAGTCGGAACCACAGGAACGGTCAGCGCACGCGTGCCCACTGAACCACCGGCTTCATCGGTTCAGGGTGTTGACGAACCCGCCGATGCAATCTCTCGAACGTCTCCCCTTGTGCGCCGGCTTGCGCAGGAAAATGGCATCGACTTGCGCCACGTGCACGCCACGGGGCCGGGTGGGCGAGTGACGAAAGACGACATTCTGGCGTTCATCAGCTCAAGTTCGCAGGCAACCACACTGCGAGCAGCACCCGACACCCCGACCGGGGACCTCCCTGACACCACTTACACTGGCCATGCGTCTCCCGTGCCAAATCCCACGCCAGACACACCTGACGATCATGAGATGTTGCCGCCCTCGGCGCTGCGCCAGGCAGTCGCCGCGCATCTCGTGCGCTCAGTCCGGACAATTCCCCAAGCGTGGACGCTCGTCGAAGTGGACATGTCAGGGCTTCTTGCCTGGCGCCAGGCGCATCGGGAAGGGTTTCGTAGCCGGCACGTTGTCGATCTATCTTTATTCGCCCTCTTTGCCCACACCGTCGTCGGGGTCCTGTCACGCCACCCGCTGCTGAATGCAACGTGGAACGACGGGCCTGACGGCCCCGATGCGAGAGGCGTCGGAGGTGGCCGCGTTACCGTGCACCGTCGCATCAACTTGGGTGTCGCCGTTGCCCGTCCCGGGGGTGGCTTACTTGTCCCATGCGTGCCGGACGCTGGACGGCTCTCAGTCAGCGGCCTCGTAGGCGAGATGCGCCGCATCATCGACGGTGCACGTGACAATACGCTTGGTTCATCGGCTTACGTCGGAACAACCATGACCATCAACAACACTGGTGCCCTTGGCTCGGTGACATCTCAGCCAATCCTTCCCGAAGGCACGTCGGCAATCCTCACGCTTGAGGCAATCACCCCCCGGCCAGTCGTTGTCGGAAATGACGCCATCGCAATCCGACCAATGGCCAACCTCTGCCTGACGTTTGATCACCGAGTGCTTGACGGGCAGGAAGCTTGCGCATTCCTTCAGGAACTCAAGTCACAACTTCAGAGCCTGTCGGCAACTGCCGCGATACACTGACCCTCGGCACGGTGATCGCAGGACGCTGTCGCCCCCGACCAGCGCGTGACCCCCGCCACTGTCGACGTAGTGACGATAGATGGTCATGCGACCGGTTGCCGACAAACAAGATCTGTCCGACCAAGGAGAAGGAATGAGCAGCGGATCCTCACACAGTGGCGTTGCCGGTGGAGCCTATGCGCACGGCGCACGGCCGAAGGTCGTTGTCCTCTCTCCGTGGGGACAGTTTGGCGAGGCCGGCGAACGGGACATCATCGAACGCGCCGGATGCGACGTGATCGTGTCAAAAGCGCGGACGGACGAGGAAGTCATCGCTGCCGTCCACGACGCCGACGCAATCATCCCATCGTGGGGCCTGAGTGCGGCGGTCATGGCGTCTCTAACGAAGTGCCGGGTAATCGCCCGTAGTTCGATCGGAATGGACACAGTGCACGGCATCGACATCGCAACTGAAAAGGGCATCGTTGTTTGCAACGTTCCTGATGTGTTCGTGAATGAAGTCGCCGATCATACCTATGCGCTTCTTCTTGCCTGTGTCCGCCATATCGTGCCGTTGCACAACTATGTCGTGTCTGGCGGGTGGAGTGACCCAAATCGCCAGCATCCCATGGGGCCAATCAGTCACCACGTGTACGGCCAGACCCTCGGTCTGGTTGGGTTTGGGAACATCGGGCGCGCCGTCGCCAAGCGGGCGCACGGGTTCGACCTCAAGGTCATCGCCTATGACCCGTTCGCTCCAAAGGAAGTCTTCCTCGAAGCCGGTGTCAGGCAGGCAACCCTGGGCCAGGTCCTTCAGGACAGTGACTTCGTCTCGTTACATGTTCCATTGATGGATTCCACCCATCACCTGATCGGCGCGCCCCAGTTCCGCCTCATGAAGCCTTCGGCTCTGCTTATCAACACCTGTCGAGGCCCAGTCGTTGACGAGGACGCACTTATCGATGCCCTCAATCACGGCATGATCCTCGGCGCAGGCCTGGACGTCACCGAAGTGGAGCCGACCCCGTCGGATAACCCTCTTCTCAAGATGAACAATGTGGTCATAACCCCCCACACCGCATCAGCGAGCGACCTCGCTGGTGCCGAGCGTCGCCGACGCCCGTCCCATGAGGTTGTCGCAGTTCTTACCGGACACCGTCCGCGCGCAGTCTGGAACCCAACTGTTCTTTCCAAACTGAACCTCAAGTAACGGCACTCAGGGTCTTCCCCAATCAGGCATCCCGCAAGAGGGGTGATCCGGAGTTCCACAGGACCGAAATGTGCCCACACCTGACCGCATCACTGAGATCAAGACTTCACTCGCGAAACCGGGCCAGACGCAGTCATTTACGTGCGATGTCGCATTGCGTACCCAAGACTGTCTTGTCGTCTACTACCGAATGACCCGGGACTACAACCTTCACGGGATACCGCTTCAGGCCGGCAATCTCACGGTCGGATACTTCTGGTTCGACCGTCCATACAACCTCTATCACTGGATAGAACGTGATGGCACAACGTCCGCGTGGTACTTCAACATCGGGGACGTGACCTCGTTCGACGGGTCTACCCTTGAATGGCACGACTTGGCCGTGGACGTTCTTGCGACCCCGTCGGGACGCGTTGTCGTCCTCGATGAGGACGAACTTCCTGCCGACCTTGACCCGGCACTCCGTGCGCGCATCATGGACGCCCGCGATGTCGTACTGGGAGCACTCGCCGAACTGACCAGCGATGCCGACATCACCAGTGCGCAACTCTTGGCGACGGTACCGGCATCCCCGCCAGTCGCGTGATGCCGGCGCCAGTCAGGAATGGTCAGGACCACTCACCCTGCACGAATGAACGCATGACCTCGTAATAGACTTCGGTGCACTGACGCACGTCGTTCAGATCGACCCATTCGTCAATTGTGTGCGCCTGGGCGATGTCTCCAGGGCCGATGACCACCGTCGGAATTCCCGCGAGACCCCACAGGTGCGTCGCGTCCGTGCCGTACGGCACACCGTCCGGAGTCGCGTCAACCGCACCGCCGGTCACCTTGGCGACCGCTGCTTGCACAGCAACCACAAGTGATCCATCCACCGGGCCGTCCAGGCCCCGTTCCGAAATGTACGGGTCTTCGCGGGTCGCCTTCACTCCCGGGCGCGCCCGCATCAGATCGGTCAGCCACCCATCAATTTCCGCGAGAACCGCAACCGGATCCTCGGTCGGCAACGTCCGACGGTCGATATCGATCACGCACCGGTCCGGCACGATATTGACGCCGACCCCACCAGAAATAGTGCCAATCGTGAATGTCGGAGGTGTCAACCTGGGATGGCCACGCATGGACAGGGCCGGTTCGCCACGCTCCCGCAACCAATCGATCACTTCCACCATCTGATGGATTGCGTTGTCACCATTCTCCGGCTTGGAGGTGTGCGCAGCACGACCGTGAGTGACAATCCGGAACCGTATTGCCCCCTTGTGCGCAACGATCGGTCGCAACGACGTCGGTTCGCCAACAATGGCGGCCGTCGCAGTCAATCCGCCCGCGACCGCATGCGCAACCCCGCGCTTGAGGTACTCCTCATCGACCGTGAACAACAGCATCACTTCACCGTCACGTTCCGCCACCTCACGCGCCAGACGAGCGACGGCCACGAGTGCGGCGGCCAACGCGCCCTTCGTGTCGCACGTGCCTCGTCCCCACATGCGATCACCGTCAATGCGGGGTACCGTCGCGTTCGGGATGCCAATATGCGGGACCGTATCGAGATGGAGATCGAACAAGAGCCGTCTACCCGACCGCGTCCCCGTGGTACCGGGCAGGGTTAGGGACACATTTGATCGGTCAGGAAGGACCTCGTCGGTCGCCACGACGAGACCGTGGGAATTCCCAAACGACGCGATTTCCATCGCCAGGTTGGCCTCTCCCGGACCACCCATCGAAGAGTTCGCACTGTCGATCGAGACAAGCCGGGCAAGCAAATCCACAGTCTGGTCAGTCACGTATCCTGTCCTTCAGGGAGTGTGCGTTTCCCGACGCCCCCACGCCGCACGGTACACGCATCCGGACCCATCACGCCAATGACGGTACACCTCCTTTGTGGGCCCGACGAAGTCTCTCGCGAGGACGCCGTACGCGAACTCGTTGCGGGGGCACGACTTCCGTCCGACTTTGCTGACGTCAATACGTCCCGGTTCGACGCCACGTCCTACACGCCTGACGCCTTTCGCTTTGCGTGTGAGGCAATGCCGTTCCTCGCTGAGTGCCGTGTCGTCATTTGCCGCGGTGTCTTCGCTTCGCTTGGCGCCCGGAAGGTGCGAACCGCGAACCGACGATCGAGCAGGGGCGCGACCGATGACGAACCTACGTCTGAGCAAGTGGTGCCCCGGCCGACGATTGGTAAGCGGGGGACGGCTGCGGCTACCTCACCAGCCAAGTCTCCAGAACAAGCACTCGCCGACTACCTGCCAGACATTCCGGACGCAACCTTGGTGCTCTTTGTCGAGGATGAGGCCCCGGGTCCGGCCACAGCGTTGGGAGCCGCGTTCGTCCGCCCAGGAATGATCGTGCGCAACTATCCAATCCCCGAGGGAACCGGTCTGGAACGGTGGTTGCGCACCCGTGCGCAGGCATACGCCGGTCCGGGGGCACCGTCATCCGGTGGCATCACAGCCGAAGCCGCCAGGTTGCTGGCGAGTTATGTCGGCACTGACATGGTTCTTGCAAGCAACGAGATCCGCAAACTCGTCACATACGCGGGGCCGGGACGCGCGGTTGAGGCGCGCGACGTGGAACTTCTGAGCCCGCAAACAACCGCCACGGCCAAGATCTGGGAACTGTCCCAGGCAATCCTCGACGGTCAGAGATCAAAGGCAGCCACGCGACTTGCGCAGCTTCTCGACGCATCGGACATGCGCCCCGAACAAGTGATCTCGGCGCTGCGTTCAGCGATTACTCAGCATCTGACCGTGCAGGAACTTGAGCAGCAGGGCCAACCTGATGCAACGATTGCCCGCGACCTGCGCATGCAACCGTTCGCGGTGAAAATGGTCCGCGAGCGGGCGTCACGCCTTGGGGAACGGGCGCTGATCTACTTGCACCGGCGAACCCTCGAAGCTGACCTCTCACTGAAGACCGGGAGGCAAGCACCGCGCCTAGCCATCGAACTACTTGTGGTTGAACTCTCAGCCCGAGCCGTCCAGGCCATGAAGTTGCAGGCGGAGCGTCGCGGGTAAAAATTCGAATGAAGCCGTACGAATAAGACCCGCCATCACTGGCGGGCCACATCCTCTACCGCGACGAAACCGATTCTCAGGCTGGGCTGAGGGCGTTGAACCGACGCACAAGCCGGCTTTTACGACGCGCCGCGTTGTTCTTGTGGATCACTCCCTTGCGGGCAGCGATGTCGAGTTGCCGCACCGCATTAACGACCGCCTCGGCAGTCTCAGCGACGGGTGTCGCGCCCACAATCGATTGACGCGCCCTCGTGACGTAGGTCTTCACGATTGAACGGACGGAACGATTGCGAATGCGGCGCTTCTCCTGACGTTCGAAGCGCTTGCGATCGGTCTTTCTGGCTTTCGGCATCACGCACCTTAATCTGACAACTGGGATGAGTATACCGTTACTCTTGAAGCCACTTTACCAGCGCCAGACTGATGTTTCCTTCGATTGCCGCCGCGATCACCAGCAGCCCGGCCGCGAGGACAAGCACGTACGCTGCTTCCGACGCCGTCTCCCGCCACTCGAGCATTCGCCGCCCGCTTGCACCAGGCAACAGCCACGACACCCCAAGCTTCATTCCCCACGCCGACGCAAGCCAAAGCGCAGGCAATTCGAAGATGGCGTGAGGTGCAATGCCTGCCACCATCACACCGGGACTCAGCCGACCACCAGCTACGCCTCCTCCGATGGCCGCGACGACACCGATCATTGCGCCATTCGCGAAGGTATTTATTGCCGGAACAAGCCCACCGGCGACCCCCAAGGCCACGAACTGTGTAACTGCAGAGGCATTCATCCGGAAGATGACCCAGGTGCGCGTGAACGGATCGGTCGCAGCGACGACTTGCGCGCCGACCTGCGCCACCGCCTGGATCAGGGGTGCCATCGCCTCAACCACCATCTGGGGTTGGGAAATCGCGGCGCTATACCCGGAAACGGTTCCGCCGATGAACAGAGAGATGGCGGCAATTACCCACCGTCGACCGTCCCATAGCAGTTCTCGATAGTGATTCCAAAGGGAAATCGCGCCGGTTGCTGGCATGAAGTGCCCACTGCCCTCTCCTGATCGCCGTTGGTAGTGTACCTGAGGGGCAACAGTGAACAGCCCGGCCTAGCAATCTTAGGACTAACCGCGTTGGTACGCGAAAGGCAAACTGGGGCGACTGAGGCAGCCCAAGTGTTGTGCCTAACCCCGGAAAGTGCCAACAGAGGTCATTGCGGAACCGCGTCCACCCGAACGTCGCTCCACCCGCAGCTCCCCAGCAAACGCATCGATGCCGACGGTGTCTCCGTCCACGATTAGTCCTTCCAAAATGCGACGCGCAAGCACATTCTCCACCTCGCGCTGAATGACCCGCCTGAGTGGTCTTGCCCCATAGGCCCGGTCATCTCCAGCTCCGGCAAGGTATTCGACCGCATCGGTTGTGACTTCGAGGACGATCTGGCGCGGATCCAACCGTTCCTGCACTCGGCCAATTTCAAGCGACACGATCCGACGCAGCGTCGCCTTGGTCAGCGGGCGGAAGACGACAACATCGTCAATTCGGTTGATGAACTCAGGCCGGAAAAATTCGCGAAGGTGGTTCCGGACGTTGCTCTCAACCGCCTCCCAATCCACCGCAGACCCCGGTTCCCAACCGTCCTGATCGCCAACTCCGGATGCGGTAACGGCCTCGGCACCAATGTTCGAGGTCAACACGATCAACGATTGCCGCGCATCGACCGTTCGGCCCTGACTGTCTGTCAGGCGTCCGTCCTCAATGAGTTGAAGCAGGACGTTGATCACCTCAGGGTGGGCCTTCTCGAGTTCATCAAAAAGGATCACCTGATACGGCCGACGACGCAATGACTCGGTCAGTTGGCCGCCCTGGTCATGCCCTATGTAGCCGGGTGGGGCTCCAACCAGGCGCGACACCGCCGACTTTTCCGTGTACTCGGACATGTCAATCCGGGTCAGGGCGTCCTGGTTGTCAAACAACGCCGCTGCAAGCGCCCGAGCAAGCAGGGTCTTGCCAACACCTGTCGGTCCGAGGAAAAGAAAGGAACCCATCGGCCGGCGCGGATCGGCCAGACCGGCCCGACTTCGCCTCACTGCATCGGCGACCACCCCGATCGCACGCTCCTGCCCAACCACTCGCCGGCGCAACGTGTCGTCAAGCGTCAGCAGCTTCTCGATTTCCGTTTGAACCAGTCGGGTCACTGGGATCCCGGTCCACGCCGCCACGACAGAGGCAATGTCCGATGCCTCGAGGATCTCGCGGAAGAGACGCGTGCCAGCGCCTCCCGCCAGAGACGCATCTACTCGCGCAAGTTCCTTTTCCCGCTCGGGTATCACCCCGTTCTCGTACTTGGCCGCTTCTTCCCAGTTCTGGTCTCGCTTGGCGCGCTCGAGGGCCAGCCTTGCCTCGTCAATCCGCTGCCGTAGTTGCCCCCGGCGGGCAACCGCGTCTCGCTCTTCCGACCATTGCTCGTCCAATGCGCCTGCCTCAAGGCGGATCTGGGCGAGTTCATCCTCGATCCTCACCAGCCTGGCGCGCGAGTCCGGGTCATCTTCCTTGACGAGTGAGACCCGTTCGATCTCAAGTTGCTGGATGCGACGCCGGCGCGCATCAAGTTCAGCCGGAAGCGATTCGGCCTCCATCCGCAGTCTCGACGACGCTTCATCAACCAGGTCGATCGCCTTGTCCGGCAGAAACCGATCAGTTATGTACCGCTGCGCCATCGTCGCCGCCGCCACAAGGGCCGCATCCCGGATCCGGATCCTATGGTGCGTCTCGAACCGCTCCCGAAGTCCACGGAGGACGCTCACCGTGTCGGGAACTGTGGGTTCCTGCACCGTGATCGGTTGGAACCGGCGCTCTAGCGCCGCATCCTTTTCAACATGCTTTCGGTACTCGTCGAGGGTCGTCGCGCCAATGCAGTGGAGCGCACCCCGGGCGAGAAGGGGCTTCAGGAGGTTCGCTGCATCGATCGCCCCGTCCGCACCTCCAGCACCCACAATCATATGTAATTCGTCGATGAATGGGATGACCTCGCCGGCCGAGCCTTGGATGTCCGAAAGAACTGCCTTCAATCGTTCCTCGAACTCGCCGCGAAACTTGGTCCCGGCCACGAGCCGACCAAGGTCAATCGCGATGACCTTGCGGTTCCGCAGGGTCTCCGGCACGTCTCCGCGAACAATCCTCTGGGCGAGCCCTTCGACACTCGCCGTCTTCCCGACACCGGGTTCACCGATCAGCACCGGATTGTTCTTGGTTCGTCGTGCCAGAACCTGGATCACCCTTCGTATCTCTTCATCCCGTCCGATCACCGGGTCAAGCCTTCCGAGGGACGCCTCAGCGGTCAGATCGGTTCCGTACAAGAGCAGTGCTTCGTACTTGGTCTCAGGGCTTTCATCAATGACACGCTTGCCACCACGCAACGCCGTCAGCACCTCGAAAACCCGCTCAAGCGTGACACCGCACCGCACAAGCACCGTCGGCGCAATCCCGGAACGGTCTTCCCTGAGGATTGCCAACAGAAAGTGTTCGGTACTGACAAACTGGTCTGAAAGTCGGTTCGCCTCGAGGTACCCGTTCTGAATTGCACGGTAAAGGCGTGGACCCGTGCCTATCTGCGCCGAACCTGTGACCTTTGGCGCGTTGAACAGCGCCTCGTCCAGGCCCTCGGCGACGGTCACCGGGTTGACGTTGAGACGCCCAAGCAAGCGGGGAACGATGCCTTCCTTCTGTTCAAGCATCGCCATCAGCAGATCCTCGACCTCCACCTCAGGCGCTTGGCGTAGGCGGGCGTACTGATCAGCCTCTAGGAGAGCCTCCCGCGCTTTCTGCGTGTACCTTTGGGTGTTCATCATCGGCCTTCGGCGCGGTCCGCAAACCGGCCGTTCTCGCATGGCAGCCAGGTGCCTTCGGAAGCCATTGTATGGCGTTTGATCGCAGATGCCACGCCCTCGGGTCGCAACGTGGACCTGTCAGCGCTTTGGGGATTGCCTCCCGACAAGAATGTCCCGGAGACTGGGCATCGGGCTCGGCCCGGTCCCGCGATGAGATGCAGCTCGGGAGAGGCACGGCGTCGAGGTCGCGCGCCCTAACGACGCTGCGCCTGGACACGCAGCAACATGTCCTTGAGACGACGTATCTCGGTCTCATATTGGTCGACCAGTGCCTGACGTTCTCGGGCAGACTGCTCGGCAAGCTGCTCAATCTGTTCGTGCATGCGAAGCATGATCTCAACCCCGGCGAGGTTCACCCCAAGTTCATCCATCCACCGCTTGATGAGGGAGATCCGTTCGAGGTCCTTCGCCGAAAACATGCGCACACGGGTTCCATTTTGGACGCGGTGCGGTCGCACCAACCCAAGTTTCTCCCAGTGTCGGATTGTCTGGGGATGCAGGCCCAGTTTCGTGTGGACCACGCCGATGGTCAGACACGGTTCATCATCAAGGATTGGCATGACGCGTCGCCTCCTCAGCCTACCTTGCCGCCCGGTCCGGAGCGGCCTCGCCGGAGCTCTTCGATCAGTTCCTTCTCCCGAGGTGTAAGTTCCTGTGGCAGGACGACTTTGACCTTGGCGTACAGGTCTCCCTTGCCCCCTTCAGTACGCGGCATCCCCTGCCCAGTCAAGCGAAAGGTGCGCCCATTCTGCGTCTCTGCGGGTACGCGAAACGTTCCCGAACCACTCAAGGTCTGCAACTGGACTTCGCCCCCCAGCATTGCATCCCACACCGTAACCGGAACTTCGGAGTGAAGGTCGTCACCACGCCTCTCGATCGTGGCATGGGGCGCAATGACCACCTTGAACAGAAGATCACCGCGGGGCCCGCCTCCCGGCCCGAAATAGCCCTTGCCGGCGACACGCAATTTCACGCCCTCGCGCACCCCAATCGGGATCTTGAGTTCGATGCGTTCGCGAACCGCCGTGCCAGCCTCGTCCGGAACCTCCACTTGAAACTCCCGCACCGCCCCTCGAAATGCGTCCTCGAGAGACACGGAGAGCTCCTGTTCAAGGTTTTCGCCAACACGCGGACGGCCTGCTCCACCGCCAGCACGGCCGGCGCCGGCCCGCCCGAACAGGTCCTTGAGAAGATCGGACATGTCCGGTTCCGCCTCTGGCACCCGTCGCCGGCCTCCGCGTTGCTGCCCTTGGGATTGACGCAGCACGTCCGCCCAATTGACCGCGCTTCCCCGCCCGGGACCGGCACCTGCCCGCGGGTTACCGGATCCGAACTGGTCAAAGCGCCGACGCTTTTCCGGGTCCGACAGGATGTCGTGAGCCTCGGCGATTTCCTTGAATCGTTCCTCAGCCTGTGCGTTGCCCGGGTTCACATCCGGGTGGTACTGGCGCGCCAGTTTCCGATAGGCCGACTTGATGTCGCGTTCAGTCGCTGTCCGCGGGACTCCGAGAACCTTGTAGTAATCCTTGCTCATCTGGCCTCAAGGCGCCTTCCCCGCCAGGCGTGCGTCGAACAGGTCGCACACACCAGTCCCGTTGCCCAAAGCAAAACCCAGGCGCATCATGTGTTCTCGGCGGGCCGAGCGGCGCGTGTTGAAGTCTGTGTGCGACCCAGTGTCATTCCCGTGTCGCAACCCGCACGAGGGAAGGTCGCAAAAGCTCGTCGCCGAACCGGTATCCCCGTTGGAGTTCCGTAATGATTTGACCATCGGGACGGTCAGGTGCAACTTCGCTCGCGATTGCCTCATGAACCGCCGGATCAAACATCTCGCCCGCAGTCGCAATCTCCTTGACCCCTTCGGCGAGCAAGGCATCGCGAAGCAGCGAGTGGGTCAGGCGGACCCCCTGCATCATGCGTTCGGCGTCCACTACCGAACTCTCGCCATACGCAACAGCGCGATCGAGGTTGTCAAGGACACCCAGCATCTTGCCAAGCAAGCCCTTCTGCTGCCGGCGCGCCTGATCGGCGTACGACTGCTGCAACCGCTTTCGGCTGTTCTCAAAGTCCGCGCGGACGTATAGGACATCCTTCTCGGCCTTCATTGCCAGTTCCCTGGCTGCCGCGAGTTCCGTTTCCAAATGCGCGATGTGTTCCTCAGGCGTCGCAGGAACGACGACCTCAGCCCCGTCACCACCAGTTCCGTCAATCGTTGTTTCCATCGGTCATGCTCCCGTCGCCGGCATGCACCCGATCACCAATATCCGCACCCCGGCGCTACGACCGAGTGGGGACACATCCCACCGCGGACCGCCGACAGACGTGTGACTTGTCGACGAAGCCTGGGTGGGACGGTCGGGCCATGCATGGGACTGCCTACTTGCGCTTGTCGTCAGAGGCCTTGAACTCCGCATCCACGATGTCGTCATCCGGTCCAGGCTTCGAGGCATTCGGCGCACCTGATTCGCCACCAGCATCGTCGGCGCCACCCGGCCCGGTCTGCTTGTACATCGCCTCAGCCAGCTTGAACGAGACCCTCTCGACCTCCTCGGTCAGCGACTTGATCCGGTCTGCGTCCTCGCCCTTCAGGGCTTCCTTGAGGCTCGTTAACGAAGTCTCAATCTCGGTACGCTCGGCCTCACTGACCTTGTCCCCATAGTCCTTGAGGGTCTTCTCAGTCTGGTAGACGAGGCTGTCCGCACGGTTCCGCGTTTCGATCTCCTCGCGACGCTTGGCATCCTCGGCAGCGTACTGCTCAGATTCGCGCACCATGCGATCCACCTGGGACTTATCGAGGTGAGTGCTTGCGGTGATGGTGACCCGCTGTTCACGTCCGGTACCCAGATCCTTCGCCGACACGTTCAGGATCCCGTTCGCATCGATGTCAAAGGTGACCTCAACTTGAGGCACCCCGCGAGGCGCCGCCGGGATCCCCTCCAGACGGAACCGACCAAGGGTCATGTTGTCGCGTGCCAGCGGTCGTTCGCCCTGCAGGACGTGGATATCGACCGCTGTCTGGCTGTCCTCGGCGGTCGAGAACGTCTCGGCCTTGCGCGTCGGGATGGTCGTGTTCCGCTCGATCATCCGCTGCATCACGCCACCAAGCGTCTCGACACCAAGTGAAAGCGGCGTGACGTCGAGAAGAACGACGTCCTTGACCTCCCCGGTCAGCACCGCTGCCTGAATGGCAGCACCCACGGCCACAACCTCATCAGGGTTGACGCCGAGGTTCGGCTCCTTGCCGGTCAGGCGCTTCACCAGTTGCTGGATGACCGGCATGCGCGTCGATCCGCCCACCAGAACAATCTCGTCGATCTTGCTGGCATCGAGCCGCGCATCATTGAGAGCCTGCCGGAACGGCGCAACACATCGCTCACTGATCTCAGCAGTGATCTCTTCGAACTTCGCCCGGGACAGCGTCACGGCCAGATGCTTCGGACCGTTCTGGTCGGCAGTGATGAAGGGAAGGTTGATCTCGGTCTGCATCACGCCGGACAGTTCGATCTTCGCCTTCTCCGATGCTTCAATCAGGCGCTGCAGGGCCTGCTTGTCCTTGCGAAGGTCAATCCCTTCCTCACGCAGATACTGTTCGGCGACGAACTGCAGAATGCGCTGGTCGTAGTCATCGCCGCCAAGGTGTGTGTCTCCGGCGGTGCTCTTGACCTCGAACACGCCGTCCCCTACCTCGAGAACCGAGACATCGAACGTTCCACCACCAAGGTCCCAGACCAGGATGGTCTCAGCCTTCTTCTTGTCCAGTCCGTATGCAAGGGCCGCGGCCGTCGGCTCGTTGATGATCCGGAGAACCTCGAGACCCGCAATCTGTCCAGCATTCTTCGTTGCCTGACGCTGTGCGTCGTTGAAGTACGCCGGCACGGTGATTACCGCCTGGGTGACCTTCTCACCGAGGTACTTCTCGGCGTCAGTCTTCAGCTTCTGCAAGATGAAGGCCGAAACCTCCTCGGGCGAGAAATCCTTCCCGCCGTTCGGCAGGTTCACCCGCGCTTCGCCCTTCGGACCCGAGACCATCTTGTATGCCGTGCTGGAGGCCTCGGACTGACGTTGCGCCAACCCCATGCCCATGAACCGCTTGATCGACGCAACCGTGTTCTCTGAGTTCAGGACCGACTGCCTGCGGGCAAGCTGCCCGACCAAGCGTTCACCGGTCTTCGTGAATGCAACTACGGATGGGGTGAGCCGACCACCTTCCGCATTGGGGATGACGACCGGATCGCCGGCCTCCATGACCGCGATCACCGAATTGGTAGTCCCAAGATCGATGCCTACTACCTTTGCCATGACTGTTTTCCCTCCGACGTGATCGGTTTGTACGCGTTGGTGGTTGCCATTCCGCGCCAATTGCTGTGTGTTCACGCCCCATCGGGGCGGTTGCGGAAACCCAGACAGGTTTCCCTATGGTGTGGATGGTGGGGCCGGAATGCGTGCCGAACCCTTCGGAGTCGGACGCAATGCCAGTCGCAACACTTCATCTACCTCCTCGACCCATACGATCCGCAGCGCCTTCCGGATATCCGGCGGGATGTCCGGCAGGTCCTTGCGGTTTTCAGCGGGCAAGATCAGCACCTTCATCCGGGCGCGATGCGCCGCAAGCGCCTTCTGCTTGACGCCACCGATTGCCAGCACCTTGCCCCGCAAGGTGACTTCCCCGGTCATCGCGACATCGGACCGGACAGCCCGACCAGACAAGGCCGAAGCAATCGCGGTTGTCATCGTGATGCCCGCGGACGGCCCGTCCTTGGGCTGCGCCCCGGCCGGCACATGCACGTGTACCCCGTGCGTCTCGAAGAAATTGGGCGTGACGCCGAAGTCAGCCGCCCGCCCACGCACGTAACTGAACGCTGCACGCACCGATTCCTGCATGACGTCCCCAAGCTGGCCGGTCAACACCAGAGGTGCTTGGGCATCGGTGCGTCCCGGAATCCACGTTGCCTCGACTTCGATCAGATCGCCACCCGTCTCGGTGACTGCAAGGCCATAAGCCACCCCGGGTTCATCACGACGCGCGCCCTCACCGGTCTCGAACCGGACTGGCCCGAGGAACCCGTCAATGGTTTCCGCCGTCACATGAACCCTCACGGCCTGCGCTGCCTCGTCGTCCGCCGCCTCGGCGACGGTACGCGCAACCTTGCGGCAAATCTGTGCGATCTGCCGGTCAAGATTGCGCACGCCCGCCTCACGGGTATGCCCACGGATGATCAGGCGCAGTGCCTCATCATCGATCTGCACGTGGGAAGTCGTGACGCCATGCTGCTCAAGCTGGCGCGCAACCACGAACCGGGCTGCAATCTGGACCTTCTCCTCTTCCGTGTATCCGGGAATGGAAATCACTTCCATTCGATCCCGGAGGGCCGGCGGAATTGGGTCTAGCAGGTTGGCCGTCGTGATGAAGAGCACACGCGACAGATCAAAAGGCGCCTCGAGGTAATGATCGGAAAAGGTGGCATTCTGCTCCGGGTCAAGCACTTCAAGTAACGCGCTCGACGGATCACCCCGGAAGTCGCGACCGATCTTGTCAATCTCGTCAAGCATGAAGATCGGATTGCGAGCGCCCGCATCGCGCATCCCGCGAAGGATCCGTCCCGGCATCGCGCCAACATACGTCCGACGATGCCCGCGGATCTCTGCCTCATCCCGCACGCCACCGAGACTGATGCGGACAAACGTCCGACCCATGGCGCGAGCGATGCTCCGTCCCAGACTGGTCTTCCCGACGCCCGGAGGACCGGCGAGGCAAAGTATCGGGCTACGCAACTTCCCTGACAGCCGCCGAACCGCGAGGAACTCGACGATCCGCTCCTTAACCTTCTCAAGACCAAAGTGGTCCTCATCCAGAATCCGTTCGGCGTCCCGAAGATGGAGCGAGTCGGGCGTCTCCTTTGACCACGGTAGGCTGACAAGCCAGTCAACGTAAGTGCGGACTATCCCCGTCTCGGGCGATCCGGGCGGGATCATCGGCAACCGATCGATCTCACGCGTGGCCCGTTCGCGGACAAGCTCGGGCATTCCGGCTTGGACAACGCGCTGGCGCAGGCCTTCGATCTCCGTTTGCTGCGGATCGCCATCACCAAGTTCCCGATGGATGGCCTTGATCTGTTCGCGGAGGAAATATTCCCTCTGCGTCTTCTCCATGCCCTTGTGGATCTCACCTTGGATCTTGTTCTTCAAGTCAACGATGTCCAGGTGATGCGAAAGGAAGCCTGAAACGGCACGCAAGCGGTCTGTGGGGTCGGTGATCTCGAGCAGCTGTTGCCTCTGGGCAACCGTCAGGTCCGGTGCAAACGCCGCGATATCCGCCAACCAGCCAGGTTCCTCGGTGCTGCGCGCCGTCGTGAGCACTTCCGGATGGCCCGAACGACCCTTCTCGATAAGTTGCTCAAGCTGGTTCATCACCGCCCGCATGAGCGCCTCGGTCGTAAGCGTGCGGATAACGCCTTCGGACAGTACTTCGTACGTCGTCCTGAGGAATGTCGGTCCGGGTCCCGTCGTAGGCGCCACCGGGTCGTCACCAGCTCCATCACGTTCTGACCCGCCTTCAGACTCCGCTTCCTTGGGCGGGTTTGCCAATTCGGCACCTTCGAGCAATGCCACGGCTCGCGGCTCGCCAGTCGCGTAGTCGACGCTTGTGCACGCGATCACCTTGGCCCGCGTCAGACCCTGAACCACCACTTGCAGACCGCCACTGGGTACACGGATCGACTGCACCACCTGGGCAACTGTGCCAACCTGATAGAGATCCTCGGGATCCACCACTCCCAAGTCCTCACGTCGCTGCGCGACAAGCATCACGACAGGACGGTCGGTACTCGCCGACAGCACCGCACTGATCGACGCAGGCATCTCCACAAGGAGAGGAACAGTCATTCTGGGGAAGACCACGGTGTTGATCAAAGGCAGGATCGGCAGGGACGCAGGGAGTTCGCGGGACCCACGGCGACGCCGCGGTTTCGCACGTTCCGGGCTCACCAAGTCAGACAATCTTTCACCTCGGGCGTCGGCCGGTCACGACCACGCTGGTACCACCGATAGCATAATACTTGAGTGTCTTGTTGTCAAGGGAGCGACACATCGTATTGTCACGACTGTCTATCCGGACGATTGCACAGGCCCGGTCCGCGGTCACGCTGGAGGCAGGTCGGGCGTTGGGCGGGGCGTACGAACTGGCCCAGCGCCAGCAATCCCGCACTGTGGTGGAGGCACATCGACGTAAAGAAGCTCCGGAACGCCACACACCATCCCCGTCCTGACCGTGGCAGGCATCGGAAACGTCTCTAGCGGCCGACCCTTTAGCCACGTGTCCATGAACTCTTTCCAGATGCCACCCGCACCGATACTGCCCGCAACCTGCATCATCGGCTTCGCGTCCGTATTGCCAACCCACACACCGACAACAAGACTGGGGGTGTACCCGATCGTCAGCGAATCCTTGTAGTCGTTGGTTGTCCCGGTTTTCACGGCCGCAATCCGACCTCCCGCAAGATTCAGCACGGTACCGAACGCTGGGTAGCGTGCCCGATTTTCCGACAGGACCGATGTGACCATGTACGCCGCTTCGGACGGCAAGACCCGTTCCCCCCGCGCCTCAGTTGCGTCCCAGATCACGGCTCCAGACTTGGTGGAGATCCGCAGGAATGGTGTCGGATCAACGCGGATACCGTCGTTGGCGAATGCCGCGTAGGCCCCCACCATGTCGAGCAGGCGCACCGTGCCAGACCCAAGGGTCAGGCTCTGCACCTCGGGCAGCGGGGTCGATATCCCCAGTGCCCGCGCAATTCGGACCAGTTCCTTGGTGCCGATCGTCTCCTGTACGAGCAACGCAGGGATGTTGTACGAGTTGGCAAGCGCCGACCTCAGGGTGACGGTTCCATGGAACTTTCCGTCGTAATTGACCGGACGGTAGATGCCGGACGGTGCACTGGTATCCGGGCGGGTGATCGCTTCGTCAAGCACCGTCGTAGCCGGAACAAATTTCCGGGTTGCGAACAGCGCCGCGAATGCCAGGGGCTTGAACGACGACCCGGGTTGTCGCAGCGAATTCGCGACGTTGACCTGACCGTCAATTTCTGCATTGTTGAAATCGACACTACCGACCATCGCCAGGATTTCGCCAGTACGCGGATTAATCGCTGCGAGCGCCCCGTTGTTGACCCTCTGGGACTTCAGTCCGGCGACCCGTTTCGAAACGATGTCCTGCGCCATCTGTTGCTGCGCCAAGTCAATCGTCGTGATGACCGTCAACCCACCGCGGAGCGCCTCCGGGTTGACCCTGCGTGACAGTTGCTCGCGTGCATAGAAGGCGAAGTGCGGAACCTTGATGTCGGTCCGCAACTGCTTGTAGGCAAATGCCTCCGCTTCGACCCGAGCCGCATCAGCCTCCGCTTGCGTCGCCAACTGGTAGCGCACCATCACGGCGAGGACGTCATCCTGACGGTTCAGCGCCGCCGCGGGGTTGATGACGGGATCGTAGTCGGATGGGGCTTGAACGAGACCGGCAAGAATGGTTGCCTCGGCGAGGTTGAGTTCGCTGGCGTGCTTGTCAAAGTACGACAGCGCGGCTGCTTCGATCCCGTACGACTGGTTCCCATAAAAGACCTGATTGAGGTAGAGCTCCAGAACCTCGTCCTTTGAATAGACCTGTTCAACCTGAACTGCAAGCACCAACTCCCGCATCTTGCGGATGTAGGTCTGCTCACTGGAAAGCAGGAGCCTTTTCACCAACTGTTGCGTGATGGTTGATCCGCCCTGCGGACCGCCTCGTCGCCGGGTCAGATCGTTCAGAACTGCCCTGATGATCCCGCGGACGTCGAACCCCGGATGGGTGTAGAAGTTGACATCCTCCGCTGCAAGGGTGGCCTTGATCATGACCGGGCTTACGTCCCGAAGGTCGACCCAGAACCGGCGTTCCTCGTAGAACTCGTAAAGCAGTTGGGTCCCGGTCCGGTCGTAAAGACTCGTGACCTGAGCCATGGGGCGAGACTTCACGTCGGCTGCCTTCGGAAGGTCACGCATGACCGCGGTGTAGGCGAGACCTGCCGCACCGGCCACGCCGATGCCACAGCCGCCGAGCAACAGAAGCCCAGACAGCAGCACGATAAGGAGTGTCTTCGGTCTAGGCGCCTGTTCCCGAAACGACCGGCGACGGATCAGCATTCGTGACAATGTGTTCGCCTTCTGCCCATCAAACGTGCCCTGGTATGTCTGACCAAAGGAACTGGCAAACCAACTCGCATTTTCGAGGCCGGGCGGCACCTTGCGGTTTGCGTCGCTTGGTCGCTTCCTGACCCGGCCCCACCAATTGAAACGTGCCGGTGCCTATGGCGTGACGATGCGCACCGGCATGGTATGACCTTCATCGATGACCACTAACCCCGAAGACCTTGTCGGCGCGATGGACCTACCGACCATCGATGAGCACCCGGACGGGATCCCAACCGGGCGACTGGTCACCGAACGGACAATGCGACCTGCCGTGGCGCGTGTCCGGCTAACGTTCACCAAACTCGGTCCGCTCAGGTTTATCGGGCACCTCGACCTCGCCCGGGTCTGGGAACGAGCGATACGCCGTGCCCGATTGCCAGTCGCCTACACGCAGGGCTTCACACCCCGCCCGAGGATCGCATTTGCCGCACCACTGTCACTCGGTGCTGTCGGTCTACGCGAACGTGTGGATATCCACCTTTCGGAACATGTCTCTCCGCAGGATGTCGCCACGGCGCTCGGATCACAGTTGCCACCGGGATGCGACATTTGCGATGCCCATGCCGTCGACCTTGACTCGCCTTCGATGACTGCGGGCATGAGGTGGGCCTCCTTTGTCATTGCGCTGACCAACCCATCGGAGACCGAGGCACCGCCGGCAAGCGAGCCCGGCACGAGATGGGCGCGTCGCGTACCAGACCCTGCGGTTATTGCCTCGCCACCGCGGTCGGGAACCGCGAACGTCCGGCGGGAAAGCGAACCAACTCCAGCGTCGGACCGCACCCCGAACGACGACGGGTCGTTCCCGGAGCAACACGTCCTGGCCACGTCCACCCAAACGGGTGCGCCACTGGTGCCAAACCCGCACGGACCGACCAATGAGGAACCGTTGCGTCCTTCCGCAGAGTGGCTCGCACCGCCAACGCCAGCTGCACCATTGCCACCACGCGCCGAACTGGACACACGGCTGACGGCTCTTCTGGCCAGCCCTCAAGCAGTCGTCACGCGCACGCGCGACGGGAAGTCCAGCAACGTCGACATCCGGCCACTACTCATCGATGCATCGTGGATTTGGGAAGCTCCCTCCCTAACCGAAGCCGATGGACATCCAGCAGGACCGGTCGCGCACCTCTGGTTAGTCGTGCGCCACGATGCAACTGGCGCCGGGCGACCCGATGACATTGCTGCCGCTCTCGACCTTCAAGTGGCCGAAGTCACCCGGACGGCAATCGGCCTCGACGATGAACCACCGCCTTTGAGACCGACAGCAAGGCCCTGAGGTGCCGCTACTGATGTCTTCCTCGCACCGCCAGCGGTTGAAAGGCAGCGCCTCGTCGCCGTGTCGTTCCCGCGTCGAAAGCTAGCGCAAGTGACGGCTATGTGAAACATCCGGCCTGACCACATGGTCAGTGCGGGCATCGCGCCTCACTGATGAGACCGCAATCCGTCCGACGACTTCGGCAAGCAACCCCCTGGCGGTCGCGACGATCGCCAGTGCGAGCACGGTCCCAGTCGCGGCTCCGTCACCACCGAGATTTGCTTCCCGTCTCGCAATCATTGCAGGATCCGAGACGATTTCGAGTGACTCGCGTGCCAACGTGAGCGCGGCGATTGAGGTTCCCGATCCCTCAACGAGCCGAGCCAGGTGCAGGGCAAGTCGAGCTCGAACCATTGTTTGCCACATGCCAGGGCCGGTAGCACACGCGAGACCCCGCCCCCAGAGCGTTGTTGCCTCGGACGCATCGCCCCGCGCGAACGCCATTTCCCCAGCAGTCATCAGCACCTCGGCGCGGACATTCGGCGCACGCGACAGAGGCTCCGCACCTGTCCGCCCCGGCGCCACCAGAGCGATGGCGTCAGCAATGCGGGCACCTCCCGACACGGGGTCGGGATCGCATGATGCAAGGATTGCCAGAACGCGCGCGCGCATCTCGACATCAAGGTTTCCAAGCCTCTCGGCATCAACAAGTGGCGCGAGGTCCGCGCGCCAACCTAGCAGGCGGGCAGCATGGACTTGCTGGATTTGCCCCTCGAGACGGCCGGTCGCGCCGGTGACGGATGAGCCGTTCAGCAACGACGCAACCGGCGATCCAAGCGCGTGCGCAATCGCCGACAACATTGGCAGTGAGGGAACCACCACCCCGTTTTCCACTTTGCTCAGCAGCGCCACCGAACATCCGACCTCAGATGCAAGGGAAGCAAGCGTCAAAACTGGCCGACGCGAAGTACGAGCCTCGCGCACGGCATCTCCCACCACACGCGGGTCAAAACCTTGTCGCACCGTGCGTGCGGGCCTCGTCACCCGTACTCGCGAAACGACTAGTCCTGGCTGCTGTGATGGTGGGTGTTGCTCCCTCCGTCTGGGTTCCGTCATGTTGATTAATACGAAACATTGTTGCAGCAAGTTTTCGTCGCAGTCAACACAAACGTACCGTGAACCACGCCGAGACGTTACGTACGTCACCAACCGCGCCTCTTCCGGAAAATGCTCCGGCAAGGGCATCGCGAAGGAGGAACGTTTCAATGCCTCGCGCACTCGTTACCGGCATCACCGGTCAGGACGGTAGCTATCTGGCTGAGCTACTTCTCGATAAGGGCTACGAAGTCTTCGGGCTCATCAGGCGGTCGAGCGTCGTGACCGACCAGCGCATCCGTCATCTCATCAACCACGTCGAATTGCTCGATGGTGACCTCCTCGATCAACTATCCCTCATCAAGGCAATCCAGCACGCGCGACCGGATGAGGTTTACAACCTCGCTGCTCAATCGTTCGTGCCGACCTCGTGGGGCCAGCCCGTACTCACTGGCGAGTTCACCGCCTTGGGTGTCACCAAGATGCTGGAAGCCGTGAGGGTGGCCGACCATCCGATCCGCTTCTACCAGGCATCGTCGTCAGAGATGTTTGGGAAGGTCATGGAAGTCCCACAGACCGAACGGACACCCTTCTACCCGCGCAGCCCGTACGGCGTCGCGAAGGTGTATGGGCACTGGATCACCGTCAACTACCGCGAGTCCTACAACATGTACGCGTGTTCCGGGATCCTGTTCAACCACGAGTCACCGCGCCGCGGCCTCGAATTCGCCCCACGGAAGATCGCGCGCGCGGTCGCGCGGATCAAATTGGGAAAGCAACACGAAATCCGGCTCGGCAACCTAGACGCCCGTCGCGACTGGGGATTTGCTGGGGATTACGTGCGGGCAATGTGGATGATGCTTCAGCAGCCCACACCGGACGACTTCGTGATCGCTACTGGCGAGACACACACCGTTGCCGAACTTGTCGAGCTCGCCTTCCAACGGGTCGGGATCAACAACTGGCGCGATTACGTGGTGATCGACCCAGCGCTTCTGCGTCCAGCCGAAGTCGATCTGTTGATCGGAGACCCGACGAAGGCCAAAGAAAAGTTGGGATGGGTGCCACTTGTCACGTTCGCAGGGCTTGTCAACCAGATGGTGGACGCGGACCTCGAACTGGAGGCCCAAACCCCAGACTGATTTGGCCCTTTGAATAAAAAAGGCGGGAAGACCCTTGAATCTTCCCGCCAGACGTTTACCGCGGTCCGCCACCAAGGCGGGGTTGACCGCATCGCTGAGGATCAGTCGTGGACGACGGCGAGCACGTCCTTCTCAGACAGGATCAGCAGTTCCTCGCCGTCGAGCTTGATCTCGGTCCCAGCGTACTTCGCGTAGAGGACCTTCTGGCCCTCATGCACCTCGAGGGCAATCCGCTCACCGTTGTCAAGCACCCGTCCGGTGCCAACAGCGATGATCACGCCTTCCTGGGGCTTCTCTTTGGCGGTATCCGGCAGGACGATTCCGCTCTTGGTCGTTTCTTCACGCTGCGTCGGCCTCACTACCACTTTGTCACCCAGTGGCTTAAGCCGAGTCGCGGTTGCCGTAGACATGTGGTCTGACCTCCCTAATCGGTCACGCCGGGTCAACCGGCTCGCATCGAAATC
>SXGR01255732.1_pt1 | contig 27116 bp, 24 predicted proteins | sample 3174711 | NCBI WGS metagenome assembly SXGR01 (sample SAMN11356860, study PRJNA531348) | freshwater metagenome | isolation source: freshwater sample F1-60 | place: China: Fuxian Lake, Yuxi | collected 2017-12-25
CGTCGTGAGACAGTTCGGTCTGTATCCGCTGTGGGCGTTGGAGAATTGAGGGGCGCGGACTCTAGTACGAGAGGACCGAGTCGGACAGTCCGCTCGTTTCCCGGCTGTACTGCCAAGTGCAACGCCGGGTAGCGATGACTGGTACAGATAACCGCTGACAGCATCTAAGTGGGAAGCTGTCCCCAAGATGAATTCTCCCTGGAGCCTTGAGCTCCCTGAAGGGCCGTCGGAGACTACGACGTCGATAGGCCGCACGTGGAAGGCGAGCGATCGCCTCCGAGCTTAGCGGTACTAATCGCCCGTGAGGCTTGACTACTCCCCCTGTTTTCAGGGGGACACATACACAATCGCAGAGCAATCGCACGATCTCCGCCCGACTACGCAAGTAGCGGCCGGCGATTCGGACTACCACGTTCAACCCCAATCCATTGTCACCTAATCGCTGGCGACTAGAGCGTAGGGGCCACACTCGTTCCCATTCCGAACACGATCGTTAAGCCCTACAGCACCGATGGTACTCCGATCGAGAGATCGCGGGAGAGTAGGCCGTCGCCGGCACCCCTGAAGCCCCCTGAATCGTTCGTGATTCAGGGGGCTTCGTTATTTGCGTGCATTGCCTGCCCATGCCGGGCGAGCCGTGGCAGGCGGCCGGTTTACTCCCGCACCCACGGCGGCAATAGGTGGCGTTGAACCTTGCCTAGCGCAGTGCGTGGCAGTGAATCGACCCGAATGAACGCGCGAGGAGTCTTGAACGACGCCAGTAATGACGCGCAGGCAGTGCGCAGGACGGCGTCGCTTGCGGCGTCGCGCGCGGTGTCGATCTCGGTGTCGTCCGTCACGATGTACGCGATCACCACCTCGCCGCGGCGCTCGTCCGGCGCACCGACGACGGCGACTTCACGAACGCCGCGCTGGCCGAGCAGCACTTCTTCGATTTCCCGCGGATAGATATTGAACCCGCCGGAGATGATCAGGTCGCTCGCTCGCCCGCGCAGCGTGTAGTAGCCGTCAGCCGACCGCTCGGCCATGTCGCCGGTCCTGAACCATCCGTCGCGAAACGCTTGTGCCGTGGCCTCGGTGTTTCGCCAGTATCCGAGGAAGACATTCGGGCCGCGCACCTCGAGTTGCCCCACGCTAGCGTCCGGCACCGCAGCGCCAGCATCGTCGACGATCCGCGTCTGCACCTCCGCAAACGGCATGCCGACGCTGCCTGGCCGCCGTTCGCCGTCGTACGGATTGCCGATGTTCATCAGCGTCTCGCTCATGCCGTAGCGTTCGAGAATCGTGTGGCCAAAGCGCGAGCGAAATTCTTCCAGCACGGCCGCTGGCAGCGGCGCCGATCCGGAGACGAACAGGCGCATCCCTGCGCCCATCCGGCGCTGGATCTCTGGGGCGAGTTCGAGCAGACGCACATACACGGTCGGCACGCCGAAGCAGAGTGTCGGCTTGAATTCATCAAACCACTCGGCCGCACGCTGATGATCGAAGCGTTCTGCGAGGCGCATCAGGCAGCCCGATGCGAGCCAGGAGCAGACTCCGTTGCCAAGCCCGTGCACATGGAAAAGCGGCAGGACGGCTAAGTAACGGTCATTGGCGGTGATCTGCCACGCATCGATTAGGTGACTGGCGTTCGCGGCGAGGTTGCCCCGAGTGAGCACCGCACCCTTCGCTCGGCCCGTCGTGCCAGACGTATAGATGATGACGGCCGGTGTGGTGTCGTCCCACCTGATGCGCTCGGGTGATCCACCAGTTGGCTGGTCATTCGCCATTGCCTCCAGCGCCTCGATCGTTGCGGCCGGTGCATCGGCGTCGAACAGGTCGCGGTGTGCCGCCGATGTCACGATCAGCGCCGGCTCGGCGTCGCGCACGATGTGTCCGAGTTCGCGGCCTCGGTACAGCACGTTCACCGGAACGAAAATGACGCCAAGCCGGAGACAAGCGAGCAACAGGTCGATGAACGCTGGCCCATTCGCGAGGTGCACGACGCATCGGTCCCCGCGCCCGAGCCCGCGTGCGCGGAGCAACACGGCCATCCGGACCGCGCGTGCGTCTACCTCGCCGAACGTCAGCGTCGCGCGTGCGCCATCAGCGCGCTCGTACTCCAGCGCCGGCTGCGTCGCACGTCCCGCCAGGCTGGCGTCGAACATCTCGGTGAGCGTGGCCACCAAGAGAATCTGTCGTGGAAGCACGGCGTTTGGCACTCTCGCGCTAACTTTGGTGCACGCGTAGTCCCGCGTCCCGCGTTACCCGTGACGCGTCATACGTCGATTCTCGTTCGTTAGCCCCAGACCCGTCGCCCGTCCACAAGCCGTGTCGTCTATCCTTGATTGCGTCGTCGTGGTCCTGCACAAACCCCAGGACCCTATCAACATCGGCGCCACCGTACGTGCGATGAAGAACATGGGCGTGGGCACGCTCCGGCTCGTCCAGCCCTGCCCGTACGACCCGTGGCGAATCGAGGGGGTTGCACACGGTACGCGTGACGTCGTGTCGAAGATCACCCATTTCAACTCGCTCGCCGAGGCTGTCGCAGATTGCGTCAAGGTCGCCGCCTTTGCCGGCAAGCGGAGGGCGGTGAAGTGGTCCGTCGTCACGCCGCGGGAGATGGCGCCAATCCTGCTCGATGCCTCGGCCGATGGTCCAGTCGCCATCGTCTTTGGCCAGGAGGACCACGGGCTTGCCGCGGAGTCGCTCGACCAGGCGCACCTACTCGTGCATATCCCGACCACGGAGCATGCGTCGCTCAACTTGGCCCAGGCTGTGCTCGTCGCGCTTTATGAGTTGCACCTCACCGCCGGCGACGCCACCCGTGTACTTGCGCCGCCGAAGAAGGAAGAAGGTCCCGCGACACACGACGAATGGGAGCGATTCTATACGGAGGCTGCACGGGCGCTCGCGGCACTGGATTTCTTCAGGACCCGCAACGAAACGCAGGTGATGCGCGCGGTGCGCTCGCTCGCCGTTCGGGCCGAGCCTGACTCGAGGGAACTGAAGATGATGCGCTCAATGTGCTTTGAAGTGCTGCGTACTATCGGGCGCATCCAGAATGCAACCGCGGCGAGTCGCGCGGTCGATCGCGAGGAGTAATCTGCCGCATCGCGTCTCTTGCCTACGCCGCCGCCACATGACATTTTTGACTCTTCTTCAGCCTTGTGAACAATTTCACATGAGCCACCGGTGATTCGATTTCCCTTAAAACAGGGTCACGCGTGATGACTCGACCTCCTCGCTGGGTCGTCATTCCCGCCGTGACCGCCATTGCCCTCGCGGCCTCAATCATTACCGCGTCCGCGCGCGCGCCTCAGGGTGCGGCGCCTGCCGCTGCCAGGGCCACCGAAACGGCCACGCAGAAAGCCACTCGTGAGGCCAGCGGCAAAGCGCCGCGCGGTCCCTGGGCCTACTCCGGTGCGTCAGGCTACACGAACTACCTCGGTGGTGGAGTCGGCCGCTCACCCGAGCAGCCAATCGCGTTTCCACACCCGGTGCACGTCAACACGCTCAAGCTCAACTGCGTGTACTGCCACTTCTCGGCGTTCAAGTCGCCCGACCCGGGCATGCCAGCCGTCGGAACCTGCATCGGCTGCCATCAGCTCGTCGCTGGCGACCGGCCCGAGGTGAAGAAGATCGCGGAGTTTGCCGCCAAGAAGGCGCCGATTCCGTGGGTGCGCGTCCACAAGGTGCCGGAGTACGTCCACTTCCCGCACATGCGCCACGTCAACGCTGGTGTCACGTGCCAGAGTTGCCACGGCCAGGTCAACAACATGCCGCAGGTGTTCCAGTACGCGTCGCTCAACATGGGCTGGTGCATAAGCTGTCACGTCAAAGGCTATTCGCCAGCGGATGGCTTGCGCGCTGCGGGCTTCACGCCTGACTCGGCGGCCCTCGCCGCGCCGCGCCGCAAGGCGCGGTACGACTGCTCTACCTGTCACTACTAAGGCGATGAGCACAGAGATGAAGGACCTCACCGGCACGGACATCGTTCAGGAGCCGGTCATGCGCCGCGACTTCCTGAAGGTCCTTGGCGTCGGCGGCGTAGCCGCCACGGCCGTCGGTTGCTACAGCGACCAGGTCGAAAAACTCATTCCGTACGTCTCGTCGCCCGACAACACGGTACCGGGCGTCTCGACCTACTATGCCTCAACCTGCCGCGAATGCCCGATTGGCTGCGGCATCATCGTCGAAACCCGCGACGGTCGCGCCATCAAGATTGAGGGCAACCCCGATCACCCGGTGAATCGTGGTGCGCTCTGCGGCCGCGGACAGTCAGCGCTGCAGGGCCTCTACAATCCCGATCGCTACCAGGCGCCGATGAAGCGGCAGGGCAACGCCCTAGTCGCGACGACGTGGGAAGACGCCATCTCCACGCTTGCCGGCAAGCTGGCCGAAGCGAAGAAGGCTGGCGGCGGATCCGCGGTATTTATTAACCAGCACGAACAGGGCTCGTTTCCCGGATTCCTCGACGGGTGGCTCGCCGGATTCGGTATGCCAGCGCATCTCTCGGTCGATGCGGAGGCGCCGCTCTCGGCGATCGCCGCTAACCGGCAGTCGTTCAGCACGGCTTGGCCTAAGCACGACTTCAGTGCGGCCAAGCTCGTCGTCTCGTTCGGTGCGGACTTCCTCGACGCCTGGGGCCTCCCGGTTCCGCAGCAGGTCGACTTTGCCGAGGCGCGCGGTAAGATCGATGGCGCTCCCCGCGTGATCTATGTTGGCCCACGTCGTTCGCTCACCGGCCTCAACGCTGATACCTGGATCCCCGCGCGCTCTGGCGCGCTGCAGGCCGTCGCTGAAGCCGTTGGTGCGGCGGTCACCGGTAAGGGCAATGTCGCGCTCACGTCGGCGGCCGAGCAGGCCGGTGTTCCGGTCGAGTCCCTCGAGTCGCTCGTCGCAGAACTCAAGTCGGTCAAGCCGAGCCTGCTCCTCGCGGGTGGTTCGGATGCCAACGCCACGGCCACGGCCGCGGCGGTCAACGAACTCAACAAGGCGCTTGGCAACATCGGTCTGACCATCAAGCCTAGCGAAGGTTCGCAGGCGTTCGACGGGCTTGCCTCGCACGCCGCGCTCCGCGATGCCACTGAACGTATGGCGGCGGGCAGCGTCTCTGTTGCGTTTGTGCGCGGCGCCGATCCGGCGCACGCGATGCCCGGCGGCACGAAGTTTGGCGAGGCCTTTGCCAAGGTGCCGTTCAAGGTGTCGTTCTCGAGTTATCCGGATGCCACCACGCAGCTCTGCGATCTCGTCCTGCCGGATCACCACTCGCTTGAAAGCTGGGGCGACGCCGAGACTGTCCGGGGCACCCTCTCGCTTCAGCAGCCGACGATGGACTCGGTGTTTAACACGCGCGCGACGGCCGACATCCTGATCGCCGTCGCGAAGGCCGATGCGCAGCTGGCCGGGAAGTACCCGACCGACTATCGCGCCTTCATCGCCGGTCGCGTCGGCGGCAACGCCGGTCTGACCAAGGCGCTGCCGACGGGTCTCACGAAGGGTTCGTCGCTCGCGTCGCCCGCAGCCAAGACCGTTTCGGCGAAAGCTGGCCCGACTGGCGATGGTGAGTACTTCCTCCACGTCTACACCTCGCCGGTCGTCGGCGACGGTCGCGGCGCCAACAAGCCGTGGCTGCAGGAGTTGCCTGACCCGGTCACGAAGATCGCCTGGCAGACCGTAGTCGAGATTCACCCCGACACGGCGCGCAAGCTCGGCGTGGCCGAGGGCGAGCACGTCACCGTCACGACAACGACTGGCGCACTTTCGGCGCCTGCCTATCTGTATATCGGAATTCGGCCTGACACGGTCGCCGTTGCCACTGGTCGCGGGCACACGGCCTATGGACGCTACGCCAACGGTTGCGGATCAAACGCGATGTCGCTGCTCGGTGTCGCCGAAGATGCACGATCAGGGCAGTTCGTCCTGTCAGGCGTGAGGGCTTCACTCGCCAAGGCGACCGGCAAATCGCGCATGGTCACGACCGAAGGCTCAGCCCGCCAGCACGACCGCGGTATCGCTCAGGCGGTGACGCTCGAACAGCTCAAGCACGGCGAAGGCGTTGTGCACGCGCACGTATTTACTGGCCAGGCAAAAACCGAATTTCTCCCAGGCCTCCGCGCTCCCGTCGCGAACGATGCGCAGGGCGACCTCGGTGATCCGAAGTCAGGCGAAAAAGGCCAGTACGATCCCAACCACTGGAGCGGGGCCGCCAAGCGGCGTTGGGCCATGGTCGTGGATCTTGCACGTTGTACGGGATGCTCGGCGTGTGTGACCGCCTGCTACGCGGAAAACAACATCCCGACCGTCGGTGCGCCGTGGCAGGGGCCGCAGTTCTGGCCCGACCGAACAGGCTTCGGTGCCAACGTCACGCGCAACCGTGAAATGGCATGGATTCGTCTCGAGCGCTACTTCGAGATCGATCGCGAGCCGAAGGACGTAGAGTTCAATCCCGACTTCGACACACGCGTTATTCCCATGATGTGCCAGCACTGCGGTAACGCGCCCTGCGAGCCCGTCTGCCCGGTGTACGCGACGTATCACTCGCCGGACGGCCTGAACGTTCAGGTCTATAACCGCTGTGTGGGCACGCGCTATTGCTCCAACGGCTGCCCCTACAAGGTCCGCTACTTCAACTGGTTCGGCTTTGGTGAGACGGACCGTGCGCAGTACGCGTTCCCGGAACCGCTCAACTGGCAGCTCAATCCGGACGTCACCGTCCGTGGCAAAGGCGTCATGGAGAAGTGCACGTTTTGCGTGCAGCGCATCCGCGAAGCGGAACACCGCGCGCGGGCTGAAGATCGTGAGCTAGAGCCAGATGAATTCACGGTGGCCTGCGCGCAGGCCTGTCCGTCACGTGCGATCGTCTTCGGCGACGCAGCCGACGAGCAGTGGGCGGTGTCGAAGCTGATTGATGACTCTCGTGCCTACCACGTGTTCGAGGAACTCAATACCTACACCGCCGTGGTCTACTTGAGGAAAATCAACCATCCGTCGTCCCTGACGACGGCCAAGGGATAGGGGGCGCGATCATGGCAACGCTCGCTGAGCCCGGCCTCGACCATATTGACGGACCGAAGCGCCCGAACATCGCCAGGGCTGGTCTCCAGTTGCCAGCGGTCAAGGATTACGCGCAGGTCGATCGCGAGATCATCGCCACGCTGCGGCCAACCAAGGCGTGGTTCACGCTGCTGATGGCCTCCATCACCTGCCTTGGCATCGGTGCGGCGTCGTGGATTTACCAGATCTACTCGGGACTCGGCGTCGCAGGGTACTCGCCGCCGGTGATGTGGGGTGTGTACATCATCACCTTCGTCTTCTGGATCGGTATCGGGCACGCCGGGACGCTGATCTCGGCGATTCTCTACCTCTTCCGCGCTGGATTCCGCACCACGATCTATCGGTGCGCCGAAGCGATGACGGTCTTCGCCGTCATGACCGCAGGGCTTTTCCCGATCATTCATATTGGGCGGCCCTGGAAGTTCTTCTGGCTGATCCCGTACCCGAACTGGCGCCTCCTGTGGCCAAACTTCAAGTCGCCACTCGTCTGGGACGTCTTCGCTATCTCGACGTACCTCACGATTTCGGTCACGTTTCTCTTCATTGGACTCCTTCCCGACATCGCGACGCTGCGTGACGCGGAAAAGAATCCGATGAAGAAGCAAATACTGTCGCTGCTCTCGTTCGGCTGGCGCAACAGCGAAAACGAGTGGCGACACTTCGCGAGGGCGTACCTGTTCTTGGCCGCCTTCTCGACGCCGCTGGTGCTCTCGGTACACTCGGTCGTTTCCTTTGACTTCTCCATGGCGCTCGTGCCGGGTTGGCACACCACGATTTTTGCACCGTACTTCGTGGCCGGCGCAATCTTCTCGGGCATGGGCATGGTCTACACGATCATCATCCCGATCCGGAAGTTTTTTAAGCTAGAGCACTACGTCACGCTGAACGTGATGGACGCAGGCGCCAAGCTGACGCTCTTTACCTCCATGGTCGTCGGTTGCGCATACATCGTTGAGTTCTTCATCGCCTGGTACGGTGGCGTGAAGGTCGAACAGGAATACTTCTACAATCGCGTGTTTGGCCAGTGGTGGTACGCGGCGTGGATCATGCTCACCTGCAATATGATTCTGCCGCTCTCGCTCTTTTCGCAGAAGTTGCGGCGCAACCCGACCTGGCTCTTCATTCTCTCCCTGTTCATCAACATCGGGATGTGGTTCGAGCGGTTCGTCATCATCGTCCCGGGCCTCTCGCATGAGTTCGAGCCCTGGCAGTGGTCCGGCTACCGGCCCACGTGGGTCGACTTTGGCATCCTGCTGGGATCGTTCGGCTGGTTCTTTATGTGGTTCTTGCTCTTCATCAAGCAACTGCCCGTGATCGCCATCGCCGAAGTCAAGGAAATCGTGCCGCCGAGGACGAGGAAGTCGGCGGCGCACGTCCACGCGGGGGGACACTAACATGGCACAGGGCATGCTTGGTGTATTCCTTGAGATCGACTCGGCCTGCGAGTCCATTGCGGCGCTGCGTAAGCAAAACGTCGGCAAGATCACGGTCTTCACGCCGACGCCGCGTCACGAGTTCGACCACGCGTTGCAGCCGCCCAAGAGTCCGGTGCGGATCTATACGCTGGTCGGCGCCCTTTCCGGCGCCACGTTCGGCTACTGGGTGTCCATCTGGGGATCGAACTACTGGCCGATTATCGTGGGTGGCAAGGCGATCTCGACCTGGATCCCCTATACGATCTTTGCGTTCGAACTGATGGTGCTCGTCGGCGGTCTCTCGACGGTCGCGGGCCTCTTCATTCATTCACGCGTACCGCGGCTCACGATGACCGTCGGGTACGATCCGCGCTTTTCTGGCTCGCACTACGGAGTCTGGGTGGAATGCTTGCCCGAGCGCCTCAAGGAAGCCGAAACGATCCTGCGCCAGGCTGGCGCGGAGGAGGTACGCGGTGAGCAATAACCTCGTGGCGCCCCGTGTCTGGGCCGCGTTCGCGTTCGTGCCGCTCGTCGGCGCCTGCAGCTGGTTCACCGACTTCAAGCAGCAGCCATCGGTCGGCCCGTGGCAGAACTACAGTACCGATTCGGCGGCGGGACGCGGATTTCGCGGCCAGCCCGCAGGCAGCGTATCAACCACAGGTGCCGCGGTTCCCGGGTTCGCGATTAGCTACTCGAACAGCCTCGCGACAGCGGATTCGTTCAGCGTCGTCACGAACCCCACAACGGCCGATGCCAAGTCGCTCGCTAACGGGCATAAGTACTACGCGATCAACTGTACGGTCTGTCACGGCGACCTCGGCGACGGCAACGGTGCCCTGCGCCAAGTCAACATGGCGTATGGGTTCTCGCCGAGCCTGCTGCTCGACGTCACCAAGGGCCGTACGGACGGCTATATCTGGGGTCATATCCGCAATGGCGGGGTGCTCATGCCGTCATACAATCGCATCGAAGAGATGGACCGCTGGGACGTGGTGAACTACGTCCGCGGCCTGCAGGGCAAGCTCGCGCAACCAGTGCAGACCGGCGCAGTCGGCCTACCGGGGGAAACGGGCGGCAAACTCCCCGGCGCCACAACGATCGGACCGACCGTTCCATCGAAGTACTTCAGGTCCACGATCGCGCCGACGACCGTCGGCGGTGTAAAGAAAGGAGAGGGCCATCCATGAGCTCGCATATGGGGAGCGGCGCGCCGAACCGTGAGCGCGTGATCGCCGCCGGCGCACAGCCACTGCCCGGCAAGATCCGCCAGATTTCGATCGCGCTCGCCGCCGCTGGCATGGCGTTGTTCGCCTACGGTGTGGCGACCGGTAACGACCGCGCGTGGCATGCGTTCCAGGTCAACTGGTTGTTCTTTACGATCGTTTCGTCGGCAGCCGTGATGTTTGTCGCCGTCCAGCGCATCGTCACCGCGCGTTGGTCGCGCGGCATCATCCGCTTGCTTGAAGGGTACGTCGCCTTTCTGCCGTTCGCCTGGATCGGCCTGGTGCTCATGGTGTTCGTTGGCAAGGGGCATGTGTATCCCTGGTGGGACACACTCTCCGAACTGAACGCCGAAAAGCAGATCTGGCTTGGTCATGCCTTCTTCTCGCTCCGCACCGTCGGCGTCTTTACGCTGCTCGCGGCGCTGCAGATCTGGTATATCTGGACCTCGGTACGCCTCGATGTCGGTGTGTCGCCAGAGAGCGGCGCAGCCTGGGCGGCCGGACTTCGGGCGAAGATGCGCGCTGCGTTTGGCGAAGAGCGACGCGAGTTGCACAGCACGCACTCGCGCCAGGGCTATCTGGCTGTCGTCATGGCGCTGCTATTCGGCTTCGGCTGGTGCATCCTCGCGTGGGACCAGTCGATGTCGCTGGATCCGCACTTCTTTAGCACCATGTATGGCTGGCAGGTATTCATGGGCGGCTGGCTCGTCGCGCTCATGACCTTTTCGATGCTGCTGCGGTTCTGGCGTAACCGCCTCGCCGCCAAAGACCTCGTAACCGAGACGCACTTCCACGACGTCGGCAAGCTCTGCTTCGGCTTCACGGCGTTCTGGGGCTACATCACCTTTGCCCAGTTCCTGGTCATCTGGTACGGCAACTTGGCTGAAGAAACGCACTTCTTCACGCTACGGCTCACGCATGCTTGGACGAACTGGACTGTCGCGATTGTCGTCCTCTCGTTCGCGCTGCCGTTCTTTGGCCTGCTCTCGGTCAAGGCCAAGTTGTTTTCGCCAACGATGATCTTCTTTGCCATGGCGAGCACGATTGGCATCTGGATCCAGCGCTACATCGAAGTGTATCCCTCGGTCTACGGCGTCACGGACGACGCGCCATTTCACCTCTGGGAAGTGGGTATCACGCTCGGCTTCCTCGGGGTCTGGGGCTTTTGCTATACGTCGTTCATGGACGCCTTTCCGAAGTTCCGCCTGTTCCTGTTGACGTCGCCGTACGCCGACGAAGTGCAGGTGCCAGTGGACCCGAAGACGATGGAGCCGCTCCCGGCCCACGAGTAGGTCCGGTGGTGACCGCAGAGCACACAAGCCCGCTGCGCGGCGGCAACGACGACTGCGAATACGTGGGGGAACGACAGCTGGCGTCGTTCCCCCATGCTGTTGTTTGGGACGACTGGGCGTTCGGTAGTCGTCGTTGGTCGCGATAGTCTGCTGAGGATTTGATTCACATGCTCCGCTTCTGCACCTCGACTGTGATGGTCTGTTCAGGCATTCCGCACCCAAGACCGGCTTTTCTGTGACACCAGTGCCAACGCGTTATATTGGAATGACCTACGGGGCGGTAGCTCAGATGGGAGAGCACCTGGTTTGCAACCAGGGGGTCACCGGTTCGATCCCGGTCCGCTCCACTGCGAACTCCGTGTGAATCACTCGACGAACGACCTCGCGATTGACGCGCGCATGCTTGCTCGGCGCTTCGGCGCCAAGTGGGTATTGCGGGGTGTCTCGCTTGAGCTTCGATCAGGCGTCGCTGCTGGCCTGGTCGGCGCAAACGGGTCTGGCAAAAGCACGCTGCTCCGGTTGCTGTGCACTCTGCTGCGCCCGACCGCTGGAACTGCCAGCATTTTTGGCGCCGACATCGCCTCGGAACCCGATCGGGTGCGCGAACTCGTCGGCTTCTTCTCGCCGGTGCCAGGCGTCTACGAAGACCTCACCGCGATGGAAAACATTCGCTTTGCCGCGACGATGCTCGGCCGGCCAGCCGGGTCGGCCGCCAGTGCGCTCGAACGCACTGGGCTGGCGTCGGTGTCGAACGAACGCGTGCGCGGGTTTTCGAGCGGCATGCTGCGACGCCTTTCGTTGGCGCGCCTGCTCGTGCATCGGCCGCGGCTGCTACTCCTCGACGAGCCGTACAACAATTTCGACGCGCTCGGCACCGCGCTGCTGAACGACGTGATTCGTGAAACGCTCGCGTTCGGCGGATCTGCCCTCATTGTCGTCCACGACGTTGCGTCGGCCATGCCGGTCGTCAATGAGTGGTTCAGTCTTACCGGGGGTAAGATGTCGCCTTCAGCCGCGATCCCCGTGGGTTCGCCGTCGCCGTCAATCATCCCCGCGCTCGGCATGTCCGGAGTGCTGCACTAATGGCGTTCCGCGACGAATGGCTCCGCGCCCGCGCCGTCGCGTGGAAGGACATCATGGCTGAGCGGCGGTCGAAGGCTGGGTTCAACTCGGTCGCCGCACTCGGCGTGACTGTCCTCGTGCTCTTCGGGTTCGCGCTTGGCCCGGACGCGGAGGCCATCCGCGCCGCTGCACCGGGAGCGCTGTGGCTCGCGGCGCTGTTCGCCGGAGTGCTCGCGTTCAATCGGTCGTATCAGGTCGAGCTCGACGGCGGAGCGCTCGAGCCGCTGCTGATGTATCCGGGCGCGCGCCGCTCGATCTTCGCGGGAAAGTTGCTCGCCAATTTGGTCTTCGTGTTCCTGCTGCTTGTGATCGTCATCGCGGTGAGTCTGGTGCTCTTCCACATCACGGTGCCCAGTACGTGGCCGCGGCTGTTGCTCGTGGTGCTGCTTGGCGAAGTGGGGCTAGTCACGCTCGGCACGTTTTATGCAGCGATGGCCAGCAGGAGCCGGGCGCGCGAGGTGCTCCTGCCGCTACTGCTCTTTCCAATGCTCGTTCCCGTGTTACTGGCGGCGATGCAGGCCACGAAGGCCTTGCTCGTCGGGGACGTGATGCACGACGCCGGCGCCTGGACCAACCTTCTGGTTGCGTACGATGTCATCTTTCTGATCTCTACCTTCCTCGCATTCGACTACGTCATCGAAGCATGAGGATCTTATCATGACTGCCGCAGCCGCTTTCACTCTCGAAGTGCCCAAGTCGGGACGCTGGCCAATATTCGGTTGGTTCGCCGTGGTGTTCCTCGCCGGCGCGCAGATCACTGCCTTTGCGATCTCGCCGCCGGACCGGGACATGGGCGATCTGCAGAAGATCCTGTATGTCCACGTGCCGGCCGCGTGGAACATGGGCATCTGCTACCTGCTCGTTGCGATCTACAGTTTCCGCTATCTCTGGAAGCGCGATGACCGGGACGATCTCATTGCCGCGTCCGCGGCAGAAGTCGGCACGCTCCTGAACGGACTGACGCTGGTCCTCGGCATGATCTGGGCGCGGCCCACCTGGGGTGTATGGTGGGTCTGGGATGCGCGGCTCACCTCCACGCTGATCATGTTCCTCGTCTTCGCCGGCTACTTGGCGCTTCGGGCGTTCGTCGAGGAGCCGGACCGACGGGCGCTCTGGAGCGCGGTGGCCGGTATCATGGGTGCGATCAACTACCCGATCGTCTACATGTCGGTCCGGTGGTGGCGTACGATTCATCAGGTGCAATCCACGCCGAGCACACTCGACTCGACGTACACCTTTAGCCTACGCTTGAATGCCGTCGCGGTGCTGTTCATCCTGATCTATTTCATCCGGCGCCGGTATGAAGCGGCGCTCACGGAACGGGTGGCCGAGCAGGTGTCGCAGGCCGCGGCGCTCGGAGGACCGCTCCATGCCTGAAATGATCGCGAGCAACGGCTACTATGTAGCGGCGGCGTACGCCGTCGGCTGGATCTGCATTCTTGGCTATTTACTGAGACTTCATTCGCTGCTCCGGCGGTCGCGTAAAGCGCTCGCCCACGCCAAAACTATCGGAGGTGCGCCATGACGTCACCGGAACTCGGATCCCCACTCGCGCCGGCGAAGAAACGGCCAAAGGCCGGCATCATCGCCATGGTCGTGGTGCTCGTGGCGGCGTTCGGATGGCTCATGATGGGCAACCTCGACAAGAACGTCGTCTTCTTCCTCACGCCCAATGAGCTACTGGCCAAGGGGACAGAAGCGATCGACGTGCCGGTGCGGCTCGGCGGGCAGGTGAAGGCCGGCACCGTGACATGGGACGAGAAGGCGCTCGATCTTCGGTTCGATATCGTGGACACGGACGGCAAGGGCACGATTCATGTGCAGTCGAAGGGCGCGCCTCCGCAGATGTTCCGTGATGGCATGGGGGTTGTCTGCGAGGGGCGCTTCGGCGCCGACAGCGTGTTCCAGAGCACGATGCTCATCATCAAGCACTCGAACGAGTATCGCGCCCCCAAGGCGGGCGAGAAGCCGCAGGAGATGTATAAGTCGCTCATGAAAGGATCCGGCTCGTGACACGCCTCTTGGCCGTTGACGCGCTCTGGTTCGGCCTGATCGTGAGCGTCGTCGGCGGCATCGTTGCGCCAATTATGATCGCGCGCGGCAAACGGCTCGGTCAGTGGGTCACGATCGCGCAGGCCGCGGTGTACGCGAACTTCGCCGTCGTGACCGTGGCCACGCTAGCCATGATGTGGGCGCTCGCACGCCACGACTTCTCTATCTCCTATGTCGCCCAGGTGGGCAGCCGCGCGACGCCACTGTTCTACACGATCATCTCCCTCTGGGGTGCGCTCGAAGGGTCGATTCTCTTCTGGGCCTGGGTGCTTGCCCTGTACAGCGCTGCTGTCGTCTACACAAACCGCAACCGGCCTGGCCTGCTCGTGCCGTATGCGTCGGCCGTCTTGCTCCTGATCGCGCTCTTCTTCCACATCCTGCTCGTCGGACCGGCGAATCCGCTGCACCTTGTGTCGCCTATCCCGCTCGACGGCCCAGGGCCGAATCCGCTCCTGCAGAATCACATCCTGATGGCGGTGCATCCGCCGCTGCTCTACCTCGGCTACGTGGGCATGTCGGTGCCGTTTGCCTTTGCGGCTGGCGCCATGCTCGCCGGTGAAGTCGCGAGCGACGACTGGATCCGGCTCACCCGGCGCTGGACGATGCTGGCGTGGGCCCTGCTGACGGCGGCGATCATCGCCGGGATGTGGTGGTCGTATGAAGTCCTCGGGTGGGGCGGCTACTGGGCGTGGGATCCGGTCGAGAACGCTTCGTTTATTCCCTGGCTCACGGCGACGGCGTTCCTCCATTCGGTGATCGTGCAGGAGCGGCGGCAGATGCTGAAGCTCTGGAACGTGAACCTCGTGGTCGGCACGTTCGTGCTGACTCTCCTCGGCACCTTTCTCACCCGCAGTGGCATCATCTCGTCAGTGCACGCGTTCACGCAGGGTACCATTGGGTTCTACTTTCTCGCGTTTATCGCGGTTGTGCTCATTGGTTCACTCGTCATGGTGGCGGGCAACTCCGAGAAATTCCGCTCGCAGGGCCAGCTCGACGCCGCGCTCTCGCGAGAGACGATATTTTTACTGAACAACCTGCTCCTCACGGTGCTCTGCTTCACGGTACTGATCGGGACGCTCTTCCCGCTTATCGCTGAGGCGGTGCGGGGCGTGAAGGTTAGCGTGGGCGAGCCGTTCTTCAACCGGATGACGTTGCCGGTGATGGTCTCGCTGCTCTTCCTGATGGGTATCGGGCCGGCGCTGCCGTGGAAGCACGGCAACATGAACGACCTGAAGAAGAAAATGATTCCGGGTGCCATCGTCGCCGTGATCCTCGCGGGCATCGTGATCGCGTTCGGTTCGCGCAGCCTGTATGCCGTGCTCGCCTTCGCATTCGCCGGCTTCGCGGCCACGATGAACGTGCAGGAGTTCGTGATTGGGGCCCGGGCCCGTCAATCGGCCCACCGTGAGTCGTTCGGTACGGCGCTCGTGCGCCTCGTCAAAGGCAACCGGCGGCGCTACGGCGGCTACGTCGCGCACATCGGAATCATCGTGTCGGCGTTTGGTATCGCGGCGAGTTCCGCCTTCCGGAGCGAGGGTGAGGCCACGCTCAAGCCCGGCGAGAGGCTCACGGTTGGGACTGTGACCGCGCGTCTCAAAGAGGTGTGGGGTAGGGAAGAGCCGCAGCGTTCCGTGATCGGCGCCACCGTCGAGCTCGTACGCGATGGAACGGTCTACGCGACCCTCAGCCCACGGATGAATTTCTACCCCACGTCGCAGACACCGATTCCCACCCCCGACGTGCGCAGTACGCCGTTTGGCGACACGTACACGAACCTGATGGCGTTCCAGCCGGACGGCTCGAACGCGACGGTCAAGGTGATTCTCGAACCGCTCGTTCCCTGGATCTGGATCGGCGGCGGCATCATCTGCCTTGGCGCGCTGCTATCGGCGTGGCCAATGAGAAGGGTCGCATGAACTGGCGGCGTGCGGCGTGGGCGTCACTGGCCGCCGCTCCCGTCGTCACCCTCCTCGCCTGGGGCATGACGCGTGACCCGAACGAGATTCATTCGCCCCTGCCAGGGCGTGAGGCGCCGGCGTTCGCTCTCAGGGTGTTCGCGCCCGGCGAGCCGCCGCTGGCGCGTACGGTTGGTGACACGCTCACGCTGGGGAGGATGCGCGGAAAGATCGTGGTGCTCAACTTCTGGGCGTCGTGGTGCCTCGAATGCCGCGTCGAACACCGCGACCTCTCGACCGTGGCTCGGCAGATGACCGATAAGCCCGTGCAGTTCATCGGCGTGCTCTACAATGACGTCGCGTCTGCCGGGCTGGACTGGATCCAAGGGATGAGCGGTCAGGCCTATCCCGGTGTGCTCGACCCGGGTGCGCGGACGGCGATCGACTACGGCCTCTACGGAGTGCCTGAGACGTTCGTCATCGATGGGAAGGGGCGCGTCGCCTATAAGCACACGGGGGCGATCCCTGCGGAGCTGCTGACGCTCAAGATCGACTCGCTGATTGCTGCCGGCAGCGCCGCACCAGCGTTGACTGGCCCCGTGGTGCCATGACTAGCCGTGTCCTCGGCGTTGTCCTTGGTGCGGCGGTCATCGCACTCGTGCCAACACCCCGATTGACGGCGCAGGGGGCGAACCTACCACCAGTCATCCAGCCGAGGAACGCCGCCGACTCGCTGCTCGAATCGCGCACGACGGAACTCGCGCGCGAGTTGCGTTGTCCGGTCTGCCAAGGCCTTTCGATCCAGGACTCGCCGTCGGAGTTGTCGCAGCAGATGCGGGCGCTCGTCAAGGAACAGATTGTTTCCGGTAAATCCGACGAGGACGTGCTCGCCTACTTCGTATCGAAGTACGGCGAGTGGATCCTGCTGGCGCCCGAGGCTCGCGGGTTCAACCTCGTGGCCTACCTACTGCCGCCGTTACTGCTGGTGGCCGGTGCTGTCGGCGTCTGGATGTTGGTGAAATCCTGGACGCGCCAGCCTCAGGTCGTCTCCGCCTCCAGTGGCGCCGAGGCGCTGCCGGAGGACTGAGGCAGCGCGCGACGGTCAACGCTTCCTCCTACTCTCCACTTCCCAGATGTCGATACTACTCATCGGCGATCCCGCCCCAGATTTCACGCTCAGCGCGACGCATGGCACGACCGTCTCCCTTTCCGCGTATCGGGGCTCCCAAAACGTCCTCATTGCCTTCTTCCCGCTCGCGTTCACCTCCACCTGCACGGCGGAAATGTGTGCGTTTACGGAAGAGTTCGCGAAGTTCGAATCGCACGACGTGGCCGTGATTCCTATCAGCGTGGACTCCGTGCCTACCCTGAAGGAGTACAAGGCCAAGCACGCGATTGCGATGGAAATGGCGAGTGACTTCAGGCGCGAGGCCGCGCGCGCGTTCGGCGTGCTCAACGAGGAGAAGTTCTATTCGAACCGATCGTATTTCTTGGTCGACAAGGCCGGCGTGCTGCGGTGGGCCCACGTTGAGACGGTAAACGGTGAGCGTCGCGGGAATGGCGAGCTGTTGGCGGCGATTGCGGCGCTAACTCGCTAACACGCTAGCTGGTGCCCTTCCGCGCGTTGCCGCTGGCCAAGCTTGATGAGCTTGTCGCGTCTCACGGTCGTCCGTACCTTCACCCGCGATCCCTCGCAGTCGCCGGTGTAGCCGAATTCGATCACCCGATCATGACCTTGAGCAGTCCCCCAGCCGCCAGCCAAGCCACGAGCCGCCCGTCGACGCATATGCTCGAGGCGTTGCACGGCATCATCGCTGAGCTCGCGGCCGGCCATGCGCTCGAGACGTCACTTGCCTCGACGCTCGATGCATTGCGCATCGTACTCGGCGCCAACGAAGCTGGCATCTGGCTTGGCGCGTCGAGCGCTATGGTGCGCGGGGGGGGGGCTGGGCCGGCACAGATCTCTGCCGCCGAGCTATGCGCAATCATGGCCGGCGAAACGAGCAAGCCATCAGGCCTAGTTGCGGCGCCGATTGGGTCGGCCGACAGGCGGGTCGGCGTCCTGGCCGTCACAGTGATGCGTCCGTTGGAGCCGGAAGAAGTACTGCTGGTGACCGCGGTGTCGCATCTCATCGGACCAGCGCTTTTGCACGCGGAGAGGAGCCGGCGACTGGAGGTCGAAGTCGAGGTTCGCACAGCCGATATCGATCGCGAACATCGTTTTACCGACACGATCATTGACTCGCTGCCGGTCGGCCTCTACGTGATCGACCGCGACTACCGGATTCAGGCGTGGAACCGCAAGCGTGAGACCGGGATGGAGGGCGTGTCGCGCGAGGAGGCCCTCGGGCGCACGATCTTCGAGATTTTGCACCGCCAGCCGGCCGACATGCTTCGGCGGGACTTTGACGAGGTCTTCACCCTCGGTCGGATCCAAGAATACCATACGCAATCGGTTGCCACCGGCGAACTGCGCACCTATCGGATCACGAAGGCGCCGATGCGACTCGGCGGTTCCGACGTGACGCACGTCATCACGATCGGCGAGGACGTGACCGAGTGGAAGGAGGCACAGACGCGTTTCGCGCATGCCGAGAAGCTCGCGGCGATCGGCCAGCTCGCCGCCGGCGTGATGCACGAGATTAACAATCCGCTCGCAACGATCGCAGCGATCGCCGAAAGCCTGGAATTCAAACTGAGCGACGCACAGAAAGCGGGTGCCGTGATCTCATCTGATGTGCACGAGTACCTGCACATCATCGACAACGAAGTGGCGCGCTGCAAGCAGATCGTCGACGGGCTCTTGGACTTCAGTCGTCTCAAGCAACAGCTGCGGGAACGGGTCGACCTGAACGAGGTGGTGGACCGCACATTGCAGTTGCTCGAGCATCACGTGCGTTTTAAGCGACTGACGGTCACCTGTGAACTCGCACCCAATCTGCGCAAGGTGCCGAAAGCGAGCGGTGAGCAACTGGTGCAGGTGTTCATGGCGCTGTTGTTCAATGCCATGGATGCCATGGCGGATCGTCGCGGCGCCATCACGATTCGGACGCGCCCGGGACCCAGCGCGTCAGAGGGCGTCATCGTAGAGGTGATTGACCGGGGCCACGGTATCCCGCAAACCGAACTGAGTAAGATCTTCGAACCGTTCTACACGACGAAGGATCCGGGCAAGGGTACGGGACTTGGGCTGTCGATCTGCTACGGCATCATCCAGGAGCGCGGCGGTCGGATCGAAGTTGAAAGCGTCGTGGGACAGGGCACCACGTTCCGCGCACTTCTGCCTGCCGTCGAGGCTGCGTGACGCACCAGCGCGATCAAGTCAAGCGCCCGGAAGGCGCGTCGGCCGAATGAAGGTCCTAGTGATCGAGGACGACCCGACCGTCGGGAAGTTCGTCAAGCGCGGGCTCGAGGAGCAGCGCTACTCGGTCGATCTCGTGACGGACGGCGAGGAAGGCGAGCGGCTCGCGTTGACGCAGCCGTACGACCTGATCCTGCTTGACCTGCGGCTCCCGCGTCGGTCCGGAATCGACGTTCTGCGCAACCTCCGGGCCCGCGGGTTTGAGAAACCGGTGCTCGTGCTGACTGCACAGGACGCGGTAGATGCGAAGGTCGAAACGCTCCGTGCCGGAGCCGACGATTACGTCACCAAGCCATTCGCGTTCGAGGAATTGCTTGCGCGCGTCGAGGCCATCGCGAGGCGTCCGCGCGCGATCGTCTCCCCCGTGCTCAAGATCGCCGACCTCGAGCTCAATATCGATTCCCACGAAGTCTCACGTGCCGGAAACGCGATCGAGCTGACACCAAAAGAGTTTCTCGTGCTGGAGTATCTGACGCGCCACGCCGGAAAGGTGATGAGCCGGACGCTCATCACCGAGTATGCCTGGGGGTATCACTTCGACTCGGGCACGAACGTCGTCGACGTGGTCATCAACCATCTCCGCAAGAAGGTGGACGGTGCCGGCATCAAGAAGAAGCTGATCGCGACGGTCCGCGGCGTCGGCTACGTGATAAAGGCGTAGGCGAGCCCCCGTGGCGTCAGTTCGTTCACGCATCACCGCCGCATACGGCGTTGCGATGGTTGTCGCGATGGCCGTCTTCGCGATCACCATCGGGTATCAGCGGCGCATTTCCGTGCGTCAGCGGCTCACCGACGAGGCGGCGAGCACCGCGTCACTCGTCGCCAGCATCATTGAGCGGCAGGGGTTTCGCGGCCTTGCCGTGGACACGGCGGCGGGACCCAAGCCCGTGCTGTCCGTAACTGTCACATCGCTCCTCGACGCGTTGCCCGACGAATACCTGATCGTTGGCGACTCCAATCAGGTCGTGTACTGGTCGAAGTACGTACGCCAGTTTGACGAGCAGGAGCGGAATGCGTCGCTGTTGCCGAGCGTCCGTGCCGCAGCCGCGAAGGACCGCGACGCCCTGACGACGGCCGCATTTGCGATTCAGGAGTCTGGCGTGGCGCACGAGGTCACGCTGAGCACGGACCACGTGCTGCTCGTCGCGACGCTCCGTGCGCTGCCGTTGGCCGGCGGCGTGCGCCGCGTGGTGGCCGGCGTGTCGATGCGGCGGCTCGCCGACGTGAACTCCGAACTCACCGGTCTGACGGTCATCGTGGCGCCCGTGCTGGTGCTCATGGCGATGGGCGTCGCCTGGACGCTCGCTGGACGTGTCCTCGAGCCGATCGATCAGATGGTGGACGACGTTGAGGCCATCACCGACGGGCGCTCGCTCCACCGCCGCATCGTGCTGGGGTCCGAGTCACGGGACGAACTCGGCCGACTTGGACAGACTGTCAACGAGATGGTCGCGCGTCTCGAAAAGTCGTTCGTATCGCTTCGACGGTTCACCGCCGATGCCAGCCATGAGCTGCGCACGCCGCTGGCGGTGATTCGCGTCGATGTCGAGCGCGCGATGGCGACTCCGCAGAATTCGCTCGAACAGGCCGTCGCCCTCGAAGAGGCGCTCCAGCAGGTGTCGCGCATGACCGGACTGGTTGAGTCGCTGTTGACGCTCGCCCGCGCCGACGAAGGGCGGTTCAACCTGATGCGTGAGCCAGTGCCACTGGAACCCCTGATGCGCGAAGTCGCCGAGACCGCGACCATCCTTGGCGAAGAGCCCGGCATTGCCGTGACCACACTGCTCCTTCAGTCAGTGGCGGTCAACGGAGACGCCGAGCGGCTTCGGCAGCTGTTCCTGAATCTCGCGACGAATGCCATCAAGTACACGCAGCGCGGTGGGGCGGTGGACATTTCGCTCGAGACGCGGCACGACGAGGCGATTATCACAGTAAAGGACAACGGCATCGGCATCGCCGCAGCCGACCTGCCGTTCGTGTTCGATCGCTTTTGGCGCGTCGACCGCGCCCGGTCGCGCTCGGAGGGCAGCGGCGTGGGTCTCGGTCTCGCCATCAGTCAGTGGATCACGCATGCCCACGAAGGCCGGATTGACGTGACCTCGCGCCTCGGACGCGGCACCACCTTCACGGTCGTGCTTCCCGCTCACCGCCCAGAGGGAACGAACACCTAACTCGGACTTAAGCAATTCTTAATCTTTCATCCATTACCACGTCAGGTGGCCAGCGGTACCTTCTGGGGTCCATTGAGGTGGCTTGGCGTTCAAACTGCGCACGAGGTGCCACTTGTTTAACAACCTGCTCGAGTCGAAGCCGCAGAAGCAGCGCTCGACGTCCAGTACAGTGATTAGCCTCGTATTGCATACGGTGCTCATTGCTGTGGCCGTCCAGGCTACGCTGCAAGCGACGCAGGAAAAGGAAAAGGTCGAAGAGAAGGTGAGTTTCGTCGATGTGAAGAAGGACGAGCCGCCTCCGCCGAAGCCTCCGCCGCAGGAGGCCCCGCCTCCGCCGCAGAGTTTTCAGGTGCTCACCGCTCCGGTGAACATCCCCAATGTGCTGCCCGATATCGACCTCTCGGCGAAGCTCACGAACGAGAGCGACTTCACGGGCAAGGGCATTCAGTCGGCCAAGGCGAACACGGGACCGGTGGCGAAGCCGGAAGGCGACCAGCCTTACTTCGAGTTCATGGTAGAAAAGCCCGTGACTGAAGCGTCGAACACGCAACGGCCGCGGTTTCCCGACATCCTCAAGTCCGCCGGCGTCGAGGGCGAGGTGCTCGCCCAGTTTGTCGTCGACACCACGGGGCATGTCGAGATCAACTCGTTCAAGGTTCTCAAGACTTCGCACGAACTGTTCGCGGCGTCGGTGCGCTCGGCGCTACCCGGCATGCGTTTCATCCCGGCTGAAGTGGGCCAGAAGCGCGTCCGTCAGCTGGTGCAGCAACCGTTCGTATTCGCCATCGCGAAGTAATCGAACTCGCCTATCACGCCACAGGAGACAACTGAGTTATGGAACTTTCGCTGATCGATCTCTACGGAACAATGGGTGGCTTCGCCAAGGGTATCATCTACACCCTAGCCATTATGTCCATCTGGTCCCTCACAGTGATGATCCAGAAGTGGTGGTACCTCCGGTCCGCGCAGGCCCAGACGCGCAAGTTTGCGCCTGAGTTCTCGCAGTTCCTTGAAGAGAGCAACCTCGAAGGAGCGATCGACCTCGCCTTGAGCTACAAGAAGTCCCACGTGGCGCGCGTACTGGGCAACGCCCTTTCAGACATCAAGCCGCTCATCGCCGACGGCTCGGTCACAGTTGCTGATATCAACTCGGCTGAACGCGCTGTAGAGCGCGAGATGCTGATGACGATCGTGTTGATCAAGCGTGGCCTGGGTGTTCTGGCCACTACGGGTTCAACGGCGCCATTCGTCGGGCTCCTTGGTACGACGATGGGTATCGTCAACGCCTTCACGGGCATGGCCACGTCTGGCGGCGGCGGACTGGGTGCGATCTCGGCTGGTATCGCCGAAGCGCTCATCACGACGGCCTTCGGTCTGATGGTCGCCATCCCGGCCGTGTGGATGTACAACTACTTCCAGACGAAGGTTGACAATATCACGGCCGAAATGACGTACTCGTCGAAGGAAATGATCGACTATCTCATCAAGGGCGTCTCTGGTGAGTTCGGACGCAGCCGCTTCACCCGTGAGTTTAATGCGAAGGCGCTGAACACGGCCCAGATCTAGCCTCAGCGAATACCAACCTATGCAGAGGTATTCCGATGGCGTTGAATCTCTCATCTGAAAGTATTAAATCGGAGCCGAACGTCACGCCGATGATCGACGTGATGCTCGTGCTGCTGATCATCTTCCTGATTGTCATCCCGGCGCTCATGGCGGGTTTTAACGCCGTGCCGCCGTCTGGGCAGAACCTCAAGGTGCATCCGAACGAGGACGAGGACGTCATCTTCGGTATCGATGCCGACGGGAAGTTCTATCTCGACAAGAAGCCCTTTTCGGATGACCAGATTGCCACGGCCATCCGGGCGAAGTACGATTTGCGCACGATCGACAAGATCATGTACATCAAGGCCGACAAGGGTCTGAAGTACGACCGGGTGATGGAAGCGATGGACATTGCCTCCAATCAGGGCGTGCGCGTCGCGGCGCTCATCACCGATCAGACGCCAGGTACAACGTCACTGCTCGAGGCCGACAATGCTGGGCAGGATCTCGGCATCAAGGGCGGTACCGCAGAAAAGAAGGGAGGAGCCCCCGAATGAGTATGAGCGCAGGTGGCCCATCAGGCGGCTACAATTCTGAGCCGAATCTTACGCCGATGATCGACGTCCTGCTCGTGCTGCTGATCATTTTCATGGTCATCATTCCGATGGGACGGAAGGCGTTCGACGTGCAGCTGCCGGACCCGACTGCACCGCCGCCACCGAAGAATCAAAAGGCTGACCAGATCGTGCTCGAGGTGAACCCTGGTGGTGAGTTCTTGATCAACAAGGCTCCCGTCGCCAAAGAACAGCTCTACGCGAAACTGAAGGAAGTGTATGATCCCCGCCCGACGAAGGTGATTTTCATCAAGGGCGATCCGCAGGTGATCTATCAGGATGTGATTTTCGCGATGGACCAAGCGCGCGGTGCCGGCGTCAAGGTCATCGGCGCCACGCCACGGTCAGCGGCTGGCCCAACGAAGAAGTAGACAACGCTCGTGAAGGAAATCATACGACCGGCGAACCTTTTTGGGCTCGCCGGTCGTATTATTTATGGATATGACGCTCGGACCAAACCCTGTGCCAAGCCCCAAGCTGCGCTACCGGCCGCCAATCGGTATTCCCAATTCTCGGCAGCCGAGTACGGGGAGCGCGCTCCTATCTGTGCTGCTGCACGCGCTCCTCATCTTCCTGCTGGTCGGTCCGATCTTCTTGCCAGACGTATTCGTGCCAGAACGCGAGGGCGCCGGCGGCAGGTCCGCACGCGGGGGCGGAGGAGGTGGCAATCGGGGTGGGGCAACCGCCGAAAAATTAAATTACATCCAGGTGCCACCGCCGCCGCCGCCGCCGGCGGTACAGAAAACGGCCATACCGCAGTTGGTTCCTCCGCTAGTGGTGAAACCACCTGAGCCGCAGCCAGAGCAGCCCAAGGCGGAAGCGGTGCCGTCCCAGGCCACGGTGGTAAACGCGGCCGGGACGGGCGGCACGGGCAACGACGGTGCCAAGGGGACTGGGCCAGGCAGCGGAGGCGGCGTGGGCTCTGGCGAGGGTACCGGTCGTGGCTCCGGAAACGGCCCGGGAACCGGTGGCGGGACCGGCCGCATTTACCCGCCGTACGTGACCAATCTGGCCCTGCTTCCGATGCCAGTGCCGTCCAAGGTGCGCCCGTACACGCTCGTCGCGGTCTTCGAGGTGGACGAACAGGGTCACGCCAAACTGCTCCATTTCAACGAGTCAAAGGACGCGAGTTACAACAAGAAGATTCGCGCCATGCTCGCAGAAATCCGCTTTCGGGCCGCGACCAAGCCCGACGGTACCCCTGTCCGCGACACGACATCGATCGTTGCCGAGGCAAGGCTCTGAGGTCTGTTTTTTCGGCCCGACTCTATCCGCTTCACGACGGGGTAGTTATCTTCACCGGGATGTACGCAAAGCCCGGCGCCGTAAGGAGATGGCGCCAGCGACAGTCTTTCGTCTTCTGAACCCCATATGTCACTTTCGACACTGCTTACGATCATCCTTGGCGGTAGCGCCGGCGCGCTGGTTTTTGCCGTCAGCCTTTCGCGCTGGGTCCTCGCCCGCGACACCGGTACGCCCGCCATGCGCGTGATTTCGGACGCGATTCAGGAAGGTGCTGAGGCGTACCTGCGCCGCCAGAACCGAACCATCGCCGTCCTCGCTGTCGTGGTCGCTGGACTGCTTGCCGTCGGGTACGGTGTGCTCCGTACCTCGATGCCGGCCGACCCGGTGAGCGATCGGACCATGCTGGCGTTCTATGTCACGGTGTCGTTCCTCCTCGGTGCGCTCTCTTCCGGCATCGCTGGGTATATGGGCATGTGGGTGTCTATCCGCACCAATATCCGCGTCGCGGCAGCTGCAACCTCGTCGCTGAATGCGGCATTGCAGACGGCGTTGCGCGGCGGTGCGGTGAGCGGACTGTTTACCGTCGCGATGTCACTCCTCGGCGTCGGCGGACTCTTTGCCGTGCTCACCCTGTTCGCACCAGCCGGCGTCGACGCCTCCGAATGGGTGCAGAAAATCCCGTTTGTGATCGTGGGCTACGGATTCGGCGCAAGTTTCGTCGCGCTTTTCGCCCAGCTCGGCGGCGGCATCTACACCAAGGCTGCTGACGTCGGTGCCGACCTCGTCGGTAAGGTCGAGGCTGGCAGTCCCGAGGACGATCCGCGGAATCCAGCGGTGATCGCGGACCTCGTCGGTGACAACGTGGGCGATTGCGCCGGGCGTGGCGCCGACCTGTTCGAGTCGATCGCCGCGGAGAACATCGGCGCGATGATCCTCGGCGTGATCCTCTTCGAATCGTTCGGTGCCGCGGGCATCCTCTTTCCGTTGGTGATCGGCGCAGTCGGAATGGTGGCGTCGATCGTTGGCATCATGTCGGTGAAGGCGCGCGAGGACGAGGACCCGATGCACGCGTTGAACCGTGGGTTCTATCTCACGACGGCGCTCGTGTCGGTGGCGATGTTCTTTATCTGCAAGTGGCTGCTGGTCAAGCCAGACGCGCCGCAGGCTTGGTGGTATTTCTTCCTATGTGCGATGGTCGGTGTGGCCACGTCGGTCGCGTTCGTGTTCATCACGCAGTACTACACCGAGTATCGCTATCGTCCGGTACAGTCGATCGCTGATGCGTCGCTAACGGGTCCGGCGACCAACATCATCATGGGTTTGTCGGTGGGCATGGAGTCGACCGTCCTGCCGGTCATCACGATCGGCGTCGCCCTCGTTTCGAGCTTCCTGCTCGGGCGCTCCAGCGGCATCATGATTGACGGCGCGCCTGCTGGCGGCCTGTTCGGCACGGCTGTTGCGACGATGGGTATGCTCGGCTCGGCCGGCTACATCCTGGCGATGGATGTGTTCGGTCCGATCACAGACAACGCCGGCGGCATCGTCGAAATGTCCAAGCAGCCGGAATCTGTGCGCGAACGAACGGACCGTCTCGACGCAGTCGGCAACACCACGAAGGCGCTGACCAAGGGGTACGCCATCGGCTCGGCGGCCCTCGCGGCCTTTCTGCTCTTCTCGGCGTATCTCGACGAAGTGCGCAACTACACCAACGAAGCGCTGCACGTGGATCTGTCCAAGCCGCCCGTGTTCGTGGCGGGGCTGCTCGGCGCGATGCTGGTGTTCTGGTTCAGCTCGCTCGCCTTGCGTGCGGTGAGCCGCGCGGCGCAAAGCGTCATTGAGGAGGTCCGTCGCCAGTTCAAGGCGAAGCCGGGGATCATGGCCGGCACCGAGAAGCCGGACTACGGTGCGTGCGTGGACATCGTGACCAAGGGCGCGCTGCGGGCGATGGTTTTGCCTGGCGCGCTGGTGGTGATTTTCCCGATCGTCGTCGGCGTCGCCTTCAAGTACATCGGTGACCCTGGCGAACGGCTCGGCGCCGAGGCGGTGGCCGGGTTCCTGATGGTGGCGACCCTCACCGGGATCCTGATGGCCGTCTTTCTGAACAACGGCGGCGGCGCGGGGGACAACGCCCAGAAGTACA
>SXGR01202126.1_pt1 | contig 27115 bp, 26 predicted proteins | sample 3174711 | NCBI WGS metagenome assembly SXGR01 (sample SAMN11356860, study PRJNA531348) | freshwater metagenome | isolation source: freshwater sample F1-60 | place: China: Fuxian Lake, Yuxi | collected 2017-12-25
CGCACATTCGCACGCTGCTGCTCACGCTGTTCTATCGCTACTTCCCACGACTGATCACAGAGAACCATCTGTACATCGCGCAGCCACCGCTGTATCGCGTGTCCTCGGGAAAAGAGTTCCGGTACTGTTTTACGGAATCTGAACGTGAAAAAATTACGCAGGAATTTCTTGCGAAGAAGGCGGAGCGTGCTGCTGCAAAAAAACCTGTGGTGAAAAAAGAAGTCACGGAGGAAACGCCAATGGAAAACGAAGGTGAAGAATCAGTGAGCACGATCGGTGGCATTGTGATCCAACGCTACAAAGGTCTCGGTGAAATGAACGCGGAGCAACTTTGGGAGACAACGATGGATCCATCAACACGCACGATGTTCCAAGTAACGATCGATGATGCAGAAAAAGCCGACAGCGTATTCGATATTCTGATGGGCAACGAAGTCGAACCGCGCAAACGGTTCATTCAGACGCACGCGAAGAGTGTGAAGAATTTGGATATTTAAAAAGTTTGTCATTCTGGCCCCTCTTCCTGTCATTCCGGAAGCCGCCGCAGCGGCTATCCGGAACCCAGAAACGTAAAAAAACTTAAAAAGAAAGACCAAACGAAATCACGTTTGGCTTTTTTGATTTTCTGGGTTCTGGATCACGCGCTACGGCGCGTGTCCAGAATGACAAAGTTTGGTCACTCCCGAGAACGCCGAGCATCATAAAGAAAGAACAACGAGTTGATGAAAATCAGATAGAGCAGCGCAGCGAAAGCAACGGTGTTACGAGCGATCCCCGTCTCCATGCACAGCAGCGCAACGAGAGCCGCAAGCGCCGGCGCAATGAACGCAGCGGTCGCGGCGATCCGCCGACGATATGAAAGTTGCGCAAACCACACCACGATTCTATCCATGATTTCCTCCTTGAGAAAAAATACTATCACACGCTTTCGATATTTGACAGAGCATCGCAATTCGCTACCCTACCTCTGTTCGTGCATCACCACGAACAGAGGAGCGTCCCTTGTCAGAAGAAACAAAAAGAACCGGCAGAAATTATTTGGTCTCTGCGTTCTTCGCGGCGATCGTGATCGCGCTCGTGAAATGGTTGTCGCCAAACACCATCCCGTTCGGTGCGTTCGAGTTCTGGAAGCCGCGCGGAAGCATCACCGACTGGCTCGTCGCTGCATGGCCCGCGTTCGCCTGGGCCGCCGGAGTCACCGTCATCTTCGCGCTCATAAAGACCAATCACCCCAACCAGAACAAGTACGCCGAGGCGCACCTCCTCGCGGGCGGACTTCTAAGCGTCTGGGCCGGTGTCGTCGAAGAGATCTGCTTCCGCTGGTTAATCTTCCTCTCCACGATCCTCTGGATGAAAGTGATCAACTTCATCTTGCTCGGCTTCATGGGCTGGGGCATCCCCGAGCATCTGTTCATCTGGATATTCCGACCGGTCGCAGACTTCGTGACGCTCCACGGACTGCACGCACAGCTGTACCATCCGACAGGGTGGGCGGTCGGCGGAGCGCTCCTTGCAACAAACGCACTCTTTCGTGACGGGCACAAGTACCTGGGCTGGATCGGTTGGATCAACAGCTGGTTCATCGGGATGTTCCTGTTCTGGATCATGTTCCGATTCGGACTTCCCGCAGCGATCCTCGTGCACTTCTTGTACGATCTGATCATCGACCTGATCCGTTACGCCAAGGGCGTGCTCGGACGCGCAGCCGGTAACGTCTAGGCTCCACGGACGGCTCTCTCGGGCCGTCCATTTTTGACAAAATTTTTCTCCTGTGGTAGTCTATAGCAATCAGATAACAAGCCCGCCGACCGGCGGCTTTTTAAATACAAGATATGGCGTCTTTGAAGAACAACCCTGTCTCCAACTACATCCGCGAATCTGCTGAAGAGCTCCGCAAAGTCGCGTGGCCTTCGCGCAAAACCGTCGTCCGCGACACGCTCGTGGTCGTCGGTATTTCTGTGGTCATGGCCGCATTCTTCGGCCTGCTCGACTTCGGTCTCTCGATTGGTTTCCAAAAACTGCTCGAGTGGCGCGCGCTCAGGGGCTAATCACACACCGCTATGCCAAAACAAACACAAGCGCTCGGTCGCCGCTGGTACACCATTCACACCTACTCCGGATACGAAGAGAATGTCGCGCACAATCTTGCGCAACGTATCGAATCGATGGACATGGGTGACAAAATTTTCAACATCCTGATTCCAAAGGAGAAGAAAATTAAAATTAAAAATGGAAAGCGCAAAACGGTCGAAGAAAAAATCTTCCCTGGCTACGTGCTCGTCGAGATGGTCGTTACCGATGATTCGTGGTACGTGGTACGTAACACACCGAACGTCACCGGATTCATCGGCATGGGAACGATCCCCTCTCCGATTCCGGATGAACAAGTGAAGGCGCTCCAAAAACGCATGGGAGTCGACGAACCGGAATACAAGATCGACGTCGAAGTGAACTCGCCAGTGAAGATCGTCGACGGTCCGTTCAAAAACTTCGAAGGAAAAGTTGCGGAGATCGACGAGTCACGCGGAAAAATCAAAGTACTCGTGTCGATGTTCGGACGCGAGACGCCCGTGGAGCTCGATTTCCTCCAGGTCAAGAAAATCTAAAAAAGAAAGCGCGGACCGAGTGGTCTGCGCTTTTGCGTTTACGTCTTGTCTGTTGGAGGTCCGCCGTCATTGCGCTGACGTTTTCTTTCGGTGCGCGCAGAGCGCTTGCGGGACTTCGGATCGTCAACGTCTGTCGTGATGGAATCCAACGCCTTCTGAAAAAAGTGAGAGAGCACACCCAAGAACACTGCTGTAGCAACGCCGATCAGGACCGCTCCCCACCAAGGAGCAAACGAGAGAGACATCAACCCGAGGAACGCGCCCCACAAACATTGGGGAAAGAACTGAAGCAGCCACAGCACCTGCACACTATGTTTCATGAGTACCTCCTGCTGTTCCTTAACAAGAAATATCGCGCTGGTCAAACGTCAATCCTTCGGGGGCGCAAAGGGCTTGCTTTTTAAGCCCACCTCCGGTACTCTGTTCCCGCATGCGCAGTGTGCCCTTTGGGCTGCTTCTCACTGACGCTTAAGCGAGGTCATCGGCCGCTACGGCGAGCCGTACCTGCATATCTATGGCTAAGAAAGTCAAAGTCCAGATTAAACTCCAGATTCCGGCCGGCAAAGCGAACCCTGCGCCACCTATCGGTCCTGCGCTCGGTCAGCACGGTTTGAACATCGCGGAGTTCTGTCAGAAATTCAACGCCGCAACCACGAAACTTCCGCCCGGAGAAATCACTCCAGTTGTGATCACCGTCTACGAAGATCGCACCTACACTTTTGTTCTCAAAACCCCTCCGGCATCTGAGCTGCTCAAAAAAGCTGCGGGGATCGAGAAAGGTTCAGGAAAACCGCTCACGGAAAAAGTCGGCAAAATCACCAAGGCACAAGTTCGCGAGATCGCAGAAAAAAAACTCGCCGATCTCAACACGCTGTCGATCGAATCAGCGATGAAGATGATCGAAGGAACTGCGCGCAACATGGGAATCGAAGTGAAGCCGTAAGGCTTCATCCCGAGGATTCCAGCCGAGGGATCCCCCGCACTCATTGCATTAATTTTGTGGGAGACCGCTAATACCGGTCGCCACTACCACGAACATATGGCACACAGCAAACGCTACGCCGCACTCAAGGCCTCGATCGATCCGAAAAAAACCTACTCCGCTGCCGAAGCGATCGAGATGGTGAAGAAAGGCGCGTCGACAAAATTTGATTCATCGATCGAAGTGCACGTACGCCTCGGCATCGACTCGAAAAAAAGCGACCAGCAGGTCCGCGCGACCGTGGCGCTCCCGCACGGCACCGGTAAAACCAAAAAAGTTGCGGTGTTCGTCGCGAACGCAGAGAAAGAAAAAGAAGCCAAGGATGCCGGCGCCGACATCGTCGGTGGCGAAGATTTGATCAACGAAATTGCAAAAACGGGCAAGTACACGTTCGAAGTTGCGGTTGCAACACCGGACATGATGCCGAAGATGGCGAAGGTTGCGAAAGTGCTCGGACCGAAGGGTCTTATGCCGTCACCAAAAAACGAAACAGTGACGACGAATATCGCGAAGACCGTTGGCGAACTCCGCAAGGGTCGCGTCGCGTTCAAAGCAGATGACACCGCGAACTTGCACCAGGTGATCGGCAAAGCATCATTCTCGAACGAACAGCTACTCGAAAACTACACCGCTCTCATCGATGCAGTCCGCCGCGCAAAACCAGCATCCTCGAAAGGTACGTACCTCGAGGGCGTGACGCTCACCTCGACCATGGGTCCTGCGGTGCGTGTCTCTGCCTAGTAAAGGTGATAAGCTAATGGAGTGTTGGAGCGGTACCTGGTACCATTCTGCCACTCCATTATTTTTTGACTGCATATGATTCTCTCCGATAAAGACATAAAAAAATACCTGGGCGAAGGAAAAATCTCCGTCACACCGTTTCTGCCGGAGTGCGTGCAGCCGGCATCGATCGATCTTCACCTCGACAAAACATTTTTGATTTTCGATACGGTGAACCATCATATCATCGACGTGCGCGAGCCGGTCGATGGATTGATGCGGCGTGTGGAGATCGATGAGAATCATCCTTTTATATTGCACCCCGGCGAGTTCGCGCTCGGTGCAACGTTCGAAGAGGTCGGCGTTGGCGATGACGTCGTCGGAAGACTCGAGGGGAAAAGTTCGCTCGGTCGACTTGGCATCATCATTCACGCAACCGCGGGATACCTCGACCCAGGAAACAAATTGAAATTAACACTGGAACTCTCAAACATCGGTGCGCTGCCTGTGAAGCTGTACTACAAAATGCCGATCGCGCAGATGTCGTTCTCCCCGCTCTCGTCGGTATGCGAGCGTCCGTACGGTGCGAAATCTTTGCACTCGAAATACTACGGCGCACAAGAGCCACAAGCTTCACAGATGTGGAAAAATTTCGCCACAAAACAATAACAACGACGCAAAAAACGCGACTCGCTCTCGTGAGCTTGGTCGCGTTTTTTGCGTTGTTGCACGCTGCGCCGGTGCTGGCCGATGATGCGTATCTCGGGCTACAATACGCAAGCGGCATCGGCCTACCGAGCGAGGACATCCGCATCGCAGTCGCTGGATTCATCCGCTCGTGCATGGGATTTCTCGGTTTGTACCTCGTGCTCCAGATCATGTGGGGAGGGTTTCTCATGATGACGCACGGCGGTGATGAAGAAGCACGCGCCGCCGCGACAGCGACGATCAAAAACGCCGTGATCGGCATGGTGGTCATTATGACCTCCGCTTCTCTCACGAAGTTCGTTATTGATGCAGTTACAAACGCTGCGGGAAATTATTTTTAGTATGCAACTTTCTGTTACGCGAATCGACGCGAGTCTCCCCCTCCCCAAATATGAAACCGCAGGTGCGGTCGCTTTTGATCTGTCTGCTCGAGTAGATGTTGCCATCGCACCGAAGTCACTTGGCTACATTCCGACGAATCTTGTGGTGCGCGTGCCGGAAGGTCACGTACTTCTTCTCGCCTCGCGATCGTCCGGTCCAAAAAAGAAAGGGCTGATGATTCCCCATGGCGTCGGCATTATCGATCAAGATTACTGCGGGCCGACCGACGAACTGATCGCGCAAGTGTACAATTTCACCGATGCGCCAGTGACGGTCGCGCGCGGCGAACGTGTTGCGCAAGCTATGGTCACGCCGGTTGTAAAATGCGAACTAAAAGAAGTGGAACTCGCGACCACCGCGACGAGTCGCGGAGGATTCGGTAGTACTGGACAATAAAAAAACGGTCTGACGAGAGTCAGACCGTTTTTGTTTAGCGCCGCACCATACGCTTCTTGAAGATGATGTACGAGGCGTCGAGGATCGCCTGCTCGAGATGGCCGTTCACGGAATGCAGGATGAAGTCGAAGGTCGAGGCGAGCGCGTTCTCTCGATCGGCAGTCGCGATGCGTTTTTCGAATTCGGCTTCGGGCACACCGAGACGTCCTCGGACCCGTTCTCTGATCTGCTCCATTGGCGCGGTGACGAACACTGTCGTCGCATCAGGAACAAGCCTTTTCAGTGTCTTCGCACCTTGCACGTCCACGATGCTGAACACGACATCGTACTTCGCTCGCAGCGCTTCGAGTTCACCACGCGAAGAACCGTAAAAGTTGCCGTACACCTCTGCCCACTCGAGAAGTTCGCTGCGATCACGAAGACCCGCGAACTCCTCGCGTGTCACAAAATGGTAATCGACGTCGGGAACTTCTCCCTGACGTGGTGCGCGCGTGGTGATCGTAATGAACCGCGTAGCGGATTTCTCGAGCTTCAGCAGATGGTCCACGATTGTCGTTTTGCCAGCACCTGAGACGCCAGTGACTATCAGGAAAAGACCTTTCGACATTGCTTCCTCCTTGGCCCGTCAGACGGGCCGCGTCCGTCAGACCATCCTAAAAAACAAATCCAAAGAAGTCAACCGTGCTTGACCGAACACCGTTTTTGTTCTTTACTACCCTCGCTCGAGCAGTTCCGCTCGACATGGTCCGTCAGACGGCCCAAGGAGGAATCATGGCAACGAACGACAAGTGCGATCTCGTATCGAAAAAATGCACCGCGTGCACGAAGGCGACGCCTCCGCTCTCGGACGAGCGCGTGGATGAGCTACACCGACAGATTCCGAACTGGCGGAAGATGACCGAGGTTGCCGAACTCACAAAAGACAAGGTGTGGCTCGAACGTCACTTCACCTTACGCAACTTCCGCGAAGCGATGACGTTTCTAAACAACGTCGCTGCGATCGCCGAGAAGGAAGGTCACCATCCCGACTTCACCTTGTATAACTACAAGTACGTGAGCATCAGACTCACGACTCACGCGATCGGCAAGCAACTCTCCGAGAACGACTTCATCGTGGCGGCAAAGATCGACGCGATCTACGATTCCTGAAACAAGGCTCCACTCATCTGAGCGGAGCCTTCTTTTTTATCAAACATCCTGCCTGAACACGATTGACGTTCAGACGAAATATGCTATGCTGCCGCTAACCCAAACAAAACGTTCGGGTATCGCACATTAAAAGGAGGCTGCATGCCTTACGATTCGAGACCGAGAAGTGAAGGTGGCAACAGAGGTATCGACGAGAAGTTCTCGCGCAAAGCTCCCGCTGGCAAGTTCCGCGTCGTTGGAGTCGACACCTTCGACGGTGACGACTGGGTGGAGGGCGACTTCGACACGCTCGAAGCCGCAATGACCCACGTTGGCGAGGAGACGCGCGGGAAGCAGATGCTCAAAATGTACGTCTACAACGACCAAGGTCAGCATGTCGGGAATGGCGGCACCTTCTAGAACGTAAACCATGCGTTCATCTATGAGTCCCTTGCAGAATACGTTTCCGCTCGGGACTCTTTTTTTGTTTATGAGTTAGATCTTGACATCCAAATTGCGACTGCTCCTGGGAGAGGTACAATTTTTCTGCCCTGCATCGTCTGGTGCAGAGCGCAGCTTACCAACCTATAAAGGAGGCCGACTATGCCGAATTTCACTCCCGAAGAGATCCATCTGCTTTCGCAGTACGTCACCAGTCCTGATGCGGACGTGTTTGCGGTCACGAATTTGCAGGGGCTCGTCGGCGCGATCTACGCGCGATATAGTCGCGCGCCCGGCGGATTCCGCGAGACGCTGCTCAAGGAGTTCATCAAGGAAGGCGCGATCAACGCCGCGAAGGCGCAGGACCTGATCGAACGGGTGCTGATCGCGTACGGCGACGATTCAGTGGGTGAGCTCGAAGGCGCACACGTGTCGTTCGAGGGTCTCTCCGTGCTCGCAACAAAGGAGATCGAGGATCGCCGCATCGGCGGCTCCCCCATCGAACAATCCACGCGCTACGTCTTCTACGACCAGAAGGATGCGGACGGCAACTATCGCTACTACCGCGACGCTGCGGTGATGGCGTCGCCACATGCAGCAGCGTACGTCGAGACGATGGACTTCATCTTCGCGACGTACTGCGAACTGGTCGAACCGATGAAGGCGTACTACTCGGCGATCAAACCGATGGAGAGCGCGGAGTACGACATCAACGGCGACGGCGTGAAAGAAAAACTCGCCGATTGCACGGAGGAAAAAGACGCAAAAGCGTTTCGCATCACGTACAACGCGGACATCCGCACGAAGGCGTGCGATGCGCTCCGTGCATTGCTGCCGATCGCGACGAAAACCAACGTCGGCATTTTCGGCAACGGTCGATTTTTTCAAAACGTGCTTTCGCATTGTCTGACGACAGATATTCCCGAGGTACACGACATCGCCGCAAAAGCACACACGGCACTCGATCAGGTGATCCCGCGCTACGTGAAGCGTGCAAAGCGCAACGACTACACCGTCGAGGTGCGCGCAAAGATGAACGCGTTCGCTACGCATTGGCTCGGAGGAATTCAGTCGGCAGTTCGACCGTCGGTCGATCTGATGGATCGCGGCGAAACCACGCTCGCGCACCGCTGGCCGACCATGCGACCTGACCCGTCATGGATCGCTGAGGCGCTGCAACGCGAAGAGGACGGCTTGATGTTGTCACTCATGCTGTACCCGCACTGCGCACTTCCACTCGATCAGGTCCGCTACACCGTACGCAACATGAACGACGAACGTCGCGGCGAGTTGATCGCCACGTACATCGGCGATCGCAAAACGCGCCGCGACCGCCCCGGCCGCGCGCTCGAAGCGGGCTACCCGTACACATTCGACCTGCTCACCGACTTCGGCACGTACAAGGACCTCGAGCGACACCGCATGTGCACGCAGTCGCGCCAGAAATTCACACCGCTGCTCGGTTTCGAAATCCCCCACGACCTCGTCGCTGCGGGGTTCACCGAAAAAGTGAACGCGTGCGTACAGCGCGCCGCTGCGCTGTACAAGTTGCTGCTTCCGGAATTCCCGGAGCAGGCATCGTACGCAACATTGCACGGATCGCTGACGCGTTGGAGCCTCGGCATCAACGATCGCGCGCTCATGCACATGATCGAACTGCGCACGCAACCGGCAGGACATCCTTCGTACCGCAAACTGTGTCAGCAGTTGCACAAAGCGGTGTGCGCACGCTCGGCATGGCGCGGCGCAGCGATGAAGTTCACCGACTACGGCGACTACTTCTGGACCCGCGCTGATCAAGAAGCTCGGCAGCGCGTAAAAGAAGCTGCGCTGGATTTGGTGTCTGGCTCCTCGCAGGTGCCTGACACCAAATCCTAACTCTATGCCCCAAGGAAAGTTCCTCGTCATCGACGGTGTAGACGGTTCGGGAAAAACCGAGCAAACGAAGTTGCTTCTCGAGCGCATGCAAAAGGAACAGCTCCCCGTCGCAACGATCTCCTTCCCTCGCTACGACACCGACAGCGGCAAAGTCGTGAAAGCGTACCTCGACGGTGCGTTCGGTACTCCCGAGCAAGTCGGGGCCGAACGTGCATCGATTCTGTATGCGGTCGATCGCTACGCTGCGAGCGTAGATCTTCGTCGCATACTCGAAGCAGGCACAAACGTCATTGCAAACCGCTACGTCGCATCGAACATGGGCCATCAAGGTTCCAAAATCAGTGACGCGAGCGAACGAGCAGCGTTCTACCGCTGGAACGACGATATCGAATTCGGATTGTTCAACATTCCACGACCGGACCTGAACGTGATCCTCCACGTACCGGTCGACACCTCGCTCGCGTTGATCGAAAAGCGTGGTCTCGCCAAAGACAGCCACGAAAACCGCGAGCATCTCGAGGCAGCAAAACGAACCTACCTCGAAATTGCACGCACATTCCCCGGCTTCACCCTGATCGAGTGCGCCCCGGAAGGGAGACTGCTCTCCATCCCCGAAGTGCACGAAAAAGTGTGGGCCGCGGTCGCACCGCTGCTCGTGCAATCGAAAGTGGTTGCATAGCACTCACCCCGCAAAACTGCGGGGTGTTTTTTGCTTAACAACTTGACGGGATCACTTTTTTCTGCTACTCTTTCCCGTTCTGTTCCTTTCCCTCCAACCCACAAACGAAAGGTATCATGATGCTCTCTGCAATCGACGCCCGTATCCAAGCGGGATTCAACATCGTCGCGTTCGCACTGATGCGCACGCTCGGAGTCGGTAAAGCGTTCCTGCGGTATGCTTTCTATGCAATGGTCGTTGCGGCCGCTTCAATGAAGGTGGCTCTGCCGAGTAGCTACGACGTAAGTTTGTTCAATAAGGTCATAAGTGGAGCAATCGTCGTCACTGGCTTCCTCTACATGCACTTGGCATATCATGCAGACACCAAAGCTGAAGAGGGTAATACAGGATCGATCTCAGACACCGTCTGGACGTCGATGGGGTGGCTCAAAGCCTTGCCGTGGCTGGACCTGTTGACCTCACTACCAGTACTCTTCATCCGCCTGGTTTACGGTCCGTCAGCCTTGCAGATGGACAAACATCCTGCCGTGACTATCCTACAAATCTTCACGTGTGTTGGCTTTCTTTCCATGCTCTACCTCGCCAAAACACCCAACAAACCTCCACCGCGCAAGGAAAAGAAAACGTCGATGGTAAAGAACGAGGTCGCCGCGTAAACGCTCCAAGACACGCTTTCCCAAAAATGGGCTGCGCCCCGCACCGTCTGGTGCGGGGCCTTCTTTTTGTTATACTAAGGAAGATCTTAATCTGCACTTCACTCTATGTCCCCAACCACAACCCTCATAGGCTCCGGCGATATTATCGTCGGCGCGTGGCGCAACTTTCGCCGCAACATTCGCACCTACGCAGAATGCATGCTCTGGTTCGTACTCCTCCGCGTCGTGCAGTGGGGACTCACCGTGCTCACCGAACGATTTATTGCTGATCGTGCCCTTCGTTTCGGAGTAGACATTTTGTTCGCCATCCCGATCATGCTGCTCTACACCGCGCTCACGATCTCGTTGATTGAAATGGTCGCGAGTCAACTTCGCGACGGCAGAGCTGGTGGTCGCGTGACACTTCGTCCGGGACTACGCAAACTTCTACCGCTCATTTGGGTATCGATCATAGTTGGTGTGCTCGTGAGCCTCGGATTCATCGTCTTCATCATTCCTGGTGTACTCCTCCTTGTGTGGTATCGATTCTCACAGGATTTCGTCATTCTTGATGGACTTCGCGGACGAGCAGCGCTCATCGCGAGCAAAAAATTAGTCGCTGGTCGCTGGTGGAAAGCGTTCACACGTATCGCGCTTCCCGGCATTTTTTACATGGTGGCTGTGATGTTTGTGACCTATCTCTGCTACTTCATCGCCAGTGCGATCCTCCGTGACTCCGGCGCATTCTTCGGTCAACTCACTACGAAAGCGTCGCTCCCCACTGCGCATGTCCTGATCAAAACTGTCCTCACTGCCGCGATTAACGGCCTCGCGCTGCCATTGTTCGTTGCATCGGATCTGATCCTTTGGTACGAACTTAAACGCGCGGCGTAAAGGGACTGTCCCCTCAAAGGGGACTGTCCCTTTACGCACACAATTGAAAAAGAAGTGAGAAAATGAGAAAGTGTGGGGACAGTCCCACAAGGGGACAGTCCCCACACTTTATGAACCTCGAACCGGTCATAGGCCTCGAAATCCACGTACAGCTCAAGACGGCATCGAAGATGTTTTGTCGTTGCTCGAACCGTGGCGAATACGAGTCCCCAAACGTCACGGTGTGTCCCGTGTGCCTCGGTCATCCGGGAACGCTCCCGGTGGTGAATGCGCAAGCGGTGGAGTTTGGCGTGCTCGTCGGACTTGCGCTTGGTTGCACTGTCACTGAAAAATCAAAGTTTGATCGCAAAAATTATTTCTACCCCGATCTTCCGAAGGGATACCAAATTTCACAGTACGATCTTCCGATCGTCTCAAAAGGAATGCTTCGTGTAAGTGTGCCGGTCAGCGACGGTCAGCGACGCGACATCGAAGTACGCATCCATCGCGCGCACCTTGAGGAGGACGCAGCAAAACTCGTGCACGCCGAAGATGGCTCATCGAGCTACGTCGACTTCAACCGTGGAGGAACCCCACTTATCGAAATCGTCACAGAACCCGACATGCGCTCCCCCGCCGAAGCAAAGGCGTTTCTTCAGGAGTTGCGCTTGATGATGCGCTACCTCGGGGTGTCTGATGCAGATATGGAGAAAGGACATCTCCGTTGTGATGCAAACATCTCACTGCGCGAAGTGCCAGAACATGACAGGGTCGACGACTGGAAATCCCAACTGAATCCAAAAACCGAAGTGAAAAATATCAACTCATTCCGCGCTGTCGAACGCGCGCTCGATTTCGAAATCAAACGACAAACCAAATTGTGGCTCGATGGAAAACCGGTGATGAAGCAATCAACGCGCGGCTGGGACGACGTGCGCGGCATCACTGTTGAACAGCGCACCAAAGAAGACGCGAGCGATTATCGCTACTTCCCCGAACCGGACATTCCACCGCTCATGCTCCGCGATCTTGCAGAGACGTTGCGTGGACGTATACCAGAACTTCCCGAAGCGCGACGCCGACGATTTTCTGAAGAGTATGGTTTCACCGAAGCGGATAGCCGCACATTCTGCGACGACAAAGAACTCGCCGACTACGCCGAGCACGTGATGTCGGAACTTCAGGAATGGGTCTCATCGAAAACGCTCGATGACGGTAGTGGTGAGCACTGGGAAAAATGTCGCGAACAATTTTCTAAACTTGTTTCTGGCTGGCTACTCACCAAACTCGGTGGCGTGATGTCTGAAAGAAAAATCCATCATCTGAAAGATTTACGGATCACTCCAGAAAATTTTGCGGAACTTCTCACGATGATTCACCGCCAAGAAGTGACCGGCATGAACGCACTTGTGTTGCTCGGTGAGATGGCCACAACTGGTGGAGATCCTTCTGTCATCATGCAAGAGATGAACCTCGGACAGATGGACGATACCGCTGAGCTCGAGATGGTTGCAAAAAATGTGATCGCTGCGAATCCGAAAGTGGTCGAGGATTGGAAGAGTGGCAAAACCAATGCGGTACAATTCCTCGTCGGCCAAATGATGAAAGCAACGCGCGGCAAGGCTCCGCCGGAGCTCGCGCGGACGTTGATTGAGGAGGAGTTGAAATCATAACCGCACCTCCCCAACCCCTCCGCAGAGCGGAGGGGCACGTTGTAGGGCGGGTTGGTTCGTACGTAAGCCCCTCCGCTCTGCGGAGGGGTTGGGGAGGTGCGGAAAAACAAAAAAAGATCCCAGTTTTCTGGGATCTTTTTTTGTGACGTTTACGCCGCGCTCTTCGGAAGGATCTTGAACATGCCGGTGCCGCAGACAGAGCAGTTGCCCTTCATCGCGGGGCGAGTGCCGCCGCCTTTTGCTGGCATTGCCACCTTCTGCGCGTCCTTCATTTCGCGCTTCTCTTTGCACTTAACGCAGTAACCGATGACCGCTTCTTCTTGGGCCATAGAGTTTAAGGCATTAGGGTTTGTTATCGCTGTCCACAGTATAGCACTTAAGGCGAAATAAGGCTAGTCCAGTGGCAACTTTATCAACATAAATAAGTCAATATTTAGCTTATTTAAGCCAAAAAATACTCATAAGGAAAAATCGACTACAGACGAAAAAATCGACTTTAAGCACTGATTTGTCTCTTAAGAAACGCTTTCACAAAACGAGTCGCTTCAGCCTCATTTTTGACCCACTTTATACGCTTGTCGCGACGAAACCAGGTAAGCTGCCGCTTTGCATAATGACGTGTATCGCGCTTGATGAGCTCGACCGCTTCTTCAAAAGAAATTTTTCCTTGAATAAAAAGACCGAGCTGCCGATGCCCCAATCCCATCATTGCCGGAATCGACCATCCGTACCGTTTTCCGAGCCGTCGAGCCTCTGCCAAAAGTCCACGTTTCATCATCGCATCAACCCGCGCATTAATACGCGCATAAAGCACTTCGCGATCTCGCCGGATACCGATCTCGAGCACATCAAAAAGCGGCTCCCCCTTCCCCTGCTCCACCGAAAACGGTCGCCCTGTTGCATCGATCACTTCAAGCGCGCGAATAATGTATCGACGATTATTTTTAGGAATCCGACATGCGTACGCGGAGTCACGCCGCGTAAGCATCGCAAACAACACTCTAGTCGTCTTCTTCTCCATCCTCTCCCTAAACGCAGGATTCGGTGCGATCGCGGGGATCTCAAAGTTCTCCACCACTACGCGAATAAAAAGTCCGGTGCCGCCAACAAGAATCGGCAGATGTCCCCGCGCCTCGATGTCACGCGCGATGAGGATCACCTGTTCTTTGAATTGCGCCGCGGTAAACGATTTTCGGGGAGATAAAAAAGCCATCAGATGATGCGGTATACCTTTCACAATATATGCCTTTTCTATAGGGGACAGTCCCCTGCGGGGGACAGTCCCCGCCGCTCGACTCTTTGTGGCTCTCCATTTTCCTTGGGGAATATCCGATCCAATCTCCGTCCCCCGATAAAACTGCCGAGAATCTGCGGAAATAATTTCACCATCGAATTTTTTCGCCAGTACTAAGGCGAGATCGGTCTTCCCAGACGCGGTCGGCCCTACAATCGCAATAAGTTTAGGAAGTTGCTCACGCATAACGCCATTAATCTAACGCTATTGCGCTCGAGGGTCAATGTCAAAATATCACTTTTTTGTTATGGTAATGGAGATGTATTTCTAAATCTCTCGTATGAATAGAATGGAAAGAGGGCCTGCCCAAGAAGAGCCGGGTAAGGAAGCAGAAAAAAAGGCATCGCAGCCTTCTCTTGAGTTAGACAAAGTCGCAAAAATGACACGTCAAGAAAGAGCGGATTGGCAAAACATGATACAAAACCTGCCAGCGGAAGAAAAACAGACAATTCGAGCAACAATGAAAGAGAAACTCCGAAACTTCCGCTATGATGTTCCGAGTACCGAACACATCGAAAACATGACGTCTGAAGAAAAATTATCGATGACGGAATTTGTGAAAATGCTCCCGCCTGGAGAACGAGAAAGAGTGCATGCAGAATTATTGCAAAAAACGCGAGAAATGAAGGTGCGCGCAGAAAAATTGCGGGAACAGACAAGAAAAAAAGAGCAGAAGGAGCGAGATGAGGCATCGAAGAAGGCGCTCGTGGAACAGGAGTTGGAACGCCGAGAAAGTCAGATGATAAAAGAGGCATGGGATAAGGTACAAGAAACGATAAGCGCTGCAGAAGATGATCTTGAAAAAGAATTCCTTGAGAGAGGTGAACATCTGGATGATCCGGACCGCGAACCAACTGCGGAGGAAAAGATTGGGGAGAAAAATCAGGAGAAATATGAGAAGGGAGTTGCGAAAGAACAACTCATCACAGACATAGCCACCACAAAAACCAAACTTGCTGAACTCGGTATCGATGATCCTGATGCAGAACTCGAAAAACGCATAGTACAAGGAACTTTAGAAAGCGCGAAAGGATTTTTCAAAAAAATGTTTAATGAAAAAGCAAGAAACCAAGACCGTGCGTTGAAGGAGTATGGTGATCTCCAAAAACAGCTCACCGAGCTTATTTCTCCGTCGCTCTGAGCAAAACCGCTTGTAAAAAAACCATTTTTTTGCTATACTTAAAAAAGATTTTTTAATTTTCATCTTTTTCTCTATGGAAAGAGGATCCTCTGAAATTCCTACAGACGAAGCGCGTCGATTGCAAGAACATCTCGCGGCACAAAATATCATGGAAGAAACATCCGAACGATTAACTGCGCAGGCTAATCAACCCTTGATACAAGAAACAAGAGATAGACGCATGATGAATGAACATGCGGCAAAAGTGCGCGGCGAGGGACAGATGTCCGCGGAAGAACTGCGGGCACGTGAAGACATGGACAAACAAACTGCTGAACTCAAGCTTGAAGATGCTTTTATGCGCCGTGGGGACGAACTTGATGCGGCGCATCAGCGTGGCGAAACACTTGAGCCCGCCTCAGAGGCCGAAGCGCGTGGAAATCGAAAAAATGCGATACAAGAAATGAACGACAAAGAAAAGGGTGTTCATGATGCCATCGTGCAGACTGAAAAAATATTTAATCCGCAACTACAAATGGATCACGACTTGGCGGTGGAACGTTTGCGCATGCTCGGTGTGAACGATCCAGAAGAAGCGAGGGCAGAACGTACGAAAGCACTCGGCGTAAAGCAATTTTTTAAAAAACTTTTTAATAAAAAGGCGCGTGAAATAGAAGCTGCGCTTGATGCATTTGCTCGTGCATCTGATGCACTAGGCAACAGTCAAGGAAGTCGCAATGAAAGTGAGAATCTGTTGGCGAATCCTCACCAAAAAAATCAAGCACTTGAAGATCGTAGAGTTGGTGGCTCTCGTGGCTGAAGTGCCGATATTCATCGCATCTGTTCGCCACAGAGCATCCACTCAAACGCCTTCTCTACTTTCACCGATACGGTCATCCCACGAAAATCTTCTGTGGAGTTAAACCGTGTAAGTTTCATCTCGCGGGATTGTCCTGAGGCGACACCGTGCTCCCAACTATCGACCAGTACTTCGACCGTACGCCCGACGTACGCCTGATTTTTTCTTAGTACCGTTTGTTCCATGAGATCCTGAAGCACCAGCCAACGACGCTTTTTCTCTGCTCGTGGCACGTCATCTTTGAATGCCTTATACGCCGCAGTCCCCGACCGTGGGCTGTACATCGCAGTGTACGAAATATCAAAATCCGCTTCTTTATATAGCGCGACTGTTTCTTCAAATTGCGCTTCGGTTTCACCACAAAAACCCACGATGATATCCGTGCCGATAGAGATCCCCGGCACGCGCGCGCGTACTTTACGAATCACTTCGAGATACTGCGCCGCAGTGTATCGACGATTCATCCGCCTGAGCACCTCATCGCTCCCCGCTTGCACCGGCAGATGCAAATAGTGCACATGTTTCGGAAGCGCGAGTGCGTCGATCACTTCATCGGTCATGTGTACCGGATGCGGCGCGGTGTAGTGGATGCGTTCGACGCCGGAAATCTGATTCACTTCCCACAGCAACGCAGCGAAATCATCTTCGTAAGGATTCACCGTTGCAAACGTTTCGCGATCAGGTGCGCGATACGAATTTACTGTCTGTCCAAGAAGTGTAATCTCCACAGTCCCCTGTTCCGTCCGCTCGCGAATCTCTGCAAGAATATCCGAAGCAGGACGATTTTTCTCCAATCCGCGCGAAAACGGTACCACGCAGTACGTACAAAATTTGTTGCAGCCCGTCTGAATAGACACGTACGCCTGCTTCTCATGCGCGTACCGCGGTTTCACTCGCAAATAATCTTCCTCCACATCACCAACGTTCGCAATCTCGGGATTGAGCTCTGCCATCCATCGCGGGAGCTGCGGCAAATCTTTAATCGGAAAATACAAATCTGCCGCGGGCATTTTTGCGCGAATTTTTCCATCGCGATCACGGCCAGGAAGACAACCAGTCACCCCAATCACCAACTTCGGATTTCGCGCTTTCATTTTCTCAAAATCGCGCATCTTTCCAAAAATGCGATCCTCCGCAGTCTGCCGAACCGAGCAAGAGTTGATCAAAATCAAATCCGCATCAGTTTCAATAGCAGTTTCTTCCATCCCCATCCGATCGAGCACGGTCGCAACGCGCTCAGAGTCAGACTTATTCATCTGACAACCGTAAGTAATAAGATGATATTTTGCGCGAGGCATAACGGCCTTAATCTAGCGTTTTTCCGCCCGCTCGTCAACACCAAAATACTGCTTATCTTAGCTAAAAAATATAAAAATAAAATTGACAAAACCCATTTTTTCTGCTAAGATATGTGGGAATCGATCCCGTGATGGGTCGCTATGCGTTTTTTCTGAAATACGCAATTCATGCTAAAATTCTCATAATACTTACTCCTATGATGCGAGGTGAAGGATTTAACCCCGAAGAAGCTATGCATAAAGCGGAAGAAAGTCGGAAAAAAAGCGATAAAATCATCTGGGATGAGCTCGCAAAGGCAGTTGAAAAAGAAAATGCTGTAGCGCAAAAACCAAAACCAAAAAAACCAACACATTTACCTCAACGTGAAATCAAACTGATTCCAAAAGATGAAATTGAACTGACCGAGGCAGACTTGATCGAAGTGGAAGACAAAGCAGTCCTGAAAAAAAAGATCACCGAAACACAAAAAAAATTAGATAATGCAAAAAAAATACTTGACGAAGTCATGCGAGAAGAGCTCGTCACCGATCTTCGAATACAGCTCGCGGATTTAAAAGATAAGATGAAAGATGCGGAAGCCGAAGAGCGAAAAGAAAAGGCTGCAGCTGCAGAGAAAGCAAATGCCGCTACGCGAGAACAAGGAGCTAAAATTCTAGAACAAGTTGAAAAAGAAAATCTTGCTGCGCAAAACAGACGCAACTGGAAAGAGCGCGCAGATAAACCGAGGGAGGGCAAAACCGATGCCGAGGCTATTAAAGAAGCTACGAGCATCGAAAACCTGAAATCTACTCTCAACCTCATTGGGTACGCGGAAAATGATGCGAAAGCAAAGGTGATGTATGATGCGATCGATGAAGCATATGCGTCTCCTAGTTTTGAAACACTGAGTAAGGTGCACCCCACTCTCCGTGAGAAGGTTCAAGAACTTATCGATGAAAAAGCAATTCGAGACGCGGAGGAACAGGACCGTCGTGAGACGCGAAAGACGGAATTAGACAAAAAAGCAGCTGAACTCATTGCAGCCGCATATCAAAGAGCGGAACAGGTGACGAATGAACGGGACGACGATTTTTTTGCACGAGGAGAAGAAATGACTCGAGCACATAAAGCTGGAAAAGTGCCTTCACGTAATGACGCAGAAGAATACGGCGAAGAAAAGCAACGACAGTATGAGATGAGTGCGGATTTTGAAAAAACAAAAGAAGAAGACGAGCTCGCAAAAATCGAAGCAAACTTACCTGAATTCAAGAGGCAGCTCCGTCTTGCGCAAGAACTTGTCGAAAAACATGGAATAAAAGATATCGATGAAGCTGTGGCGGCACGCGCTACTTCTGGAATTCTTGGAAAAGCCAAGAGGCTTTTTGGTGGTCTCTTTGATAAAAAAGCACGAGAACGAGATGCTGCAATCGATCTCTACATCTCTGTCGCTGAGACTCTTAGCTATAACGAAGGACGAAAAAATGAACTTAAGAAAACCCAAGAAGAAATCAACGAGGCTCTACGCGTAAAGGCTCGAAGACAGCCGCCACGCGCATCAAGCGGTAAGCCTACTGGTGGCCCTCTTGGAACGGGAACGTTTTAACAAAAAAGAGAGTGCGGTCATCTAAAAAAGGTGTCTGGCTCCCCGCAGGGTGCCTGACACCTTTTTAGACTCTCATTTTTTGTTATGCTGTTAATTTTTTCTTCGCGATATTCTCTTTCACGTACTTTATAAACTGCTTGAGCGCCATCCTCTTCTCTGTCTTTTTACCACGCATGCGGACGCTCACGGTTCTCAGCGACTTTTCCTTATCGCCGATTACGAGCATGTATGGGATTTTCAATTTTTCTGACTTGCGAATTTTATAGCCGACGGTTTCGTTGAGCTCGTCCCATTCTGCACGAATCCCCTCTTTCGTGAGCAAGTCACGGAGTTTCTTTGCAACTTTCGCGTGATCTTTCCCTACGGGGATAATTGCGACCTGGGTTGGCGCGAGCCATGCAGGAAACGCACCGCCGAGGTGCTCGATAAGCACCGACATGAACCGCTCGATCGAACCCATGATCGCTGCGTGGATCATCACGATCCGCTCCTTCTCTCCTTTTTCGTTCACGCAGACGAGATCGAAACGCTCTGGCATGTTCATGTCCAGTTGAATCGTTGCCACCTGCCACGAACGACCGATAGAATCGACCGCCATGAAATCCAACTTCGGTCCGTAGAACGCCGCTTCTCCAGGGGCTTCAACGTATTCGATTTTTTTTGATGCCGCAATCTCACGAAGAGAGGTCTCTGCTTTTTTCCAGAGTTCTCTATCACCGAGATAGTTTTCGGGATGCTTCGGATCGTGTAATGACAACCGCAACTTCAATTTGAGATCGAACGCGCTGTAAAACTTCTGTACGATTTCCCAAATCGCGAGCGTTTCTTTTTTTACCTGGTCCCCGCGACAAAAAACATGTGCATCGTCCTGGGTGAATGCACGCACACGAGAGAGTCCTGACAGTTCGCCGGTCTGTTCGTCACGGTAGCACATCGTTGAATTTGCATACCGCTGCGGAAGATCGCGGTAGCTCCACTGCCTACGGTTATAAATCTGCGTATGATGTGGACAGTTCATCGGCTTCATCGCAAACTCATGACCCTCACGCGTTTTGAATTTAAAAAGGTCGTCCTTGTACTTCGCCCAGTGCCCACTCTTTTCGTACAAATCTTTTTTAGTAATGTGTGGGATTTCTACGCGATCATACCCTTTTGCTGCGCGCATCTCCCATACAAAACCATCGAGCAACGTACGAATGAGTTGGCCGCGCGGGGTAAACAACGGCAGGCCCGGACCGACCAAATCTGAAAACACAAACAGATCGAGCTCGGGGCCAAGTTTGCGGTGATCGCGCCGCTCCGCTTCTTCCATCATCTTCAAATAATCCTCTAACTCTTGTTTTGTGGAAAAAGCGAGTCCGTACACGCGCTGCAGTTGCTTATTATTCTGATCGCCTCGCCAATATGCGCCTGCGATAGAACGAAGTTTGAATGCGCCAATTTTTCCTGACGATTCTACGTGCGGACCACGACAGAGGTCCACGAACTCGCCGGTGCGATACACCGACGCCGTCTCTTTTTTTGACGCATCGATATCGCCCGCTTCTTCGTCCGACACCGAGGTTGTACCCTTGGTTTTGAGCGCGGTGAGCAGCTCAACTTTATAATCTTGTTTCATCCCGCGAAACATGTCGATCGCCGCATCGATCGGCATCTCCTCGCGCACGAACGGATGATTACGCTGCACGATTTTTGCCATGCGGGCTTCGAGTTTCTGAAGATCAAGTGGCGTAAGAGGTCGCGGTAAATCGAGATCATAAAAAAAGCCGTTCTCGATCACCGGACCGACACCGAGTTTTGCATCAGGAAACATTTGCATCACCGCAGCAGCAAGCACGTGCGCGGTCGAATGCCGCATGGCATCAACCGGGGTAAATTCAGAAGGTTTTTTGGCTGGCATAGCAAGAAAAACGATGCTTTTACAACGTTGAAAGAATACCCTGGTTACAGTGGAGATTCAAGCGCTTAGCGAACTTCCACTTTTATATGCTCCGCCACATTCGGCATGCGGTAGGTCCAAAATGGTTTCGTTTGTACCGATGCTGATGCGACACCGTCCAGGCTCTGCAAATATTTTTGTGCAGCGTCCACACTGATGCCGGTAAATTTTTGTGGATCAAGCGAGCGTGATTTCGCAGAAAGCACTTCTATTCCTTTCGCGGAAGTTTGTAAAGTTGCACGCCCAGCAGTGAGATCTCGCTTATCGATCTCTTTGGTCACCGATCCCTGGTCGAGCGAAAGCAGCGCGTGATCTTCCATAAGTCGCTCGGCGAGTTTTGCGCGAACGATCGCCTCAAATGCTGCTTTATCATAAAAAACCGCAATCGCTTTAACCGTCACGGTAAGCGAAAACTGCTCCGCACTCGAACCGACCGAAACATCGGTAGTTTTACTCACGATCTCGAGTTTAATATCCTCGCCGTCAGTCGACACACCCGCGTCTTTCGCCTTCTGTCTCAAGCGATTACTCAAATCCTCGCCAAGCTTCTTCGAAACGACCTCTGTCGCCTTATCAATATCCTGCTGCGTGATCACCCGCCCGTCTTTTTTCCCTCCGGTAAACGGCGTCACAATCGTGACGGTGAAATGTTTCCGCAGATCGGGGTTGAGACCAGGAATCGTAAATGTCGCGGTCGTTATTTCGCCTTGCGTTCCCGGAAGATCGGCGTACGCATCGACTTCGACCGAACCGGTTCCGGGCACGGTGACTGTTTTTTTGATACGAAATAATTTTCCGTCCGCGGTGAGCAGGCGTGTTGTGGCGATCAGTGTCTGTGCATGGCCGAGATTGCTTGCAATTTTCACGCGACCTTCTGCTTGTGCATCAACACTCGAATTCGACGCGGACGGAAACGATTGCGTGAGTGCATCTTGCATTTCCAATACATCCCCCTTCACTTCTCCTTCCCCGGGATTCCTTGCCACATCAACAAGAAAATCTGCTTTCACTTCATCCTGTTTTGAAAGAATCACCACCGACGCACGCGCAAAAACCACGTACACAACGAGCAGCACCACACCAGCAGTGAGTGCGAGAAATAGCGTCGCGATGCGACGATACAGCGTCACCGATGGCGCAGGCGGAATAAGCGGGGGCGGAACTTGAATGTCTTCTCCAAAATTGGGGGTCATGGATACAGTATACCGTGAATAAAGTGGCGGAGTCTAACGTGGTGACAGGCACCTCAACGGGCGCCAGTCACACACGTTAGGCACCGCGACCTCTTAATTATTCCTGCACAGCCCCACGCCCCACAATCTTCTCAATTTTCGCAATCGTATCCCCAGAAAACGCGATCGAAAAGCTAGTTTCAATTTTGTGCGGATTTGCCTTGTCTTTCACGAGAAGAAATACTTTTCGAGAACCAGGATTCTCGGAGAACACGCGTTTTAACTCATTTGCAAGCGACGGCGCCATTTTTGGTGGAACCGCAACGCAAATAGCTGATTTTTCCGCGAGAAGTGTTGCGCTCGGTGGCACAAAATCTCGTTTTGCATACGACAACATCTGACGTGTTTTTGTAATTGACTCCGCATCCAACACCGTTACTTTTTCCGCAAGCACTTTCATCTCACCGTCTTTTTCCTCGGCTTTCCCTTCAACAAGCACCGCATTATCCTTCACGAGTGCCGCAAGATTTTCTTTGTACGTGCGTGGAAACACCACAACTTCAGCAGTGCCGCTCATATCCTCCAGTTTTACGAACGCCATCGGTTCATTCTTCTTCTTTGTATAAATGATACGAATGTCCATAATGATTCCTCCGACCGCAACAAGTCCGACGCCATTCTTTTGTGGAAGTTCCGCGACGGTGGTAAGTGTGTTACCAAAAAATTCCGCGTACTCCTTGAACGGGTGCTCAGAAACATACAGCCCGAGCAATTCCCTCTCCCACGCAAGCTTCTCGCGCTTCGTTGCAGGAGGAACTGCGCGTAGCTTCAACTCTCCGCGTGCCGGCGCGAACCCGCGCCCTACACCGTCTGGTGTAGAGGTAGCGCTCGACGCAAAAAGATTGTGCTGCCCCGAAAGCAAATCTTTCACCGCATCCTTATGATACGCAAGAATCTGCTCAACCCCCGCAAGCAAATAATTTCGCTCGCCAAGAGAATCAAGCGCGCCGGTTTTGATCAACGCTTCGAGCGATTTTTTATTGAAGTTCTTCGATCCCACACGAGAAGCGAGATCAGCAATATCCGTGAACTTTCCACGTGCCTCTCGCTCTGCAATAATCGCCGCGGCAATATCTGAACCGAGATTTTTAATCGCAAGCAATCCGAAACGAATGCTCGTGTCGGTGATGTAGGTAAAATCAGAACCAGATTCGTTTACATCAGGCGGCAACACGCTGATCCCCATCTTTTTACAATCAGCAACAACCGTTGCAACCGTATCCGCATCACCGGATTCCGCAGAGAGCACCGCAGTCATGTATTCCGAAGGCCAATTCGCTTTCAAATAGGACGTCTGGTACGCCACCATGCCGTACGCCGCTGCGTGACTTTTATTAAAACCATAGGCAGCGAAAGGTTTGATCAGCTCCCAGAGCTGATGCGCCATCGCTTCAGTTGTGCCGTTCTTCACGCAGCCTTTCAAAAACTTTTCTTCCTGTTTTGCCATTTCTTCCGGAATTTTTTTACCCATCGCTTTACGCAATTTGTCCGCTTCTTCCCAGTTGTAGCCTGCAATGTGGATCGCGGTGAGTAACACGTCATCCTGATACGTCATGATGCCGTACGATTTATCGAGAATCGGCTCGAGACGCGGATCGAGGTACGACACAAGCGCAGGGTTGTGTTTGCGACGGATGTACTCCGGAATCGAATCCATCGGGCCGGGACGGAATAACGCCACCATCGCCATGATGTCGTGAATCGAGGATGGTTTTAACTCCTTGAGGTATCGCGTCATTCCCGCACCGTTCAACTGAAACGTCCCTGTCGTTTCGCCATCCGCGAGCATCTTGTAGGTACGTGCATCGTCAAGCGGAATGTTCATGATATCGATATCGACGTTCTTAGTGCGCTTGATGATTTTCACGGCCGTACCGAGAATCGAAAGGTTGCGAATACCGAGAAAGTCGGATTTTAAAACACCTGCAGCTTCGATCGAATTCATTTCATACTGCGTGATCAATTTTTCTCCACCGGATTCTTTTTGGAGCGCCGTGTACTCAGTAAGTGGCTTCGGCGCGATAACCACGCCTGCCGCGTGCACGGACACGTGACGCGCAGAACCTTCAACGCGCTGCGCAAGCGCAAGCAACCGCCTTACTTGAGGGTCTTTATCCATCTCTTCACGAAGTTCCGATGTCATTTCGATCGCGCGCGCGATCGTCATCGGAAATCCTTGACTCCCCATCGGAATCATTTTTGAAAAACGATCGCACAGTGCATACGGAAGTCCGAGCACACGACCGACGTCACGCACTGAACCACGCGCCGCCATCGTACCGAACGTGCCGATCTGCGCGACACGATCTTTACCGTACTTCTCCGTCACGTACGCAATCACTTCGTCACGACGTGTATCTTCGAAATCGCCGTCGATATCTGGTGGCGACGGACGAAATGGGTTCAAAAATCGCTCGAACGGTAATTTGTAATCGAGCGGGTTCACTGGAACGATGTCGATCGCATACGACACAAGTGATCCTGCGGCAGATCCACGAGTCGTCGTCATGATTCCGTGATCTTTCGCCCACCGCATGTAATCAGACACCACCAAAAAATATGGTGAGTAGCCTTTGTCGCAAATAATTTTGAGTTCGTACTCCAATCGATCACGCACTTCCTGTGTGATCTCAGAAACTTTCGTCGCAATTCCTTCGTACACCAACTTCCGCAGTTGTGATTCATACGTCTCCCCTTCCGGAATCGCAATGTCTGCGAAGTTCCACTTTCCGAGATCGAGTTGCACATTGCAGCGATCGGCGATGCGTCGCGTGTTCGCTATCGCCTCCGGCACGTTCGCGAACGCTTTCTCCATGTGCTCGGCGGAAACGAAAGAGTAATCAGCGTCGGTCATGCGTGTGCGTCGATCATCGTCCAGATTTTTTCCATCTCCAATACAAAGGAGTACATCGTGCGCCTCAGACTCTTCGGAGGTTAGGTAGTGCACATCTTTCGTTGCGACGAGCGGTGTACCGGTCGCCTTGGCAAGTTTGATCAAGTCGCGATTGCGTGCAACCTGCTCATCGAGTTCCGGATGATCCTGAATTTCAAGAAAAAAATTCCCCTCACCAAAAATCTCAACGTATTCTTTGACGATCGCCTCGGCTTTGCCAAACTCATCCATTGCAAGCGCTTTGCAAATCTCGCCGCGCTTGCCGCCAGAGAGCGCGATTAGCCCGGTGTGATGCTGGCGCAACAAATCTTTATCGATGCGTGGTTTGTAATAAAAGCCTTCAAGATGCGCGATCGTGGTGAGCTTCAACAAATTTTTATACCCTTCTTCGGTTTCGCACAGCAACATGAGCTGATGTTGTTTGTCGTCGATGCGTGGACGTTTATCAGTGTGCTTATCGAGCGCGACGTATGCGCACTGCCCAATGATCGGTTTGATCTCCTTTTTTCGACACTCCTGGATGAACTCGATCACCCCATACACCGCGCCGTAGTCGGTCAAGGCGACGGCATCCATCCCCGCCTTCTTCGCAGCACCAACAAGCTCATCCAGTTTCGGGAGAGCTTGAAGGAGCGAATAATGGCTATGAACATGGAGATGGACAAACTGAGAAGACATGCCTCGAGTGTACGCGATAAGGCGGGTACGGTAAATAAGGCAAAACAGGCTGCCTGTTTTGCATGAAAACAGGCAGCCTGTTTTAATGGGTGGGGTTCATGTACCCAAGGAGGATAACCATGTCCGTAACAGTCGTAGTCGGTGCGCAGTTCGGTGACGAGGGCAAAGGAAAGATAGTGGACGCGCTCGTGAAGAAAAACGGTGTGCGGCTCGTCATCCGTTACAACGGTGGCGCGAACGCCGGACACACGGTCGTGATCGATGATCAGACGTTCAAACTCCACCAAGTGCCGTCAGGGATCTTCCATCCGGGCGTCACATGCGCAATCGGCAACGGCGCGGTGGTCGATCCGATTCAGCTCTCGAACGAGCTGAATGAGCTGCAACGTCGCGGTGTTTCGACAAACAACTTCTTCGTCTCTCATCGCGCACACGTGGTGATGCCGTGGCATCCGCTGCTCGACCTCGCTGCAGAGGAACGACGCGTAGAGAAAATCGGTACGACTGGCCGAGGGATCGGCCCGTGCTACGAAGACAAGGCGGCGCGGCGCGGCATTCGCGTTGGTGACCTGCTCGATCAGGCAACGCTAAGAGCAAAGGTGCAGGAACTCTGGGAACTGAAACGCAGCGATCTGCGTGACTTCCCCGAACTCCTCGCCCGGCTCCCGTCTGCAGAGCAGATACTCGGCAACATGGCTCTCTGTGCAGGTCAGATCAATCCGCGAGTGTGGGATGTCGACGAGATGACGCGACTCAGGTGGAGGGCTGGTGAGTGCATCCTCCTCGAAGGCGCGCAAGGAACACTACTCGATCTCGAGCTTGGCACCTATCCGAACGTGAGTTCATCGCTCGCAACGTCAGCTGGTGCATGCGTCGGCAGCGGTCTTCCTCCAAAAGCGATCAGCAAGGTGATCTGCGTCGCGAAGGCGTACACCACGCGCGTCGGTAATGGACCGTTCCGCACGGAGCAGGACAACGAGATCGGAGAGCGACTGCGCCAGCAAGGGCAGGAGTTCGGTACGACGACAGGACGAGCGCGCCGATGCGGGTGGTTCGATGCATACATGGTCAAGCGTTCGTGCGAGATCAACGGCGCAGACGGCATCTTCCTCACCAAGC
>SXGR01010287.1_pt1 | contig 27111 bp, 21 predicted proteins | sample 3174711 | NCBI WGS metagenome assembly SXGR01 (sample SAMN11356860, study PRJNA531348) | freshwater metagenome | isolation source: freshwater sample F1-60 | place: China: Fuxian Lake, Yuxi | collected 2017-12-25
CACGATGCTTTTGCCGCCATCGGCACTCCGCAAGATGCGGATCTTATCTTCAGTGGTGTAGCGTTTCCCTTTCATCGTCTGGTTCCTTTTATGGGCTCCAGACTAACGCTTCAAGTGGCTTGATTTGGCGGGGTCACGTCATTAGGTAAATCAGAAAAATCAGGAGGAACTTATTAATTCAATGCCGGGTTACGATTTCTCCAGTTGTTTCTAGCGATTACCCACAGGCCCACGCCGTCGCACTGAAGCATTGCATTATAAATAGCATACCGTAATAAAATAATCGACCATATGGATTTTGCGTATAATTTAATATCCGCGCACTCGGTTAGTCACCCTATTCAACGCTCCTGCCTACCCAATTTGGGCTCTGGGCTTACACTTCGCATTCGCCGTGGCTAGTCTACTTGGCCTGCTCGGTGCGGTTGCGCTGCTGGTGGTCCTTACGGTCCGAGGCATAAACCTCTTTGTCGCTACGCCGGTCTGCGCGCTTGTGATAGCGCTCACCAGCCACCTGCCGATGCTCCCGCAGTTAGTCCAAGAGGCGGAAGGCAATCTTCTCGCGCTCTACATGCAGGGATTCACGGGATTCATCGCCAACTGGTTTTTCATGTTCCTGCTTGGCTCGATCTTCGGCAAGTTGATGGAATTATCCGGAGCGGCGGAAAGTATCGCACAATGGGTGATAGTCCGCACCGGACGCACCCACGCCGCCCTAGCGGTTGTGCTCGCCTGCGCGGTCCTCACTTACGGCGGAGTAAGCCTGTTTGTGGTGGCATTTTCAGTCTATCCCACCGCGGTGGCGCTGTTTCGTGAGGCCAATCTTCCCCGGCGCTTTATTCCCGCGGCGCTTTCTTTCGGATCGGTAACATTTACGATGACATCAGCGGGATCGCCCGAGATCCAAAATTGGATTCCGATCCAATTCCTGCACACTTCGCCTTGGGCGGCATGGGAGGCCAGCTTGGTCGTCGCGGTGTTCATGGCGGTGCTCGGATACTGGTGTCTCACGGCCATGCTTCGCCGTGCACAGGCCCGTGGCGAGCGCTTCGAGTCCAGAGCGACCGACGTTAGCATGAACCGCACCTCCTTGCCGCACGTGGCCTTGGCCTTGCTGCCTCCAACGACGGTGTCGATGGTGTCGTTCGTGCTCCATGAACAGCTTCAAACATCGGCTCTAATCGTGGCCCTACTTGCCGGCTCCGCGATGATCCCCCTTGCCTGTGGACGTCATCTCCGTGAGACTGGCCGAGCGATCGCCGAAGGGAGCACCGGGGCGCTGGTTGCGATTGGAAACACCGCTGCCGTGGTTGGATTCGGCACCGTGGCGAAGGCGGCTCCTGCCTTCGGGGTCGCGGTTGAGTGGCTGGCCGGATCGGGGGAAGGCGGGATCGCGGGCGCAGTCTTCGCAGTGAGCATCATCGCAGCAATCACCGGCTCGGCATCCGGCGGGCAGGCGATTGCCCTGCCGCTGCTCGCGCCGGCGCTCCTTGCCAGCGGAGTCAATCCGGATCACATTCACCGAGCGGTCGCCATTTCCTCCGGCGTGCTCGATTCACTTCCGCACAATGGGTATGTCGTGACCACCATCCGCGCGATATGTGGCGAGACACATCGTGCCGCCTACGTTCCGGTCGGAATTCTGACCGTCATCGTGCCTGGGTTGGGCCTCCTGCTTTGCCTCGCCTTGTTCGCCACCGGCCTCTAGCTCAATGGATGACGGTTACCCGGCGCGCCTCGTAACAGTTTCTCATTTCCTCGAGAAAATCCTTCGACTCCTGCTCCCAGATTCGCGCGATGGCTCCCACGGATTTTCCCGGAAGAGCAAAGCGATAGGAAAGCACTAGGCAGGCATCTGGTGCGACCGCCGCGACCTGCGTGTAGCCCTGCGTCAGCGGCTCGGCAATCTTCCGCGGCGCGCTCCACGTATGACCCTTGTCTGGACTAAACATCACGTAGTCACCCGCCGCGGCGGACGGATCCGCGATTCCCACAACGTTCTCATAGCGTTTGCGATAATCCGTCAAACCCGCCGGATAATATCCGCCATCGGTGTCTCGCCAGTGATCAAATTTCATCGGCCGCCAGCCGAAACTGCAGACCAGCACCCCATTTTGCAGCAGGGTCATTTTCGGCTGAAGTCCGAGCGTTTCCAAGGACTCGGGCCGTCCCCAAGTTTTCCCCCCATCAAGCGACCTAGCTTGGTACATTGGAGAATATCGACCGGTGCGCATTACTGCGAGCAGTTCGTCATTGCCAAAGTGAACTAGGCTCGCCTCACAAAAGCTCTCTTGGCCGGTAACCCCATCGTAGGCGATGGTCGAAAGGTAGCTCCAGCTCTGCCCGCCGTCCATGGATGACAGTAGGTAGGTTCTGTACATCGGCGCCTCGCCGATCTTGGGATTGAAGCCTCGGATCGGAATGTCGTCCCCGACAAAGTTACCGTAAGACAAAGCGAGCATGGTGCCATCCGCCATCTCAAGGACGGGCTCCACACTGGGCCCAGTGACCACGGTCTTGTAGTCGTCCCCGACCGTCGACTTGAATCGCTCGACCTGGACGGAAATATCCCTCCAATCCGCCTCCCCTGCGGCCGCCAGATCATCGAGATTCGCCACCTGAATTCGCCCGATTCGGAAGATCCCGCGCTTTTCCGTCGGCACGGCGCGACTCTTCACTAAGTAAAATGAACCATCTCGGCGCTGGAACAAGATGTAGTCCTTCAGTCTATCCTCTTGCCGAACCCACGTCTCGCCCCCGTCGGTCGATCGCAGGATCCTGCCAGATGCTCCAGCCAGCAGCAATGAACCGTCCCGAAGCCGGAGAAGCTGCGCTTGGACTGAGTAGTACGGCGGGACCGCGCCGTTCTCGCGCACGATTGTGGGTTCTGCAATAGAAACTCGGGTGACCGCCGCTCGGGAGTGGAGCAGCGGACCGGACTCCGGGGCTCTCGCCTCCGCGGCGGCCCATCCGCGCGCCGCGACCGCGCACAGCACGAAGGCGAGCGCTATTGTCCGGCTTGCGTTCGCGGTGTTCACTCGAGTAAAAAGGTTGACCAAACTAACCACATTGATGACTAATTTTATGTTCACCCTTGGAATAGTGTCAATGACTTTGCCTCGGCCCGGACCACTCGACCCGCTCGCCTCTCGGCAAACGCCTTCCGCAACCGATCGATGAAGCGAAGACAATTACTGGCCAAAACAATGATCCTTACCGCGGGGGGAATGGGCATGAAAGGCACTGCCAACTCGCATTCTCCCATGAAAAACACTTTCCGGGTCTATCCCTACGGCGGAGTCCACTTCGTCGATCCCCGGGTGACCAGCCCGCTTTCGTTCGCTCACGTCACCGACCTTCATCTCACCCCCGAACCCGGCGACGACTCCGAAAAGCCGTATGCGTTTGCGATCGACTGGTGGGACAGGACGATGAACCGTCCACACCAGGTGCTGCCGAAACTGCTGGCAGAGATTCGGGCGGCGAAGGTGGATTTTGTATTCTTCGGCGGAGACAATATCGACTGCTATCAGCCGAAGATGGCGAAGCACCTGGTTGAACTCACAGCCCAGTTCGGCCTCAGGGCGTTCTTCCAGTCAGGAAACCACGACTGGGAGAACTTCTACCTCCGATACATCACGCACGAATACAACGCTGAGCTTCGCTCCTCGACGCTCGGCAAGCTCTGCAAGCACTGGGGGATGCCGGCGCCCTACTATTCCTTCGAGATGAAGGGCGTGCGGTTCATCGCATTGGATCCCCCGTATATGAACCTGAGCGGGAGATGGATGGGCAAGATCGACGATCAGCAGACCGAATGGTTCCTGAACCAGATTCTCTACGACGGGCCGATCGTCGTCCTGCACCACATTCCCTTCTTTTCTCCGACCCTTGAGCCCCGCATGCGCGCCATCTGGAACCAACTCTTGTGCGTGGCCGATGACCAAAACGGCGGGCGAATTCTTCAGGCCATCGAAAACTGCCCGAACATCCTCGGCACATTCACTGGGCATACCCACTTCCGGAGCGAGGATGCGCTCGGCGGAACCTGCCAGTTCATGACCGCGCCCGCCAGCGACGGCCAGTGGCGGGAGGTCAGGATCAGCAATGTTCCGCCCCCCAAATCCCTCCGCGCCGAGGGAACTCCGGAGGTTACCCTGCCCGAGGCGATGCGGTAGACTGCAGGGCGGCGCCTGCGGCGGGGTATTTCACGCCTGCTGGGCGGGCGGCCAGCTTTCCCCGGCTTCCGTCGCGGCCATCATCTGCCGCAGCTTGTCCGAGAACACATTGACGGCCTGGGACAGCAGCGCCTCACCATATTCGCGCGTCGCCAGCTGCGCCTCATCTTGGCGCATGCGGTCGCGAAGATTTTCGCCCGGCAGCCTCGTCGGGCGCGAACGGTCGTCGCGATTCAGGAACTCCCTGACGTCAGGGGTAAACCCGGACTCGAAATCGAGTTTCGCGTCATCGTATTCCTTTAGCGTGAAGTTGCGGAGCCTTTCGGGAAACGCCGCCATGTACATCGAGGTCTCCAGGATTCCCGCGTGTGAAGTGTGATTCGAGAAGCCGATGAGGCTCTTGAGATATTCGGGCGGATGGGCGTACCAGTAGCTCTCGGCCGCGATCGTGACCCCCAAGGCCTTTCGCCATTCTGGCAGAACGTCCTGGATCGGGACGTGGTTTCCGCCGTGGCCATTGAGCACCAGCAGCGTCTTGATGCCATGGGACTTGAGGCTGCTGAGCACGTCGAACAAATAGGCCTGGAAAGTCTCCTTGCGCAACGTGACCGTTCCCCGGCGATTCATGTGGTACGGCGCGAAACCGCAGGGACTAGCCGGCGCCACGACCACATTGGGATACAGCCGTAAGGCAATCTGCTGGGCGATCAGACTGGGAATCACATAATCGGAATCGATCGACATGTGCTCGTTGTGCTGTTCGATCGAACAAGCCGGCAGGATCGCGGCCTTGAGGTTGCCGCTGTCGAACCATTCGCGGATCTCCTTCCGAGTGTTTTCCTGGAGGATCACCTTGCGAGGATTGACGAACCGCATGGGGGCAGGCGCCGCCTTGTCCGGCATGGCGCCGCTCGCGGTGGTGGCCGCCGAGGCGGCACCGGCTATTCCGGCTGCGGCGACGGGAATCGATTTAAGGAAGGCTCGGCGGTCGATCTGGGGTTCCATGGGGTTTCTCCTGGTTGGTGACACTGACACTCGGTTCGAAAAATAACTCGTCATCGGAGCCAGGCAGGGCGGGGTTCGGCTTGTGCTGGCGGGCAGCTCGCGGCGTCGGCACGATCAAATCCTCTTGAACACCTCGATGGCCTCGCTCAACGAGCGCAACTTGAGGATATGGGGCACCATCTTGGTCTCCCTCTCGTCGATTTCCTGCGCCCGCTTGAGCACCTCAGTCGCCCGGTCTGCCGGCACGCAGACGACGCCATCCTCGCCCGCGACGATGATGTCGCCCGGACTGACCTTGACGCCCGCGCACTCGACGGTGACCTGCTTCGCCACGCTTGCATACCGGCCGACCACCGAGGACGGAGCGACGCTGCGCGAATAAACGGGCAGGCCCAGGCGCCGGATCTCACCGATGTCGCGCACCGCGCCGTCGACGATCACACCCGCCATGCCTCGGGACTTGGCCGCGGTCGCCATCAGGCCGCCCAGCCCCGTGATGTTCAGGTCTCCCTCGACAACGATCACGCCAACCTCTCCTGCCTGCGCATTGTCAATCATCTCCACCGCATGCTTCACCGCGAGGGTCGGCGTCGCCTGTTCCGGAGTGGCAGGCCTGATTAGGGCCGTCACCGCTCGGCCCACGACTTGTCCCTCGACTCGAGGACGCATGTCGTGAGACAGGAATCCTCGCCGGCCGACAATCTGGTCCACGGCATCCGACACGGATGCGACGGTGGTCTTCCGGAAACCCTCGATGATCGGGTCGACGACGGAATCCTTGTCAGACGGTGCACCCCAAACGATGGGGACCATCGAAAGACACAGCAGGATCAGAATGCCAAGGTTCTTATTTATGAGCGAAGCGGATTATCACTGCAGACGAGTTCATAGTTTACATGTTTGAGATAGTTTCATATAAGCGGAACGTCAACCATGAATACGCTTCCCTGCATGCCGATTCCATCCCACAATCTCCAGATCGCGCCGCCGAAACCTCCCCTTTTCTTCGCTGCGGCCCTAGCCATCCTCCTGACCATCTCCGTGACCGCAGCGGTCGCGGGCCTGGCTCCGCCCCGTGCGGTCCGGGTTGGCGACACCCTGTACATCTCGGGCACCGTCAATCGGAATCCGGAAACCGGCGCCCAGCCGACTGATGTCGCCGGATCGACCCGGCAGGTCATGGCTAACCTCAAGGAGGTGCTTGCCCGGGACGGCTTTACCCTGGCCGACGTAGTGGCCAGCGAGGTCTGGGTTGACGACTTGGCGAAATACGCGGAGATGAACAACACCTACCGCGAAGCATTCTCGGGAGTCTACCCCACGCGGACCACGGTCGAGGCCGCCGCGTTGCCGGAAGGATCACCGGTCCAGATCGCCATGGTGGCGGTCAAGGGCAGCAGGCGGATCGTCCACCCCAGGGGCGCCAAGAGCCTCGGACTCCCTTTCAGCCCTGGAATCCAGATAGGTGACAAGTTGTACATGTCGGGCCAGGCCGGCGTCGATCCCGCGACCGGCAAGCTCGTCGTGGGCGATTTCAAAACCCACGTCGCGCAGACTCTGCGAAACATCGGCGCGGTTCTCGAATCAGCGGAGATGAATTTTTCCCAGGTCGTGCTGACGCATGTCTTCCTGACGAATCCCAACGATTTCGGGCCGATGTCCGAGGTCTACCGCACGTTCACTTCCGAGCCGCGGCCGGCCCGGGTTCCGTTTGGCGCGCGCAAGCTCCCTCTCAACTCCGCCGTGGAGATCACCATGCTCGCAAGCACGCAGAAGGGGAAGCCCATCCTTCCCGCCGGCATGCCACCCAGCGAAAACTACAGCCGCGGCTACTTGGTGGGCAACGAACTGTACGTTTCCGGAATCGGCTCGCTCAAGGAGAACGTGGCCGAGCGGGTTGACGATTGCATGGACCGCGTGAAGAAGATCTTCGGCACGGCCGGCCTCTCGATGGACCACGCCGTGATGGCCCGGATTTATCTCACCGACATCCGTGAACTTGAAGCTGTCACGCGGTTGTACCTGAAACATTTTCCGAAAGGCAAGGCGCCTTCGCAGGCCATCGTGGCCGTGCCTTCCCTCCCAGGCGGGCTGCGGATGATGATCAGCGTGGTCGCAACGAAGGATCGGCACTAGCCGCTTCCACTTCCGGCTTCCGTCATATCCGCGACCGGGCACTTGATCAGTCGGCGGACAGCCCTAAAGCTCATCGACGACGGAGTCGCCAGCGCTGGAGAATCTTAGCAAGTCGATCTGAACTCTTTTTAAAGCCGTAGACTAACATCGCAAGTAGCCTAAATTTCGAGGCATCACCGCAGAGCCTTCATTGGCTTAATAGAGTAGATCAATTCCGCCCGCATTTATTTCGCAACACCCTTGCCTGAAAACACGATCTCCACCTCGCTTAATAGGGGGGAATTCCCGCCATTGGGGGAATACCGCCCGGACCGAATGAACACGATATCTTACGAGCCGGGTTCCAATGCGCAAGAGATCAGCGCCGCGCTGGCGAATGCGGATGCAGATGACGCGGGCGGCAGCGTGCTCGTCACGGTGGCGGGGAAGGCCTTATGCGCAGGCGGTAATTTCGCCGAGAGTGCAGTTTTCGAGCGGGCGCTGGAAGGCTATAAATCTTCGGTAAGGTGGTGGGCCGCCACCGCGAAGCGATCCAGCGCATGCACAAATTGATGATCGCGGCCGTGCATGGGCTTTGCATCGGCGGCGGGCAGGGCTTCATTAGCCAATGCGACATCGTGCTGGCTGCGCGTGCTTTGGCCTAGTGGAAGGACACTTCGGCGGGCAGTGAGCGAAATTTCTGATCCTCACGGGCGAGATGATCGATGCGCGGCGCGCGCAGGGGACGGTCGGCGCTTCGCTAAACCCCTGCTCCATGCCAATCCAGTTCCCGATAAGTGGGTGCTGAGAAATTTGGCGAGATTACATGGACCATCATTAACGAGGGTAGCGAATCGAAGGCCGCCAAGTTCCCGATTTACGACAACCCCACTTGGGCGCAGCCCTATGATGTGATCGTCCACAACGAGTGCCGCCAATCTCATAGACATTGCTTACGCTCGCAAAATCACCGCCGCACACCGCGTTGGTGAACCCGTCTTGTTGGCCTCGATGCCGGTCCGTTCCTCCGCTTGGGCTTGCCAACCGTCACCGAAGCCATCACATCAAACAATGATGCGGCCTAAAGTTACACTAAGACCAGTTTTTGGGACCCGCTCATTTTAAAATTTTGTCCTATGATGCACTCTACCTAACAGAGATGAATTATCGATAGCCCACGACCACCTCACTCCTCCTTTCGCGGCCACCCCCCTTAAACCCCCACCCATGCCAATCCAGTTTTCTATCAGTAACATTCTGAAGCCCGACCACACGCGTTTCGATCGCACCGTGGCGCAGGTGCGCGCCAACCGGTGGCTCGGCATCGGCGCGCCGACCATCGGCTGGGGCCGCGCGGCGCTTCGCTCGATCTACGAGATCCGAGACCGCATCCGGCGAGCGTGCGATGAGTTCATCGAAGGGACGGGGGGCAGCGATGGCGGACAGGCTCAAGGATAAGGTGGCACTGGTCACCGGCGCCGGCTCGACCGGCCCGGGCTGGGGCTACGGCAAGGCGACCTCGGTGCTGTTCGCACGCGAGGGGGCGAAGGTAATCTGCGCCGATCTCAACTTAGAGGCAGCGGAGGAGACCGCCGGCTTCGTTCGGGCCGAGGGCGGCGAGGCGGTGGCGATGAAATGTGACGTGGCCTCGGCCAAGGACGTCGACCGCGTGGTCGGCGAGACGGTAAAGCGTTACGGCCGCGTCGACGTGCTGCACAACAATGTCGGCATCGTCAAGCTAGTGCCGATCGAAGAGATCACCGAGGCCGAGTGGGACCGCGTGATGACAATTAACCTAAAGAGCATCATGCTCACCTGCCGGCGGGTGCTGCCGGAGATGGTGCGTCATAGCAAAGGTGCCATCGTAAATATCGCCTCAATCGCCGGCATCCGCGATTCCGGCGTGCCCTACATCACCTATTCGACCAGCAAGGGTGCGATCCTCGCCTTCACCCGCACCATCGCACTGCAATACGCAAAGAAGGGCATCCGCGCCAACTGCGTACTCCCCGGCCTGATGAACACGCCGATGGTGCATGCTGGGTTGCAGGCCGCCTACTCGGCGACCGCCAACACCGACGAGATGCTCCGCCGCCGCGACGCCCAGTGCCCCATGGGCCATATGGGCGACGCTTGGGACGTGGCCCACGCAGCTTTGTTCCTAGCGAGCGACGAGGCGAAATACGTGACCGCGGCCGAACTCGTGGTGGACGGGGGGATCACGGCGAGGTTTGCGTGAGGGTCTGCGGTAATCCGCTTCCGAGCCGCGCATGGTGCGCCGCGAGGCAACAGAGTACTTCACACGACCAGGCCACACGGACCCGTGGGGGCACACGTACACGCCGAGGATCGACACGATCTTGACCGGTGAGCCGCAAGACGTGGACATGGTCGGCGTCAAGATACCGTTCTCGTACCCACATATCTAGGCAGAGATGGAAACGCGTTTGGCGAACTAGTTTCGCAAGAAACGACCAGACCAACTCGAAAGTATCACCGCGGCGTTCCGCGCCAAAGTTCATCCGCTCCGATAACGGCCGGGAGTTCGTCGCGAAAGAACTCCAACAGTAGCTGGCGGAGCAGAACATCAAGACCATCTGCACCACCTCGGCCAGTCCGTGGGAAAATGGCTTCGTCGAAAGCTTTCTCAGTCACTTACGAGATGAGTGCCTCAACCGCGAACAGCTCTAGATCCTCACCGAGGCACGCGCCGTCATCGAAGACTTCCGCCAAGACTAGAACGCCGAGCGGCCGCACAGCTCGCTCGGCGTTCTCTGCCCGCAATGCTTCGTCGCGGAAAAAATTATTTGCAATCTCAAGCTCCGAGCCGGACCGCCCAGCCGGTCCGTCCCTGCGCTTAGGATTGCAAACCACCACTGAAGTCATCACATCGACTAATGCTAAAGACTAACACTCCACTTAGCCCGGTTTTAAAGACCCGCTCAGCTTCCTGCTGTTCTTTATAATAATGAACCAGATCAGTAAACGTCGTTTAAACTCATAGTCGGCGCGTTGCGAGATGAGTTGACCCTAACCCTCGACCAAAAAGGACATGATTATGAAAAAATTCTTGAACAACCCCGAACGATTCGTCCCCGACATGCTCGAAGGCATCCTGGCCGCGCATCCCAGTCAGATTATCAAGGTGGCCGGCGATTTGCATTGCCTGGTGAAGCCTGGCACCCCGAAGCCGAACAAAGTCGGAATTGCCACCGGAGGCGGTTCCGGCCATCTCCCGCTGTTCCTCGGCTATGTCGGCGACGGGATGCTCGATGGCTGTGCGGTCGGCGATGTCTTCCAGTCGCCTAGCGCCGAGCAGATGCTGGAAGTGACCCGTGCCATCCATGCCGGCGCCGGAGTGCTCTATCTGTATGGCAACTATAGCGGCGACATCATCAACTTTGACATGGCCGCCGAAATGGCAGGCATGGAGGGGATCGAAGTCCAATCGGTCGTGGGCGCGGACGACGCGGCCTCGGCCCCCAAGGAGGAAGCAGGCAAACGCCGGGGCGTGGCCGGCATCTTCTATGTCTATAAGTGCGCCGGGGCGATGGCGGACGAAATGGCACCGCTCGGCGAAGTCAAACGTATCGCCGAAAAGACGTGCGCCAACCTGCGTACCATGGGGGTCTCACTCAGCGCCTGCATCATTCCACAAGTCGGCACGCCTGGGTTTGAACTGGGCGAGAACGAGATGGAAATCGGCATGGGAATCCACGGCGAACGAGGCATCCGCCGGGGCCCGTTGCAAACCGCCGACAAGGTGATCGATGAGATGCTTCCCTATCTCCTAGATGACCTTCCTTTTAAACGGGGCGATCAGGTCGCCGTGCTGGTCAACGGCTTGGGCGCCACGCCTAAAGAGGAACTCTACATTCTCTTCCGCCGCGCCAGCCAGATCTTGAAAGATCGGGGCATCACCATCTTCGATACGCGGGTGGGCGAATTTGCCACCAGCATGGAGATGGCCGGCGCTTCGCTGTCGCTGCTGCGATTGGACGATGAATTGAAGCGCTTGCTCCGCAAACCGGCGCGGACGCCCTTCTTTGACCAGGTGCAATTGTAAGAAGTAACCCCTATGGATTGCCTCGATATCAACGCCATTCGGTCAGTGCTGAGCCTGCTCAAGCAGATGATGGACGACCATCGCGACCGACTGATCGCGCTGGACCGCGATTTGGGCGACGGCGATCTCGGACTAACTATGACCAAAGCCTTCACGTCCGCCCACGAGACGGCGGCCACATCCGAGGAAACGCTTCCCGGCAAGCTGCTGATGCGTGTTGGCATGGCGATGGGCAAGGCGGCCCCCTCGACGATGGGGACTCTGGTCGCCACCGGATTCATGCGCGGCGGCAAGGCGATTGGAGATCAAAAGCAACTTGGGGTTCCACAACTGGCAGCTTTCTTTCGCGCGTTCACTGACGGGATCATGGAGCGGGGCAAGACACGACCTGGCAACAAGACGATCGTCGATGCGTTGAACCCGGCGACGGAAAGCCTGATGCAGGCCGCGCTTCAGGGCAAGCAGCTCAGCGAGGCCCTAGCGGCCGCCAGCGAGGCCGCCGCGCGGGGAAACGAAGCGGCGCGAATGATGAAATCCCAACATGGCAAAGCGGCAGTTTATCGAAACCAGACCATCGGCAAGGAAGATCCGGGCGCGAGCGTCGGCGTGCTGATCGTGCAAGGCTTTGCGAAGGTCATCGAAAACCACGCATAACCTGACCACATAACGTCGGTCCGGTTTTCGCCAGTCATCACAACTGCCGAGCGCTCGTGCCGGGCCCCGCCATATCTTGGACAAGCTCATCGCGCTCATCGTTCGCCGCGAAGGTGTGATCGGCACCTGATGTCCGCCAACGGATTGTAGTCCGAGGACCTTCACGAAGCGCTCAACGGCCGCTCGAAAAGATAGATGGACGACCTCGAGATTTCGCCGATCACCTGGACAAAGTTTGTCAGATCGCAGGTAATTCGCGGCGCGCGGCCATCGGGGCTGACATCGACGGCCAGGGATCGAGACCGTTGCCGACTACTTGCAACCAGCTGACGGGGTGGCGCGGCGAGGCCAGAAGCAACCGGACCTGGAGAACGTCATTTATCGGAACCGAGAACGGCTATTCCTTCGGGCGCTTTCCCCTGACCCAGTCGAGGCGCTTCGAGGGTCTGCGGCTCAGGGAGCCCGCCCAGTCTCCCGGGACGCATCGATCCGCGGCGGCACGGCGGGCCGGCCGCTCCAATAGGTCGCCAGGGCCGAGCCCGAAATATTCATCCAAGCGCCAAACACCGTCGATGCGAGCCCCACCGTCGCAAGTTTACCCATCGCTCCGGCGAGGCCGGCCGCCATACCCCCGTTCTGAAGCCCGACTTCGATTGCTATGGTGCGACAGGAAGCTTTGTCGAGTCCGCCCGCCTTACCCGCCCAATAACCGAGAAGATAACCAAGACCGTTGTGTAAAACTGAAACGACGAAGAGCACCCCTCCGATCTTCAGTAGGTTGTCGCGTCCCGCCGCTGTCGTCACGATGGTGAAGTACATGATTCCCAACATGGAAAACCGCGGCAGTATTCGTTCAACGGCCGGCACCAACCGGGTCAGCCGGTGGTACAACACCCCGGCGGTGCACGCGCCTAGCAGAAACGCGCCCAGTTCGAGTAGCAACAAGGTCGTTCCGGAAAAAACTGTCTTCTGCCAATCGCGACCGCCGAAGGCGAAGAGGAACAAGAGCCACGCGGCGCCTGCGATTGCCAGGCCATACCCGAGGCGCCGTCCGCGAGGACCGGCGAATTTCAGGTAGTCGTGCAGCAGCGCCGCCCCAATTGGCACCACGACAATCTTGCTGATCTCCACCATCATGTTGACGAAGCTGATATCCAAGAGGGTGCCGGCGAGGACCATCATCCACATCGGTGTCACAATCGGTGCGATCAGGGTGGTGATAGACGTAGCGGTGATGGAGAGAGCAAGATTCGCGCGGGCGATGTAGCACATCACGTTCGATGCGAGGCCGCTCGAACAACTGCCGATGAGAATCACCCCCGCGGCGACTTCATTGGGCATGTCGAACACCCGCGTCAGGCCAAAGCCGACCAGCGGCATGATGGTGAACTGGCCGAGCACGGCCACCACCACACCCCAGGGCATCTTGAGCACGCCGGCGAAGTCGCGCAGGCCCATCTGCGTCCCCATGCCGAACATCACCATTTGCACCGCAATTAGGATCAGCCAAGGATGACGCAGGTCAAAATCGCCCCAATGCAGCACCGCCGAAGGATAACACATTCCGACCACCACGCAGGTGAATATCCATGAGGTGAACTGGTAGCCGGCAACCCGCTGTAGCGCGCCGAGCCCGATGGAAAGGCCGATCGCGGCCAGCACCACAGCCGGGCGCCAGAGCGCGATATTGTCGGTAGCAACGCCGAAGAGCACGGCAATCGCACCCAGAACGAAAGTAGCAAGGCAGGATTTCCGCAACAGATTCATCAGGAGAAGGATATGATAATATTATGTTTCCGAAGAAAAAGATTTGTCAAGGCAGAATTTGGGGCCGAGCAGCGGAATTAGTTGCCTGCACTTCATGAATCCAACGGCGACGGGGAGGCGTAGACGCCCCCCTGCCTCAGGGAGAAGACGGGCACCAGCCTCGAGTGAGCAATGCGCGTGTCGTTCTTGGAATCTGTCACCGGAAAGTCTCCGTGCGCTAGTTCGAACACCGAAATATCCGCCATGCGTCCGGGTCTCAGCGAGCCCAGAGTCTCGCTCCGGCCGATCGCCTTCGCCGGTGCAATGGTCGTGAGTTCAATCACCTTCGCCAGCGGCAGACCCAGCAGCATGAACTTGGTCATCGTTGTAACTAGGTCAAAAACCGGACCCAGGACGCTCGAAATGTGGATGTCGCTGCTGATCGACGAGGGCGGAAAGTTCTCGCGGAGAGCCGCCTCGGTCGCCGCCATCGAGAAGCTGCCTGCTCCATGACCAACGTCGAAAAGCACGCCTCGGTCAGCGGCGCGACGGATATAATCCGAAACATGGCCGTCAGTGCCGATGACTCCGCCCTCGCCTGCGCCTCGGAAAGCGTGAGTGATAATGTCGCCAGGCCGGAGATGATCGAGCAGAACCTCCATGGGCGTGTGCGGCCGTCCAATGTGCATCATCACCGGCTTACCGATTTCCTCGCCTACTGCGCGTGCGGACTTGACCGCCTCGACGTCGTTCGGGCCGGAATAAAAGTAGCTGCAGCGCACCTTAATTCCAACAATTACATCGGCGTGCGCGCGCGCCCCTTTAAGGGCGACCGATCGGTCGATCATCCGCGGGTCGACTAATTCCCCAAGCGGACTAATCAGGCCTATGCGCGCGATGTTGAGGAAAGCGAGTACGCGCGTGGCGGAGGGCTCGATGACCAACCGCCGGAATCCGTCAAAACTGTCTCCGCCCGCAGTCCCAGCATCTACCGCAGTGGTCACGCCGCGATTAATGCAGTAAGGATCGAGATCCAGACCTGCATGGGAGACCCCCCTGAAGCCGTGCACGTGGAGATCGATGAGACCTGGGGTCACGATTCGTCCTCGTAGGTCTACTACCCGCCGCGCTGTGGCGGGATCGATCGTGGATTCGATTGCGGCGATCTTTCCGTTGGCGACCGCGACGTCGCGCACGGCATCCAACGATTGCGAGGGGTCGATGACGCGTCCGCCCTGAAGCAACAGGTCATGCACGGGATCGCGCGCGGCCGCCCGAGCGCGGCCCCAAGTCGCCGCCACCATCGGCGCCAGCAGCGCGATGCGGATCACCGACCGCCGGTCAACCGGCTTGTTCCATGACGCGGACATGTTAGCCACGCGGTCTATTCAGGATTTCGCGGAGTCGGCGGCCGACGATCAGTTCCTCGCCGGGTTGCAATCCGAGCGAGTATACGGTCAAGGGCTGCGTGACCGCCGCCTTTTTCTGCAGCGACGGCGCGGGCAGGAGCTCGCGAATCTTGATCATGTATGGATTGTAGTTGGAAAGGACCGAGATGGACGGGGTGCCATCCCGAAGCTGCCGTGCGCATTCCTCGACACTCAGGCCGGAGGAATCTTCGTCCCACCGCACAATGAGTTGCATGAATCGGTTGCTTCCGCCCCGCAAATTGATTTCTGTAGTCACCCTGGGCACAGTTTCGACCATCGCGGCGATTCGCTGGAGCTTTCGAGTCTGATCTTGATATAGACTGTCGAGATCGATCGTCAGCCATTTTTCGACGGCGGCGAGGCATCCCATAATCTCCTCCTTCCCGACCTTCAGCGCGCGGCAGACCGCCCCTTCCACGGGATTGCTGTTGGCCAGCGCAGCCTCAATCAGGTCTCTCCGCCCTAGCAACAGACCCGACGCCTGCGGGCCGCACAGGCCCTTGCCGCCGCTGAAGCAATAAAGATCCACGCCCATGCGGGAATACCGGCGGATATTTTCAATCGGCGGAATTCCCCCTGCCGCATCCACGAACACCGGGACGCCGACGCGGTGGCAGATCCGAAGCATATCGGGCAGTGGCGGCGGGGCGACCGGATCTGGCTCGGCGGTATAGGATGTGTACAGCATCGCCGTTGCCGGCCGCAGTGCAGCCGCCAATCCGTCGAGATCGTGTACCACCACGAGCTTCCCTCCAGCCAGCCTGATGGCGCTGTCCCAATGGCATCGCCCCCCCCACATTATGACCTCGTGTTTTAGTCCAGTCGTATTCGGCAGCTGCCAGATGTTTTCTGGATTGGTGCCCGCGATGCATGCCGCCGTCGCGACCGAAGCCGCGCCGGCGGCACCCGACGTGATCATGCCAGATTCGGCTCCCGAAATTTCTGCGAGACGCCGGCCGACCGACCGCTGGAGCGCCACGACGTCGACAAAATACTGCGACGCTTCCTCCATTGCGCGACGTACTTCGGGCCAGACTAGGGTGGCGCTCAGGAAGGTAAAAGGAATATTCGCACTGATGAACGGTCGCACTCCCAGCTTGGTGTAGACATTGTTCGAGAAAGAATGGTTAGGACTCGCTGCTGGCCCGACGGACGTGGCCAACGCGGTCTGAACTAAGCCGCGCCCCGCCGCGTAGCCGAGGAGCGCAAAGCCCCCGGCGCGACGTAGAAAGGCCCGGCGGCTGCTGATCAGCAAATTCATGTCTCGGCAAACTGGCGGGCGAGCGAGCCAATCGCCGCCCGGTCTTGAGGCGCCACCTGCGTTCCGGGCGGACGAACCGGTCCGCCGGCCCGACCCAGAGCTTCGAGCGCAACCTTTATCCCGCTCAGACTGTAGCCGGGCTTGAAGTCGCGAACCTTAAGGGCCGGCTCGATTTTCGAGCTGAATATCTCCTTCATTCCCACTAGGTCGCCCGAAGAGCCTCGTTTCCAGAATTCGCGGCAAGCATCGGGAATCAGATCTGAGATGGGCGAAGTGTAGGCACGGGCGCCTTCCGGTACGGCTTGCATCGCATGGCCCTCTCCTTCCGCGATCCAAAGAAGCCTGTCTTTCACGAGCGACCCAAGCGCCTTGCCGACCGTCAGCCCACCACTGGCGTCCTTGAAACCGATTACGTTGGGCAACTCGGCGAGGCGCCTGATCACATCGGGCCAGAAGTCTTCCTTACCCCGCGGGTAAAGGATCACTCCAAGGTCCACCGACCGCGCTACCGCGCTGAAGTACTGATAAGCCCCTTCCGCGCTCTCAGTCCCATAGGGTGGAGCAAAGAGCAGAATCGCGTCGGCACCCGATTCCTGCGCGGCACGCGCCATGCGCAGAGCGATACGATACCCCGCCCCGACGCCGACGATCACCGGCATGCGACGCCGAGCACCCGCCACCGCCGCGTCTGCCATCGCTCGGTGTTCATCCAAGTCGAGGGTGAAAAGCTCCCCAAATCCGGCCCCCACGACCACGGGTAGAGCGCCGACCGGGTTGCGTGTGTGGAAGTCCACGTTTTTGTACAGTCCTTCCGCATCGAGGTCGTAGTTCGCACGAAAGGGCGTGATCACAAAATTGTGCACGCCCAAAAGTGCTTTGCCCAACTGCCGCATGTCCCGCTGGGGTCCGGTCGACAGCATGGATGCGGCCGACTCTGGCCACGCGGCTAGGGTCGCACCCGTCAGCGCGAGCTGAGAAAGTGCTTCTCTCCGAGTAATTGCTTTCATGCGGTTTGCCTATGATCCGTGCCGACGGCCTACCATTTGTAGTCGACTGATAAACGGGGCCGGAACGTCTCCGCAGTGGCGTTAAGTGCGTTATTGAATATTCCTGAAATGTACCGCTCGTCGGTGATATTGTTAAGATTGAGCTGGACGCTCCACTGTTCGTTGAGCTGATAGCGGGAGAAAATATTGTAGATCGCGGGGAAGTCCAGCAGCCAGCCCGCAAAGTTTCCCGAGTCGGAATCCACCATGCTGCCGCCAATCATGAAATTCCTAAGTGGACCGGAGGTCCAAGTATACTTGGCTAGGACGCTATACTTCATCGGAGGGAATCGGCGGATCGGAGCACCAGTGACGCTGCGAGAAGTGACTTTAGTATAAGTTAAAATGAAGTCTCCGAAGCCGTTGGCAAGCTTGATCCGACCGCTGAGATCGACCTCCCAACCCTTCGAGAGGTCCAGCGCACTGTATTCGATGATCGGCTCACCATTGGGGCCGACCTTGTTGATACGCTGGTTAGTTTGCCGCATATCAAAACGGACGATCGCGCCGCTCAGGGAAAACCGTTCATTCAACGCTCGGTTCACCTTCAATCCCGCCTCCTTGAGCTCACCATCGCGGTCCGGAATCCGGTTTCCGAGCTCATCAAGAATCCCGGTAATGGGTGGAATGGTGTTGGCGGATATCGAGTAGTAGAGCGAAACGTTCGGCAAGGGCTTGACTACGATGCCGTGCTTGTAGGTATTCGCAGTTTTGTCGGGAAAATTGGACTTTACGCCAGTGACTAGATTGTCCGTACGAGAAGCCAACGTCAGCCGCCGCAGCCCGCTGACGAGGTTAATACGGTCGTTCCAAAACTTTACACTTTCCTGAAAGTAATACGAGTAGTTGGTGTTCCATTGATCGCTGGCGCGGTTCTTCAGCTGTTCTGCCCATTTACCCTTAGCAGGGCTGAATCCGGGAAACTGGGCAAAGATGCTGGAGAATACGGCGGCGTCACCGCTATAATCGGGATTACGCGTGTCCAACGGCGCGAATCGGTTTGCGAACGTGTTGCCGGAATTGTAGAAATTGAGGTGGTTCCAGTCACCGCCGACCAGAAACTCGTTGCTCCAGGTTCCACGATGAAGCGTGTGCAGGTAGTCGGCCTGCGCGTTGTAGAAGAAGGAATCAATGACATCCCCGGCCCAGTTCCGGGTCACCGTATAATTATTGGGCTGAACGAGAACCCAACGCGCGAGCATATAATCCATCCGGTTCTCGGCGCGCTGCAGGAAGACCCGCAGATCGCCACGTTCAGTCAACTTGCTCGTATAAGTAAGAGCAAACTGACTATCCGCGTTGTTCCAGAATACGTTGGGGGTGCCCGGTGAAAACGCAGTCAGGCTGGCCGTCGAATACTGGTTCAGCTTTCCGTAAACAGTGGATGTCACATCCAGGAAGTCGTCGATACCCTTGTAGCCGTCGTCGATGTAGTGGGAGGCCGTGAGGTTCACCAAGGTATTAGCCCCGAGTTGAAAGTCGACCGAGGCACCGACGAACTTGTTATCATCATACCAAGAGGCGCGCTCATATTCGCCCTTCTCCATGCCGAGCGTGAGCCGGTATCGGATCTCAAACCCCTTAGAACTATAGGCAGGCCCCGATACCCCAGCACTCACCCGCCAATAGTTCATGTCAGCCACTGTGACCTTCACAGACTGCTTAAATTCCGAGGTAGGCTTCTGGGTGACAAAGTTCAAAGCCCCGCCCAAGAAGCTGTTGTTACCGAATGCGAGAGCCGACGGTCCCTTGATCACCTCAACCCGTTCAATGTCGTACAATGGGTTTCGCTTGTAACTGCGGACAAAGCCCCCATCCCGAAGCTGGAAAGCCTGCACAAACCCGCGGAAGCTGAACTGGTCAATCGTGTTGCTCGTCGAAGTCACGCCGCTGACGCCGGTCGCGATAAGCTGGTAAACGTCGTTGGGATTGAGGTCCTCGATCAGCTCGCGGTTTAACACGGTGATGCTCGCGCCGATATCAACCATGTCTTTCGCGGTTCGGCTACCCGAAGTCGTCAGGCGCGATCCGTAGCCGCTGTCTTTCTCCGCAGTGACAATGAAAGGGGAGAGATTCAAGCGGTCATCCGCCTCTTGTGCCTTAGCATTTCCCGTCGCGCGCGGAACTACCGGGCTGGCGATGGCGGCTTGATCACTTGCCCGACGGGCGGCGGCGTTTTTTTCAGCCTGCTCGATGGATGCCTCCCGCCGAACCGTGAACGCTCCCTGCATGTTCTTGTCGGTCATGGCCACAAGAACGGTGCCGGAGAGCAACTGGTCTATGGCATCGGCAGGAGTAAGGTCGCCCTTGACCGATTTCGTGGTGATACCTCTTACGACTTCGGTTGGGAAGACGACTTGGACTCCCGACTGGGCAGAAAACATCCGAAGCGCGCGCTCCGCATCGACCGCGGCGATGTCAAAGGACTTCACTTCGCCCTCGGCCGCGAAGATGGCGGTGGACATAGCCAACAAGCAGGCAAAAGCGCGCATCGGCGACGCGTACATGAAATACAATAATATTTTAATCATCGGGATTGGGATTGACGGGTGCAAGACTAGAGCGGCTAAGCACAAACAATGTTGCTTCAATAACATTAGACGGTCCAGCCAAAAAACGGACATTGAATGTTACGGAAAATGGAACTCCATCCGGGCCCAGACAACAAATCACCTACGCCCGAGGCGTTTTTCTCATATTCATGGTGCTCTGATGACGAATTGTACGGGATCGAACCGATTCAAGAGGAGCACCACCTCCCGCAAGGGCTAGCCGGAGAACACAACCTTGGGCTTTCGCCGCTGCAGACGCGCAGCGAACTCATCGGTGCTGACCGCGGTGACTCCCGCCAGCGTGCAAGTTCCGCTGACTTCACCGCACCCAAGCCAGCATCGCGTTGCGCGATCCATTCCGCCGCGACATCTTGACCAGTCAGGGACAGTTCCGTAGCCCTTTCATTCCCGCTCGCAGCGGCGGTGCATGCTCCGCTTGATCCGATTAAGCCCGCGCGCCATATATTTCTGGATGCTGTGCGGGGAAAGGCCGAATTTGGCGGCGATCTCGCCCGGGGACTTTTCTTGAATTTGACGGAGGATGAGGACCGTGCGGATGCGCGCCGGCAGAACGTGAATTGCCTCCGCCAGAATATGCAGTTCCTCTTGAATACAGGCGGACTCAACCACCTCGGGATCGTCGACCACAATGCGCGCAGTCTCCCACTGTGGGCACGATATCAGCGGTGACGCGCGGCCGTGGCGAACGGCATCGATCGCCAAGTTCTTTGCAATTCGGAAAAGAAACGAACGCGGTGAACGGATAAAATGATTTCGCCGCGCGAGCAAGATCCGCAGGAACGATTTCTGGACGATGTCTTCATAATCCCGAACCTGCGGGAACGAACTGCGCAAGAACGCCCGGAGTGAACAATGATACTTATACACATCACGCATGAACCAGCGCGCCTCTGCGTCTGCCGAAGCTCGTTCGAAGACCGAAGCTGAGGTCGACAGAATCATATGTCGGCGCGATCAAACCTCGGCGAGAACGAGGTCGACCCGAAGCCAAGGAGGTCTTCTGCTCTGTGTCGCGCGCGAATGAGGCACCACCACCACCCGCCAAACCCAGCGAGAACCATAATTGCTGTTCGCTGGGATTCCATGGGGTGCGGTCCTGCCCGATGGATGCTATTTCACGCCGAAGAGCTGCGCGGCATTATTCCAGAAAATGTCTTCGACCGCGCTATCGCTCAAGCGTTCAGACCAGCACGCCCACTTGAGTGACCGGAGGTGTTCCAGGCCGACGAGCACCGGTTTGATCTTCATGTGTTTTTCCCCCCACACCGGCGACTGGCGGCCGAGCCACATGAAGGTATCCGCCACGGCCAGCGAGCGACCGCGATGATGGCTGACCGGCAGGTCAGAGCCGTACATCAGTTTTTTGTGACCGAGGATTCGGATGATCGCCTGGTGTGCCACCGGCTCGCAGTTCGCGCTCGTGTCGAAATATAGGTTGTCCAACCCGGTCAGTTTCGGCAACCCCTCCAGGTTGTGCGCCGGCTGAAAACCGCGCGCCGAGTGCGCGAGGATCAGCTTCATGTTGGGGTACTTCTCACAGTAGCGCCGAATCCAGTAGATGTTGCTCGGGTCGGCCACGGCGCGCGACTTCACCATGTGCAGCGTGATCGCCCAGCCCTCCTCATGCGCGACCTTCACGATCGGCTCCGGCAGGAACCCGGGAATGTCCGATTCCCAGGTCGGCTTCGTCGCGGAGCAGACGTGATAACACTTGAGCCCGTGCAGTCCGAGCCGGCGCACCTCCTGGCGTACCCATTCGGGATCGTCGGTGGGCTTGATGAAGAATAATCCCCGGCATGAAGGATCCGTCGGCGTATGCTTTGCGATCCACGCGTTGCCGAGCGGGGCGCGTTCGTCAAAGGCGATTGGAATAAACAGCGCGCTGACTTGTCGCCCCGGATGCAGCTGGTCGATGAGGGCGCGAAACTCCGCGTAGCCGCCGATTTCGGGCACATCCGGAATCACCCGGTGATCCGAATGCCACAGGTGCGTATGCACGTCGAAAACGCGTCCAGGCACGAAGGTGGCGAGCTCGCGCTCATAAAATTCACGGTCCTCGGGGAAAAGGGACCAGGGCGGCGCCTCGGTCCCAGATGGTAGTTCAGGGGTAGTATTCATTTGGTCAATCGTTGGAATCCGCTTTGGGCCACCGGACCCCGAAGCCTCCGGATCACCTCGCCCGAAGCCACTGCCGAACGGATTTCCGCAAATGCCTCGGCAGCGGCGGACAGGTAGTCGTCGATGATCTCAGGGGTCTGTGCAGCGGAGGCGTAGAATCCGCCGCTGGCCAGATATCCTCGGTCCAGCAGTTCCTGGGTGAATAGCGTCCTTACGGCCAGAGACTGGTCGCCATAGTCGAAAGCAAGCTTGATCAAAGCGGGCCAGCCGTGAACCGAAATCGGCACGCCATGGCGCTCCGCGAGTCGATACCAGCCCTCTTGTACCCGCAAACCCGCTTCGCGAAGAATCGCCGGCAATCCAATGCGCCTCATTTTCCGAATCGTAGCCACTGCGGCTGTCGGGCCTGTCCTTTCGGTCCAAAATGTACTCGAGATGAAGCTCTCCTGAGCTGCCTGCATGACTTCGCTGCGACCGATGATCGCACCCATGGGAAAGCCGTTCGACATCGCCTTACCAAAGACGGCGAGGTCCGGCTCCACGCCGAACTGGAGGTGCAGTCCGCCCAGGTGGTGGCGCCAACCCGCGGTGATCTCATCGAATCCGAACACCGCCCCGCATCCGCGCGCTAGGCGGGCCGCTTCGAATAACATCCCCTCGGCCGCCGGCTCATAGCGCATAGGCTCCATGATCACCGCTGCCAGTGAGCGTCCATGCTTTGCAACCAGAGAGCGGAGCTCATCGAGTGTTTCAAAGGTGAAGGTGAGCGTCGTTCCCCGGAGAGCATCGGGCACTCCGGTGGGCGCGAGGCCAGGAATGAGATGGCCATCCAGCGCCGCGTCCGACGATAAATTTGCAGCCAGATACCAGTCGGACCACCCGTGATAGCCGCAGACGGCCACCATCTGGCGTTTGGTGTAGGCACGGGCAATTCGCACCGCCACCGCCATCGCCTCCCCGCCGCTCCGCGTGAAGCGGGCGCCGCCCGCCCACGGGTGCAACTCGAGCAACAACTCCGCCAGTTCGACCTCCTCCGGAGCGTTTAGGGTCGTCATTGACGCGGCATCAATGCACGCCTTGACCGCCTCATTCACATCCGGATCCGCATAACCCAGCGCGCATGATCCGATACCCATGCTGTACATGTCGATGAACCTTCGACCATCGAGGTCCCAAACCTCGCAGCCCTTGGCTCGGCTGTGGTAGGCTGGCCACTGGTTCGGCAAGAAATTCTCCGGACGCTTGCTCAAGAGCTGCGTGCCGCCAGGGATGATCTGCTTGGCGCGACGATAGAGAGTCGGCCCTTTAGTCGCAGACCAATCAATTGGTTTTTTTGTGGAATCGTTCTTCATCGGTCATAGGTTAGGTGTTTCTGCGATTCCATGATCAAGCCCTCCCAGGTGCAATATTTCGCGACAGCTTGATCTCGCTCAGCGTGGTCGAGAAACTGCAGGCGCTACAGGTGGGATGTATTGTGTAACGATGATGGATCTGGCCAACCTTGCAATCAAAAAAATCTGCGCTGGATTTAAACATGGGCTGGACGCGTCAAATCAGTTCCCCCCAGCTACTAGGCCTCTGAGCAGACCGACCCCAGTCTGCACGATCCTTTCGGCAGTGCCCTTAGCCGGGGCCAGTCGAAATCCGTCGAAAACTAGCATCTTCCAGAACGAGTATGTCTCGTATCCACCCCGGTCGATCTCCTGATCGGTGCCAAGATATCCAAAAAGGCCATTGGTGTCGCCGCAGATCAGCGTGTGTGCGAGCGGCGAACGGAGTCTTAAGTTCTGGCCCGTCAGGGTGAAGTTTTCCCCCGGCGAAAGCACGGCGCCCACGTCGCCGAACCGAACCGCACCGAGGGTGAGCGGAAGCTCCGAACGCACGGTCTCCCCGGCGTCCAGCAAACGCAGGCCCTCGCGGATGTGATCCATCTGCATCTGGACGCCAACTGTTCTTTGCGCGACGGTCATCTGTTCCGGAAAGTTGATGCCGTCAAACCAGGTTGACGTTGGGTCGTCCCTGAGTCCGTCGATGAACGCCTGACGTGCCGCGAGCTGACGCTCGAGCTCGGCGCGCGCGGGCATCGCCTGGCATTGCAGGTTGATCGTCCTGAACTCGCTGAGCAGGGGTTCCCCCCGCACTGGCGTCAACGTGGCCAGCGCCTCGACCGCGGCCCGGCCCAGGCGCGCCCCCGACCGCTTCGCCTGCTCAGTCGTGCCGAAGATATGGTGGCAGTTCACGTCGCCACAGAATCCCTGGGCAAACATCGCCGGCGCCCCACCCAGCGCGTCCTCGATGTGGGCGCGGGCGGTGCCCACCCAATCGGGCGAAATCATCTTGTCGTTGATCATCGTGGCCGGGTGGCTGCAAAAATTGAAGATCGCCCCGAGCGGCTTGCCATCCGGGCTTTCAAATCGAACCAGGCCGATCGTCGGATCGAAGAATTTTCCGCTTTCTAGGCCCTCCTGATGATGCCGGCTGAACTTAACCCCACCGCTCGGCATCGGCATACGCGTGTTGTAGCTCATCGAATCGCAAAAACCGCGGCCAGCCCAGACCCGAGCGGGTTGAACCTCGGCAAGCGCGCGGCGCCCCGCGTCGATGAAAGATTTCATGAGACGCTTCCGCTCAGCCGCCATGAACGCTGGGTCATTCTTTGAAAGGTCGCAGACGCTGCTTCCGGTTAGCGAGGAGCCAGGTACCGCGCCACTTGAGTGCGTCTGGCTCGTGGACCAGATCACCTGATTGCGCCGGAGCTTCAGTGCATCCGCAACCTCGTCCCGATAGGTGTCGGTACCTTTGATCGTCTCGCCGACGAGATCCGAACCGTACCAGATCAGGCGGCGCCCGCCTTCCTCCAAGGCGACGCAACGTGACAACAACGGAAGATCGACCTCCGTCATCGTAGGCGTGCAGCCCCAGGCGCCGCAGACCGAGTGAAACCGAGGAGTGATATCAAATCCGACAATCGCTGCTTTTAGTGTATTGGAGTTCATGAAGTTTATTTGGAACAGGGGGTTGAGGGAGGCCAATTGCACTGGTCGCAAGTTGCCACACCGGGTTCGTCCGGTGGATAGTCCGAGAATTTCTCCCAAGGAGGAAGGTCGTTGGCGGCACACCGATAATGGTCGCGCACCCGTCCCCGGTAGGCAGGGCAACCCATGCGGGGCTCATCGGTCGGGGTGAAGAACACGGGCTGTCTCGGCCGCCGCGAAGCTTCCAGCAATCGCTCCCAAGCGGAGAAATCGCGAGTGGCATTCCACACCTTGACCATGCGGGCTGTCTTCGCTTTCGCGTCCGCTTCGGGATCATAGGCGCCGCGCGCGGGACGAAGCACAAGGCACCACGGGTCATCCTCGGTGACAACCCAGAGAAACGACCCGAGGTCCCGCGCTCGAAGCAAGTGGCAGTTCGCCGCACCAATGCGCCGCGTCCGCAGGATTCCCGCGGTCACGCACGCATCTTGTAGGAGATCGCCGTACTTGTACTGGATGCGCCGGCCGCTCGTCGTGTAGGTAGCATGACGGCGTAGGGGCTCGATCGCCGAAAGATATTGTACATTGCGCGCGTCCTCGACCGCGTGAAGGTTGGTCAAACTGCCCGCGCCAACCCCCAGCAACAGCACGATCCCGTCGCGCTGCATCAGGCGGAAGAAAGGCGAGTCATGCCCACAAGGCGTGGCACTCCGTCCATGTCCTGAAAGCAGAAACTCCGCCCCGGCGCCCACGCCCACCCACGAGTGGGTCGGATGACAGCTGCGCAGCGCATCGGGTTGCCCGCGGACCGTCTCGCCGATGATCCCCGTGAAGCCACGTTCCCGGCTGGAGCACAGGGAGCGCGGACAGGAGTCCTCACATTCCCGCAGTGCGAAATGATCCGACCGGATCGCATCCCGGAACGAGGGCACGATCAGCGCCCCACCGGCACCCGCCGCCTTGCGCACGGCGGCCACGACGGTCGAAGCGCCACCGAAGACCTGTCCAAAACGCGACAGGGAGGCGTGCACCATGATGTGGCAATCAGGCCGAACGCCGAGTTTCGCAAGATTGGCTGTTATCTGCGATTGGGTCACTTCATCGGGCATGGAGAATGGCGCAGGGGCAGTGTTTCAGTTTGCTGGGCGTGGGAGTATTTCAGGGCAGATGATGCTAGTAAGGCCGGTGCGAATCGCCGTCAATCTGCATTCTGCATCCTCTCCTCGCAAAGCCTGGCCCGCTCGGAATCCTTCCGCAACAGGAAGAAATAACCGACGACGATGACCACGCCCGCGATGACGAACATGGTGCTGATGCCGGCGAAAATCGTTCCCAGTCCAGCGCGCGCCTTGAGAATCCCCGCGATCCAGACTGCGGCGCCGCCACAGCCGGTCGCGCACGCATTCATGATGCCCTGAGCGGTCGAACGGTAGGCCGAGGGAATCACATCACACATGATCGGCTGCTCGTTGGAGCCACCGGTCGAGCGAAGGAACGAGAACAGCGCGATCAGGGCATACAGCAAGTAGAGCGGCGCGCCGGCCACGAATCCGATGAGGCATGGGGCCGCCAGGAAGTAGAATAGCGCAAAAACAAACATTCGCCTCCGGATTCCATGCCTGGCCGCCCAGTCGGAAACAAATCCTCCGTACACATGGCCAAGGATCGCCGGCAGCGCGATGAAGAAAGTGCCGGCGAAGCCGGCCTTTCCCATCGTCATCATGTACTTCTCACTAAAGTAGAGTGGCAGCCAGGCCATGAATATCCAAACACCAATCGCGTTCATGCTCGCCGTGCCAAGCAGCACGAAATAGGTGGGCGTCTTCATGATGAAGCTGAACGCTTCTCGGGACGAAACGCGCGGCTTTGTCTTCGGCGTGGACGGCGCCAACGCCCCACTTTCCGGGGAACGGGTGCTCAGGAACGGCTTCGAGATGGCGAACA
>SXGR01500557.1_pt1 | contig 27032 bp, 23 predicted proteins | sample 3174711 | NCBI WGS metagenome assembly SXGR01 (sample SAMN11356860, study PRJNA531348) | freshwater metagenome | isolation source: freshwater sample F1-60 | place: China: Fuxian Lake, Yuxi | collected 2017-12-25
ACCCCTGCTTGAACGTCAACACCCGCGTCTCCTTCACCAACGTCAAATCCGCACTGTTGTAAATCGTCAGCTGCACCGTGTCCCGCCCAGGCAGCCCAGTCACATTAATCCGCCCCCACCCAGTCACGATCGTGAGGAGCAACAGGCAAAGAAAGAGCAATGGTTTCATGGTCTTCATGAGTGGAAATGGCGTGCTAGTAGCTGGAGGGCTCGTTGCCCTGCACATTGAGCCGGCGGACATTAAAGTTGAGCACGGTCTTCTTTTCGCCGTTGGACTTGGCAGGCAGCTCCAGCGTGTACTCGATGGTGAAGGCGTCCTTGCGCTCAAATTTGTGGGTGCTTTCGATCATCTTCCAGTAGCCGGGGAAGTGCTCGACAATGACCAGGGTGACGGCGGTCGTCTTGAAATTCTCGATCTCGGTCTTGTACACCTCGTTCACGTCCCACATGACGACGGCATTGCCGTTGTTGCGCCGGAGGTTCACGCGCTCGTCGGTCGTCTTGCGCTGGGTCACCTTCACGTCGCGGCTCTGCCCGATGTAGAGCTTCATCTCGCGATCCACCGGAGTGAGCTGCCCCCAGTCCTCACCGGTGAAGGCCACGCCCTCCCCCGGCGGATTGTCGCCTTCAGCGGCTTCCTTGGTCTTGATGAAAATGCGCACCTTGCCGGGCAGCAGGGTGTGCACGCCCAGTTTGCTGGCCTTGTCGTTCTTGATCACGTAGCTCAGCGGCACGCCAATGGTGTTCTTCTCGTACTCAGGATCCCACGGCAGTTGCGCCGCATCCCAGGTGAGGATTTTCCGGATGGGCAGCTGGTCGACGCGCTCGGAGAGCAGCTCCAGCACTTCCTGATGTTGCAGGGTGCGCTTAAAGTCCTTGCCGTAGCCCACGCCGATCTCGGCGTTGTCCAGATCCTCGCCCGAGCCATTGCGCACGCGCAGGTAATTGCGCAGCGCCAGCGACTTCTCGTCAGGCTCGGCCACGGCGCGATACACCGCCTCGCGGCTGATGCCCTGAAGCAGGTAACTGATGCGCATCCGCTCGGCGCGCGCGGCCGGGGCGCTGATGGCCCAGATGAGCGCGTTTTCGTTGGGAGGATAGGAGGTGTTGAGCAGCTGAACCTGGTCGGGCTGATCGAGCATCCGAATCTGGATGGACGCCGGATCAATCGTTACGCCCCGCCAGGAAAAATCCACCTGATTGACGCCCTTTTGAAGGGTGAGGATGCGCTCCTCCTCGAGCAGTGTGGCTTCCACGTTTGCCAGCGAAACCACCACCCGCGCGCGATCGGGCAGAGCCACCAGTTTCACCCGCGCCTGGGCGGCATGGGCCGTCAAGAGCAGGCAGAGCAATGAAGTCAGTTTGGTTGTGTGCATATCCCAGTAAGCGTTCGCTGGACGAACGATAGCGGCCCCGGCGGCCGTCGTCATGCCCATTGTTCGCAGCGGGTTGGACGGGGGACGTTGCCCGGTGCTCCCGCCAAGTGGGCATTGACAGCCCGGCGGCGTCTTCGTAACCACAGGCATGGACAGCCCCCGATTGCGCACGACGGTGGTGGGCAGCTATCCCATCCCGGCTTGGCTGGCGGCGCAGCCCAGCGCCCCGCACCTTCGCGACGCGCTGCTCGTGGTGCTCAAGACCCAGGAGCTGGCGGGCCTCGATGTCCTGGCGGATGGCGAGTTGTCGCGCTTCGATGTGAACCACCCGGACACGAACGGAATGATCGACTATTTCGTGCGTCCGATGGCGGGCATCGACACCCGCCTGACGCGCGAGCAATGCGAGGCATTCCGCGCCCAGCCGGGAATGGGGTTTCGCGCTCATCCGGCGGGCGTGGTCCGCGCGCCCGTGGGCGAAGGCACGCTGAACCTGCCAACGGCCTGGCGCAGCGTGAAGGGGCTGACGACGCGCCCTCTCAAGTTCACGCTCACTTCCCCGTACATGCTGGCGCGGACGCTGCGCGATGAGCATTACGGCGACGGTCGTGCGCTGGCCATGGCGCTGGCGGAGGTGCTGCGGCGCCAGCTCGAAGGCGTCGATGCACCCGTCGTGCAGATGGACGAGGCCCACCTGCCGGGGCATCCGGCCGATGGCGCGTGGGCGCACGAGCCCATCAACCACGCGCTGGGAGGCGTGCGCGGCGTGCGCGCCCTGCATCTTTGCTTTGGCAACTACGGCGGGCAGAGCATCCAGAAGGGCCATTGGCGCGATCTGCTGCCCTTCCTCAACCGGCTGGAGGTGGATCATCTGCTGCTGGAATTCGCGCGGCGGGAGGGCGGGGATCTGCCCGTGTTCCGCGATCTGCGCCCCGGCATCGCGCTGGGCGTGGGCGTGGTGGACATCAAGGACAACGAGGTGGAATCGCCCGACACGGTGGCACGGCGCATCGACCAGGCGGTGAGCGTGCTGGGCGCGGCGCGGGTGCAGTGGGTGCACCCCGACTGCGGTTTCTGGATGCTTGCCCGCAGCGTGGCCGACCGGAAGATGGCCGCGCTGGTGGCCGGGCGCGACTTGTTTCTGGGCCGCACCACCTCGCAGACGCCGCCCGCCGCGTAGGACGGGGGCACCGCGCAAAAAGGTCAGCTCGCGAAAATCCGCGTCATCCGGTCCGACAAGTCCTTCAACCCCTCGGCCGTGCCGCCGCCGCCCTGCTCGGCAATCCCCCAGCCGGAATAGCCCGCCTTGTCGAGCGCCGCCATGATGGCGGGCCAACGGTTGGTGCCCTCCAAGAACTTCGCGCCGAATCCGGCACCGGGGCTGGCCGGGGTCATCTTGCGGGTGTCAAACTCCTTGATGTGCAGCTTGAGGATGCGCTTGCCCAGCACGGGGATCCACTCCTCCGCCGGGCTGTAGCGGCCCACGTTGCCGATATCAAAGTGCCATCCCACCCATTCGCTGCCCACGGCGTCCATCAAATCGACCGCCTGCGCAGGCTTGGTGACAAAATTATTCCAGACATTCTCGATCGCAATCTTCACACCCAGATCGCGAGCCACGGGCACCGCCAGCTTCATCTGCGCGACGCAACGCTTGAAGCAGTCCTCATACGTCACCTTGTCGTTCACCACGCCGGGCACCAGCAGGACACTCGTGGCACCGTACGCCTTGGCGTCCTCCAGCGAGAGCGTGAGGCCCGCAAGGCCCACCCTGCGGGTGGCGTCGTCGGGCGCGGAGAGGGGCTTGGCCCAATGCGTGTGGCAGCAGACGCTGGCGGCGCGCAAGCCCGTCTCTTTGAGGGCGTCCACCACCTCCTGGCGGTCCATCCCACCATTGGGTTCCACTCCTGCAAAGCCGGCGGCCTTCACCAGCTTCATCTTCTCCAGCACCGAGCCCTTGACACCCACCGTGCCCCACATGATGGCCTTTTGCAGCGCGCGCTCGCGCACGGCCGCGTGCAGACTGGAAACGGCGAAGCTGCCTGCCGTCAAACTTGCGGCGGCCAGAAACTGTCTGCGGGTGGTGTTCATGCTTTCCATTGGTGAGGGGCGATCACTTCCTTGGTGCCCGGCAGAGCAATGGCGGGAGGCGTGTGCTTGCCGGTTTTCCAGTCCAGATCCTTGGGGAACAAATCCTCCTGCGAATTCATGGCCATGTCCCAGGTGACCTGCTGGCCGGTGTAGCCGGCCATGCGTCCCATGATCGCCATGAGCGTGCTGGTGCACATGCGCGCGCCGTCGTTGATGGGGTTGCCATCGCGGATGCTGGCGTACATCTCGTCGTGTTCCACCTGATACATGTTGGGCTGACGGCCCTCGTAGCGCCACACGCCCGCCTTGTTCTGAATGATGGCCTGACCGCGCGAAATTTCGGCGCGGCCCTCGGTGCCCAGAAGATAATCGTTGTTCTCCCCGTAGCAGCCGGGCGTCTGGCGCTGGCCCAGAAAGGCGCGCACGCCATCGGCGAAAAGATAGTTCACCTCAATGTGGTCCCAGATGTTGCCGGAATGATTGTTGATCTGCCGCCCGCCCACGGCCACGCAGCTCACGGGCGGCGCGTCCTTCATCGCCCAGCCCACCTTGTCCACGCTGTGCACCGCCTGTTCCACCAGCCCGTCGCCACAGGTCCACACAAAGTTGTACCAGTTGCGCACCTGCCACTCGATGTCGCTCCAGCCCTCCTGCCGTGCGGTGTTGGGAGGCATGGGCTTGACGGGCGAGGTGTAGTACGTGGCGTACACCGAACGCAGCGCGCCAATCTCGCCGTTGTGGATGCGCTTGTAAAACTCGCGGCGCGCGTAGTCGTAGCGCCAGCAGTAGCCCGCCACGACCGCCAGCCCCTTCTGTTTGGCACGCTCCACGCTGCGCATCACCGAGCGCAGGCCCGGGGCGTCGGTGGCCATGGGTTTTTCAAGGAAGACGTGCTTGCCGGCGTCCACGGCCGCCTGAAAATGCAGCGGGCGAAATCCGGGCGGTGTGGTCAGGATCACCACGTCCACTCCGCTCTCCAGAACCTTCTGATAGGCGTCCAGCCCCGTGAAACGCCGGCTCTCCGGAACCTCCACCTTGTCCGCGTGGGACTTGCTGAGCATCTGCACGGCGTTGTCCACCTGACCGCGAAGGACGTCGCCCAATGCCCACAACTGCACGTTGCTATCGGCCCGCAGCGCCTGATCGGCCGCGCCATTGCCGCGCCCACCGCAGCCGATGAAGCCAATCTTGAGCTTGCGGCTATCGGGCTTTCCCAGCGTGACGGTGGGAAAGGCAAGGCTGCTGGCGGCCGCCACCGTGGCGGAGGTCTTGATGAAGTCGCGGCGGTTGGGGTCGGGAGTGTGGCTCATGTGGATGGTGTCGTTCTTGTGGGTCTTGGATTACTCGCCAGCGCGGCGCATTCAACGCGCAATGCGCCCTTGGCCATTAGCTCCAGCCGTGCGGGGTGATCCCTGCGGGCGTGCCGGGCATGGCAACGGGGCGCACGGGCAGTTTCATGTCCCAGTCCAGCTTGTCAAAATCGGGGCCCAGCTGTTCCTTGGAATTAAGCGCCATCTCCCACGTCACCTTCTGGCCGGTGTAGGCGGCCATGCGCGCCATGATGCCGGCCAGCGTGGTCTGAATCATGCGGTCGCCCGTGTTGACGGGTTTGCCGTCGCGAATGGCGGCGTACATTTCGTCGTGCTCGGTCTGGTATCCGTCGTTAACACGGCCGTCCCAGCGCCACTTGAGCTTGCCGCCGTCCACAAAGACATGGTGCTTGCGGCCGCTCTCGCCGTAGTAGGTGCCCTTGCCGCCAAACACGCGGTCGAACACGCCGTTCTCGCAGTTGTCCATCTGCCGGCAGAAGTGATAGCCCTGCGTGCCATCCGCCCACTGGTATTCTGCGGCGAAATGGTCGTAGATGTTGCCATACTCGGCGTCCACACGCACCTGCCGGCCGCCCGTGGCCACGCAGGCCAGCGGCGGCTGGTCGTTCTTGGCCCACATGAGCTTGTCGATGCTGTGCACGGCCTGCTCCACGACATGGTCGCCGGAGAGCCAGTTGAAGTAGTACCAGCGCCGCAGCTGCCACTCCAGGTCGGTCTTGGTGTTTTGCCGGCTCCACTCGGCGTACCGCTGCCGCGCGTTGTTGTTGTAGTTGGAATACACGGCGCGAATCTCGCCCAGCTCGCCGTCCACAATGCGCTTAAAGGTGTCGCGCTGCGCGTAGGTCCACCGCCAGACGTAGCCGTCCACGATGGAGGTGCCCTGCTCGCGCGCCTTCGCGATGGAGGCCATCACCGAGCGCACTCCGGGCCCATCCACCGCCATCGGCTTCTCGCAGAAGATGTGCTTGCCGGCGTCCACGGCCGCCTTGATGTGCTGCGGGCGGAAACCCGGGGGCGTCGTGAGCAACACCACATCCACGCCCGCCTCCAGCACTTTTTTATAGGCATCGAGCCCGGCGAACTGCCGGTTGCCCAGGCTCATCTTCCCCGGGTGAATCGCCTGGATTTGCTGCACGCCCTTCTCCAGCTGATTCTGGAACGCGTCTGCCACGGCCCACAGCTCGATGTTGCTGTCGGCCTTCAAGGCCTGATTGATGGCGCCCGAACCGCGCCCGCCGCAACCCACCCAGCCAATCTTGAGCTTGCGGCTGTCGGGCTTGCCCAGCGTGATGGAAGGCACCGCCAATGTCACTGCGGCCGCCGCCACGGTGGAGTGTTTTAGGAATTGGCGCCGCGAGGCGCCGGGCAGGGGGTGTTCCATGGGTTGTGGTGGGGCTGTGATTCCGCGGCAAGTTAGGCGCGCACCATCCAAGCGTCAACGCTTCTTGGTCGCGGCCGACTGCGCCGCCGCGTGGCAACTGTCCGCGATGAGGGCCAGCTCGGCGAGGAAGCCCTCGCGCCGGGGCTCGGGGATGGCCTCCAAGATACGCCCCTGCAGCCCGGCGGCGATGTCGCGCAGCTCTGCAAACTTGCGGCGGCCGGCCGCGCGCAGCCGGATGCGATTGGCCCGCCGGTCCGCCTTGTGCTGCTTGCGCTCAAGCCAGCCGTTTTTTTCCATCCGCTCCAAGAGCGCGGCCATGGTGTTGGGATCGCTGCTCATGCTCCGCGCCAGCTCACTCTGGATAAATCCCTCGCGCGAACCTTCGTGCAGGGTGCGCAACACGGTGAACTGGTCGGGCGTGGCGTCGGCCGAGGCGATGCTGCGGCGGAACGCCTGATTGAGCCCGTACCACGCCCGGCGCAGGAGCAGCGGCAGGCGCCGGCGCTCGGGTGCGTCCACGGGCAGCGTGGCGTAGTCATCCTGGGTGGGCCGGTCGGGCATGGCTTTTCTCGTGGCGCGCGTGGCCCCACGGAAGGGCACGCTGGATTGTACGTACAGGTAATTTTTGTTTTGCATTTCCAAAAAGGTAAAGCCATTAGTGGCGCTCTGCCCGTTTCCGGCCGCCCGAGGCTTGGGCGCGGGCCGTGTGGACGAAATGAAACGACCCATCCCACTTTCCCTTCTTGCCGCCCTCGCCGCAGTCCTCTGGGCGGCGGCTTGCGGCACGCCCAAGCCGCCGGTTGCGCCTCCAACAGCCGATCCCAAGCTCCCGCCGGCCCTGACCGATCCATCGGGTGCGCCTTTGGTCAATGTCACCGGCTGGCTTAACTGGCGCGGGCCCCATCAGAACGGGATGTCCAATGAGAAGGGGCTGCCCTTGAAGTTGTCGGCCGAAGGCGCCGGCAAAAACCTGCTGTGGACTTTTGAAATCTCGGGGCGCGGCCAGCCCGTCATCGCCAACGGGCGCGTGTACTCTTGGGGCTATCGGGGCGACGGGCCCAATTTGCAGGAGGTGTTGTCGTGCCTCAACGAGGCCGATGGCAAGCTGATCTGGGAATACGCCTACGGAGACTACTTGAGCGACACGGTGTACAGCCGCTATTCTATCGGCAGCCCGACGATCGATCCGGAGACGGGCAACATTCACCTGATGACGACCAACGGCGGTGTGTACTGCTTTTCGCCTGAGGGCAAGGTGCTCTGGCAATACTCGCTCATGGAACGATTCGGCCGGCTGACTTTCCCCAACGGACGCACCGGCGCGCCGGTGGTGGATGGCAATCTGGTCATCACCCGCGGTGTCACCTCGTACTGGGGTGCGGATGGCCCAGCGCGGGACCGATTCTACGCCTTTGACAAGCGCACGGGCGACCCGCTCTGGAGCAGCACGCCGGGCATCGAACCCAAGGACAGCTCCTTCTCCACCCCGGTGCTGGCCAATGTGGCGGGCCGCCGGGTGTTCATCGCCGGCACGGGCTGCGGCAATGTGGCGTGTATTGATGCGCGCACCGGCCAGACGCTGTGGCGCTTTCAGCTTTCCGCCGGCGGCGTCAACTGCTCGGTGCTGGTGCAGGACGACGTGGTGGTGGCCATCCACGGGCAGGAGAATGTGGACTCCTCGGAAGAAGGCCGGATGGTGGGCATCCGTATGCCCGCGCAATTGCCCGCGCCGGGCGAACCGGCCCTCGTGCTGGGCAGGGAAGATGAGGTCTGGCGTCATCCCTTTTCGATGTTCACCAGCTCGGGCACGCTGCTGAATGGCCGGGTGTATCAGGTGACCAAGACCGGTGAACTCGTCAGTGTGGAAGCCAAGACGGGCAAGCTCTACTTCGAAAAGAAGATGGAGAATGGCCAGCTTCACGCCTCGCCACTGGCAGCCGACGGCAAGCTCTACGTGGGCTTTCCCAACGGTACCTTCTACATTTTGCTGCCCAAAGACGACGGCGTGGAGGTGGTGGACAAGGTTCAATTGGAAGGCGAGTGCCTGGGCCAGCCGACGGCGTGGAATGGCAAGCTCTACGTGCATACCTCGCGCCGCCTTTATTGCTTTGGCAAGGCGGCCGGTGACAAGCCCACCGCAACGCTGTTGGCGGCCGCGCCCGTGCCCAAGGATTCCAAGCCCTTCGCATTGCAAATCGTGCCCAACGACGTCCTGCTTGCACCCGGCGGCAAGAGCAAGCTGGCGACGCATGTCATCGACCAGTACGGGAACATTCTGGAGAGAAACGTGAAGGCCTCATTTGAATCCTACATCCCCCCCACGGCGCTGGTGAAGTCGGTGATGAACGGGTCGGTGGATGCGACCGGCAACCTCGTGGCATCGTCCACCAACGCACCCAGCGCGGGGGCGTTCAAGGCCACAGCGGGTGCGCTGAGCGGTTTGTGCCGCGGGCGAGTGCTGCCCACGCTGCCCTACCGGCAGGATTTTGAGAAATTCGGCCTCACTGCCACCAACGTGACGGACGGTGCCCTGATAGGATTCCCGCCGTTGCCGTGGATTGGCGCGCGTCTAAAATGGGAGGTGCGCGATTTGGAGGGCAACAAGGTGCTGGCCAAGACGCTGGAGAATCTGCTCTTTCAGCGGGCCATCACGTTCATCGCGCCCGAGTCGAGCAACTACACCGTGAGCGCCGATGTGATGACCGACGGCAACAAGCGCACCCGCAGCAATATCGGCCTTATCAACCAACGCTATTTCATTACCCTCATCGGCAATCAGCAGATCCTGGAGATCAGCTCCAACCACGAGCGCGTGAAGGAATCGGTCCCCTTCACTTGGGCTCCCAAACAGTGGTACTGCCTCAAGAGCCGCGTGGACATTGCCCCCGACGGTTCGGGGGTCGTCCGCGCCAAAGCGTGGCCCAAGGGCGAACCGGAACCGGCGGCGTGGACCCTCGAAGTGAAACACCAGTACGCGCACAAGTCAGGCGCACCGGGCCTGATTGGGTTCTCGCCGCAGAGCCTCTTCCGCGTGTACGTGGACAACATCGCCATCCAGCACAACTGACGTGAAAGACACACCCATGAACCTGCGTTTTCTCTCCCTCACCCTGACGATTGCCGCTGCCACGGCCGCCCCGGCCGAAGACTGGCCCGTGTGGGGGCGCAATGGCAGCCGCAATCTCTACTCTCCGGCGAAGGGCGCGCCCGCCAGCTTTGAGCCTGGAAAGTTCAAGAAGGGCACCGAAGAGGTGGACATGACCACCACCAAGAATATCCGGTGGGCCGCCAAGCTGGGCTCGCAGGCCTACGGCAACACCACCGTCTCCGGCGGCAGGGTGTTCGTGGGCACCAATAATGAATCGCCCCGCGACAAGCGCCATGTGGGCGACCGCGGCATCGTGTATTGCCTGGACGAAATCACCGGCAAGCTCATCTGGCAGCTCATCGTTCCCAAGCTGGGCGCGGGCAAGGTGAGCGACTGGGAATTCCTGGGCATCTGCTCGTCGCCCGCGGTGGAAGGCAACCGCGTGTACGTGGTGAGCAACCGCTGCGAGATTCTGTGTCTGGACGCCGCGGGCATGGCCGATGGCAACCAGGGGGTGCAGGACGAGGCCAAGTACACGGCCGTCCCCGGCAAGCCGCCGGTGGAACCCGGCTCCACCGACGCGGACATCATCTGGCGCTACGACATGCGCACCGAACTGGGCGTGTTCCCGCACAACATCGCCAGCTCCTCCGTGCTCATCCACGGCGATCTGCTCTTCTGCACCACCTCCAACGGGCAGGACTGGAGCCACCTCAACATCCCGCAGCCGCTCGCCCCGTGCATCGTCGCCCTCAACAAGAAGGACGGCACACTGGCCGCCGAGGAAGCCGAGGGCATCGGCAGCCGCATTTTTCACTGCAACTGGTCCAGCCCCTCCGTCGGCAAGGTGAAGGGCAAGGACGCCGTGTTCTTTGGCGCGGGCGACGGCTCGCTCTACGCGTTCGACACCACTTTTTCAAAGGACAAGGAGGGACTGAGCGTTTTCAAGAAGCTCTGGAGCCACGACTGCATCCCTGCGGCCCATCGCAAGGACAAGGCCGGAAAGCCCTATAAGTATCCGGCCGCCGAAGGCCCCAGCGAAATCATCGCCACTCCGGTGTTCTTTGAGAACCGCGTGTATGTCGCCCTCGGGCAGGATCCCGAACACGGCGAAGGCGTGGGACAGCTGGTGTGCGTCAACGCGGATGACGGCAAGCAGGCGTGGACCTTCGGAAAAATTCAGCGCACGATCTCCACCTGCGCGATTGACCCGACCAATGGCCTGCTCTTTGCCGCCGACTACACCGGGTTTGTGTACTGCCTCGACGCGAAGACCGGCCAGGAGTACTGGGTGCACGACATGAAGGCCCACATGTGGTCGAGCCCGCTGGTGGCCGACGGCAAGGTGTACGTGGGAGATGAAGACGGGGATTTGGTGATCTTGCCCTCGCGCAAGGATTTTAATCCCAAGAAGGATGCGCTCATCTTTGAGACCAATATGCTGGTGCCAATCTACTCCACGCCGGTTCTAGCCAACGGCACGCTCTACCTGGGAACCCAGACTCATCTCTACGCCATTGGCGATCGCAAGACCGCCTCCAAGTAGGCGCTTGCCCAATCCAACGCCCCGCCGCATCCGAAGATGAAATACTTCGCCCTCGCGCTCTTCGTATCACTGGGCTGGCTTTACCACAATTGGTTCCTCTGGGAGGAACCGCTGGCACCATTGGGCATCCCCACGGCGCTGGCCTATCACCTGGTGCTCACGCTCGTCATCGCTGTGGCGTGGGCTTGGCTTCTCAAGGATCTCTGGCCGCGCGCGCAGGATCTGTTCACAGATGTGGGGGGTGATCGCCCTTCAAACCGCCACCGTCGGGGGCGCCGTTTCGGACGCTAACCTTTCCCGCTGGATGTTCACTCTCGCTGTTTCTGCTGTCCCTCTCGCATGGAGTTTGGGTGCCTTGCTCGTGGCGGTCATCTGGCTCTCCATGCGTGCCCGATCCATTCCTGATAATGCGGGCGACTTCTTCTCCGGCCACAACTCCATCGGCCGGTGGGGGCTTCTCTCCGGGATGCTGGGAGGCGCACTGACAGGCATCGCTCTCACCCATGCCGCGGATCTGTCGGGCCGGCAAGGCATCGCGGTCTTTGCCATGCTCTCGGTGGCCAGCGGCCTAGTGGGCTCTGGCGTGATGCTCGTGGTTGGGCTGCGCGTCTGGACACTCACCCGACGCAGCCACGTTTACACGCAGGGGCAATACATCGCGGCGCGCTTTGGCTCCCGCAAGCTCGCCTTGGCACTCGCCGTGGTTTTCTCGCTGCTGCTGCTACCGTGCCTGGCGGCCGCGCTGGCTGCCGCAGGCGGCTTGCTCTCGAAGCTCACGCAAATCCCACCGGGGATCGCCGCCGGCGCGGTGGGTGCCGCCGCCGCCGCGTGCATCTGGTTTGGCGGACTGCGAGCCACAAGCCGGTTTGTCAACATGGCCGCGGTGGTGCTGCTCGCCGGCGGAGTGCTCGCGACGCTCTTGGTTGCGCGCCATGTCAATCCCAAGCCCTCCTCGCTCATCGGCAACATCCGGCACGCCACCGAAAGCACCGAAGGCCAGCCGGCCACACGGCACTTGCTGGTCATGGGGGTGCATCCAGAGGACGCCAAACAATACGCATCGGACAAGCTCGCACACGAGCAGGCGCAGACCGACTACGCCACCAGCCTCTCCGAGTGGGAACTGGCCGGCAAGAAAGGGGCAGAGCCCAAAATCCCGGTTGCCCCCTCCGAGCCCAAGCCCACCCTTTCGCACGTCCACTTTCTGAGTGCGTTGCTGTTGCCCTTGGCGCTGGGAGTGTTGCCTCCCATGTTCATGGTGTGGGCTGGCGCGCGTTCGCCCGAGGTGTTTTCACGTGCCATCATCGCGCACCCCATCGTGCTGGCGGTGCTTTGGCTGCCGTGCGTGCTGATGGGAATTTGGGCCGCCGGTGCCGCTGTGGGCGGGGGCAGCCTCGCGATGCTGCTCACCCAACCTCCGGCAGGATCCGCGCTGGCCACCGTGATGGCTCTCTGGATTATCGCGGGCGCCTGCGTGTGTGTGGCACCCATGCTGATGAGTCTGGGAACGTTGGTGACGCATGACCTCGTGCTGGCAATGCCGGGGCGCGAGCACCCCGCCGACTCGGAGCGGATTGACACCGCCCGATACGTGGTGGTGGGCGCCGCGGCGCTGGCTGTGATGGCCGCGGCGCTGGCCCATTCCGAAAGGCTCGCGCATTTGGCAGGCTGGTGCGTGAGCGCCTTTGCCGCGCTCTTCCCCATCATGTTCGCCGCGTTGTACTGGCCGCGCGCCACGGTCGCCGGCGTTGGTGCCGCCGCCGCCGCCGCCTTGCTCACCGGAGTGCTTTTGGATGTGAAGGCCAAGGGCGCCGCGGCAACCGATCCCGTGTTGTTCGGGCTGTTGCCCGTGGCACCCATGATCGCGGCATCCACTGCGGCGCTGCTGCTCGTCTCTCGGTTTACCTCGCGGCCCGCCGATGAGCTGTTGCGACGCCACTTTGGCGGCCAGCAACTGGCTGGAGAGCGCCCCTCACAGGCGACGCAGTCCGGCCCGAATGGCCCGCAGCGATTTTCGCAGGCAGCGCCCAGCGATTCGCGCCCGCAGCATTCACAACAGCAACCACAGCAGCAGCGCCCATCAGGCTCTTATGGCCAGCAGCGGCCCAATCGTTCCGAGCGTGAAGGGCGCGATGGGAGAGAGGGTCGCGGATTTCAGCCGCGCCACCCCGGGGGCGGCCGGCCATCTCGCGACTCACGCGACGGCCGTGACGGCCGCGATTCCAGGGGTTGGCGCGACTCACGGGATGTGCGCCCACAGCAGCGACCCTCTGACTCTCAAACGCGCCCGGATCATTCGCAGCGGCCTGGCACCTCAGGAGGCGATGCGCCGGATCGCCCAACCAACCACGCACCTCAATCAGATTCATCCAACCCATGACCACTGCCCCACACTCAGGCTTGGACGCACAAGTTCGCGCCGCCCAAGAGAAGCTCGACGCACACGCTCTCGAAATTGTCCGCTGGCATTTTTCGCCCGAGAGCGGCTGCCCCTTCTGGCTGGACTGGGCGAAGAAGGCCGGCTGGGATCCCGCGAAGGAGATCCATTGCTTCGCCGACATCCTCGCCAAGTTTCCGCATTTCCAGGACGAATGGCTGCGGGACATGCAGCCCGAGGTTTGGGTGCCGCGAAAATATCAGGGCCGCCCGTTCAACATCTTTGAGACCGGAGGCACCACCGGCATGCCCAAGCAGCGCATCGGCTGGGACGATTACAAGGTGGATTACAGCGAGTTCTCGGACACGCTCAAGGACGAGCACTTTCCCCGCAATCACTACTGGCTCATGGTGGGGCCCACCGGCCCGAGGCGCCTGCGCCTGTCCATCGAGCATTTGGCCAACGTGCGGGGCTGCTCCTGCTATTTCGTGGATCTGGATCCGCGCTGGGTCAAGCGTGTGTTGACCGAGAAGAAGTTTGACGAGGCCAAGGCGTACATGGATCACGTGGTGGATCAGGCCGTCACCATCATGACCCACCGCAAGGTGAGCGCGCTCTTCACCACGCCCAAGCTGCTCGAGGCGCTGGCCGAGCGCATGGACCTTCACAAGGCCGGCATCCGCGGCGTGTTCTGCGGCGGCACCACGATGGATCCGCAGTACACGCGCTTTCTGGTGGAGGAGCTGCTGGAGAACAAGATTGGCTTCGTGCCCACCTACGGCAACACGCTCATGGGCCTGGCCAAGCACAAGCCGCTGGTGCCCGCCGACAAATACTCCATCACCTATTACGCGCCCCAGCCCCGCGCTGCTCTGCGCGTGGTGAATCCGGACACCGGCCAGCCGGTGGCGTACGAGACGTGGGGCCGGGTGGAGTTGACCACACTGACGAAGGAATTTTTCATGCCGCGCTTTCTGGAGCGCGACGAGGCCATCCGGCGCGCACCCATCGATTTGTACCCGTGGGATGGCGTGGCGGAAGTACGCCCCTTCGGCGCGCTTTCCAAGAAGATCGTCGAGGGCGTCTACTAACCGCAGCCCCCCGGCACATGAGCAGGTGCGCAGGCTCAAGGCCGGTGAACACGCGCCAAGGCTCTCGCGTCTGAGTCTGCCATGAGTCTGCCGCCGGACATCGACCCCTCGCTCATCGAGGCGCATCCGCACCTGCGCGTGGTGTTTGGCGCGGGCACGGTTTCGCAGGCCGGGATCCTCGCGCGGGAGATGGGCGCCACACACGCACTGCTGGTCACCGACGCGGGCTTGCTTGCCGCAGGGCACGCGGAGGTGGTGCGCGGGCATCTGGCGCGCGCCGGAGTGGCGGTGACGCTCTACGGCCGGGCCAAGGAAAACCCCACCACGGCCTGCGTGGACGATTGCGTCGGCGTGGCGCGCGCGGCCGGGGCGGACTTTATTCTCGGCCTGGGCGGCGGCAGTTCCATGGACACGGCCAAGGGCGCCAACTTCATCCTCACCAACGGCGGCCAGATGAAGGACTACTGGGGCGTCGGCAAGGCCACACAGCCCATGCTGCCCTCGCTCATGATTCCCACCACGGCGGGCACGGGCAGCGAGTGTCAGTCCTTCGCGCTCATCGCCGACAATCTCACGCACCAGAAGATGGCGTGCGGCGACCCCAAGGCCATGGCCAGGGTCGCCATCCTGGATCCGACGCTGACGCTCTCACAGCCCGCGCGCGTGAGCGCCTGCACGGGCATCGACGCTCTGGCACACGCCGTGGAAACGGCCGTCACCCGAAAGCGCACCGACCTGTCGGCGCGCTACTCCGCCGCCGCGTTCAAATTGATCTCCGAAAACCTGCCGCGCGTGCTGGCTTCTCCGGGAGATCTCGAGGCGCGCAGCCGTATGCTGCTGGGTGCGGCACTGGCGGGCACCGCCATCGAAGAAAGTATGCTTGGAGCCGCGCATTCGGCCGCCAATCCACTGACGGCGCACTTCGATCTGGCGCACGGCCACGCCGTGGGACTCATGCTGCCGCATGTGGTGCGCTTTAACGGCCAGCTCGAGTCGGCCGGCGCCCACTATCAGCAACTGCGCGCCTGCGGCGACGCATCCACGAATGGGAAACCGGCGGAGGCGCTGGCGCAATTGATCGAGTCCTTGATGGATGCGGCGGGCTTGTCGCGCCACTTGGCAACGTGCGGTGTGGAGGAGTCCTCCGTCGGAACTCTGGCAGCCGAAGCCGCCCGGCAGTGGACGGCCCAGTTTAATCCCCGGCCGGCCGCCCTGGAGGACTTCGATCGGCTTTACCGCGCGGCGTGGTAAAGAAAAACGCCGCCCCCGTAAGGAGCGGCGTTTTCTTAGTTCGCGGCCGTGGGCCGCTTGAACAAAAGTCTACTTGTTCTCCTTCTTCTTGCCCGGGCCAAAACCAGGCAGCTTGGCTTCGAGGGCCTTCTTCTTGTCCTCGTCGGAAATCTTGGCGCGCTCGTCCTTGTCCAACTTCTTGTCCTTGTTGGTGTCGTACTTTTCCATCAGTTCCTTGATCAGGGTCTTCTGGGCTTCGGTCAATTCGACCTTCTTCTTCTCGCCCTTCTTCTCGGGGGCCTTCTTGTCGTCGGCACCGTTCACGGTCAACACGGCGGCGCAGCACAGGGCCGCGGCAATCATCAGGATTTTTTTCATGCTTGGTTCTTGGGGTTGGTTTGGTTTTGGTTTCTGACTGGTCGAGGGCAAGTCCGCGTGTTCATGTGAACCTTTCGCAGCCGCTTGCCATCGGGCTTGAGATTAACACTCCCGCAAAGGAGTGAATTGGACACGCGCAGGCCATGTTCGTGGCTTTTGCGGTGACAGGGCTGAAAACTGGCATAATTCGTCCCGCGAGTCCAGACCATTGCCAAAGTTTAGGATTGCAGCCACTTTGGGGGCGTGGCGGGACTTGGGGATTCAGCCTTGGTGCTGGTGGCTCATGGCTCCACCGTGAATTCCCAGTCCAGCGCGCCGACACGGCGGTTGGCGGACGAGTTGCGCGGGCGCGGGGAGTTTGCGCAGGTGGTGGCGGCGTTCAACCTCGAGTCGCCCCGCATTGGCGAGGTGCTGGACACGCTCGACGCCTCGCGGGTCTTTGTGGTGCCCATCACCATCAGTGAGGGTCATTTCACGGAGGAGACGATTCCCCGGTTGCTGGGTTTGAGCCGGCCGCAGGCTGGCACGGACACCACAACGGCCTCCTCGTACCCGCGCGTGCAAACTCTCAAGGGCCGGCGCGTGCATTACTGCCATCCCGTCGGAACACACCCCAGCATGACCGACGTGCTGCTGGGGCGCGCGAGAGAAGTCGTCAATGGACACGGCGCTTTGCCGGCGGCCACGCCCGATCGCACGGCGTTGTTCATCGCCGGCCACGGCACCACCAAGAACTCGCGCTCGCGCGAATCCATTGAGGCCCAGGTGACGCTCATCGAACAGCGCGGCGAGTACGCGGAAGTCCACGCCGTGTTCATGGAGGAACACCCGTTCATCAAAGATTGCTTGGGCATGAGCAGCCAGCCTCACCTCGTGGTGGTTCCCTTCTTTATCGCCGATGGCCTGCACACGGTGGAGGACATTCCCGTGCTTCTGGGAGAAAGTGCCGGGGACGTGGCTCAGCGCCTGGCTGATGGCCAGCCCACGTGGCGCAATCCCACGATGCGGAATAGCCAATGGGTTTGGTATGCGCACGCCATCGGCGATGAGCCGCATCTGCCTGAGGTGATTCTCCAGAGGGTTCGCGAGATGGCCCAGGCGTGAGCCCCACCGTTGCCGCATTTGGACTTTCAAGAATCCCCCGCCCCACCCCATGATGCGCGCGGTGGATCTTCCCCAGATTACGATCGTCGGCGTGGGCCTCTTGGGTGGATCGCTTGGGATGGCCTCACGAAAGCTCCGGCTGGCCCGCCGGGTCGTGGGATATGTGCGCAAGCCTGAGCAGGCCGCCCAATGCCTCGCCGCCGGCGCGGTGGACGAAGCCACCTGCGATCTCGCGCAAGCGGCACGCGGCGCAAGTCTGGTGATCCTCTGCACGCCTGTGGGCCAGATGCGCCCGCTGGCCGAGCAGCTGCGCCCTCATCTGCGCCCGGACGCCATCGTGACGGACGTGGGCAGCGTAAAGGGCGTGGTGGTGGCCGAACTCGAAAGCCTGTTTCCCAGATTCGTGGGAAGCCACCCCATGGCGGGCTCCGAAAAAACCGGCGTGGCCCATGCGCGCGCCGACTTGTTCGAGGGCGCCGTCTGCGCCCTGACGCCCACGGCCGCCACCGACACCGCCGCACTGGCCGCAGTCGAATCGCTCTGGCGCGCGCTGGGCGCGCGGCCCGTACGGATTTCGCCCGCCGCCCACGATCAGCTCGTCGCGCGCTCCAGCCACCTGCCGCACGCCCTATCCACGGCGCTGGTTCACACCGTGCTGGGCAACATGGCCAATGGCCAGGCCGACTTTTGCGCGACGGGATTCCGCGATGCCACGCGCCTGGCGGACGGCTCGGCTGCCATGTGGCGCGATATCACACTCGCCAACCGCGAGCCCTTGACGCGCGCCTTGGACGACCTTTCCGGACACCTGGCACGACTGCGGCAGGCTCTGGAAGCTGCCGACGCTGCGGCGTTGGAGGATTATTTTGAGCGGGGGCGGCAGCTTCGCTCCCACTGGCTTCGGCGCGAGATCTGACATGGCGCTGCCCGACCTCATTGAGATCGTGCCCCTGCCCGCGCAGCCGCTTTGCGCCCACATCACCGTGCCCGGCTCCAAGAGCATCACCAACCGCGCCCTGCTGCTGGCGGCGCTGTCCGATGCGCCCGTCACGCTTCACGGCGCCTTGTGGAGCGAGGATACGCAGGTGATGGTGACGGCGCTGCGCGCGCTGGGCTTTGCCGTGGAGGTGCATCCCGACCACGACGAGCCGGCCAACCGCCGCCTGTGCGTGCACGGGCTGGGCGGGCGCATCCCCCATGCCGGCACGCCGGAGGCGCCATTGGAACTTTTCGTGGGCAACGCGGGCACGGCGGCCCGGTTTCTGTCGGCACTGGTGTGCCTGGGCCGGGGTGTCTATCGGCTGGATGGCACCGCCCGCATGCGCGAGCGCCCGCAGGCCGAACTCTTCCACGGGTTGCGCCAGCTTGGCTACCGAGTGGAGGCCGCGGCCGATCGCCTGCCCGCCCTCATCCACGGCTCGGGCCCGCGCGCGGCGTTTTGCAATGTCAGCGTCCGGGAAAGTTCGCAGTTTGCCTCTGCGCTCCTGCTCGTGGCACGTCGTGGCCTGTGGCAGGTCAGCCCGGGCATCGCCAGCTTCGACGAGGCTCCCTACGTGCGCATGACGCAGCGGATGGTGGAGCATTTCCCGTATTCGGGCGGCGCGTATGTGGTGGAGCCCGACGCCTCCAGCGGCAGTTATTTCTGGGGCATCAATCTCTTTCAGGAATCGGTGGAGGTGGCGCACTGGCCGATGACCGGGATGCAGGTGGACGCCGACTTCCCGCGCTTTCTCAAGCTGCCGGCGGAGGTGTCGCGCCTGACCGACCTGGGCGACAGCATCATGACGGCCATCGCACTGGCGCCCCTGGGCACACACCCGGTGCGTTTCACCCATCTGAGCCGGCTGCGCGTGCAGGAGTGCGACCGCGTGAGGGCGCTGCGCACCGAGCTCACCAAGTGCGGCGCGCTCGTCCGTGAGGAGGGTGACACGCTCACGGTCGATCCCTCGGCGCCCCTTCACGCCGCGGACATTGAAACGTACGATGACCATCGCATGGCGATGTGCTTTGCGCTCTTGGGGCTCAAGGTGCCCGGCCTGCGCCTGCGCCAGCCGGCGTGCGTGCAGAAAACCTTCCCCAACTTTTTCCAGAAACTGGCCGCGCCCCAGCCCGGGGGCGTGGGCGCCATCATCCGCCACGGACACACCCGCGCCGCGTTGCTCTCCTCCGAACTCGTCCCCGCATCCAATGGCGCCTGACCCCTACATCATTGCCATCGACGGCCCCAGCGCCAGCGGCAAGAGCACCAATGCCCGCCTCATCGCCCGTGCGCTGGGCTGCGCCTATGTGGACACCGGCGCCATGTACCGCACGCTGGCGTGGTATTGCCTGCGGCAGGGGGTGCCGGCGGACGATGCGGCTGCCGTCGCCGCAACCTGCCGTGATTGGCCCGCGCGGCTCGCTTGCGTGGACGGCCATGTGCGCCTGCTGGTGGAGGGCTACTTTCCGGAGAAAGAAATCCGCACCGCCGAGGTGAGTGCGCTTGTGCCGCGCATCGCCGCGGTGCCGCAAGTCCGCGACTGGATGAAATCTCACCAGCGCGACTGCACACGCTTTGGCAATCTGGTGATGGAGGGACGGGACATCGGCACCGTGATTTTTCCTGAAACCCCACTCAAGTTCTACCTCGACGCGGCCGCCGAGGTGCGGCAAGCGCGCCGCGAAGCCGATGGCGTGCAGGACAATCTCGCCGAACGCGACCAGCGCGACCGCCAGCGCCCGGTTGCACCGCTGGCGATTGCGCCCGACGCCATCCTCATCAACAATGCCGGCCAGACTCCGCAGCAGACGAGTGAGCGCATCCTCTCGGAGATTCGCCGCATTCGGGCGCTCCAGCCCAGCGCATCATAGGCCGCCCGGAAGCCCCATCAGCGGACGCTCACTGCCCGATTCCCACGGCCTGCTTCAGTTCGCTCATGCCGCGTTCGGCGAGCCTCCGCTTGAGTCCACTGACAATCTTCCTCGCGAGAGTGGGGCCTTCGTACACGAGGCCGGTGTAGAATTGGAGAAGGCTCGCCCCGGCGGTGATCTTCTCCCACGCGTCGTCGGCACTCATGACGCCACCCACGCCGATCAAGGGCAGCGCGCCCTTGGTTTGGAGGTGAAGGTGGCGGATGATTTCGGTGCTGCGGGCACGCAAGGGTGCGCCCGAAAGGCCGCCTGCCTCGCGATAGGTTTGTTGGCAGCGGGCATCCGGAGAGGTCGGACGCGTAATCGTGGTGTTGGTGGACACGATGCCGGCAAGGCAGCGTGGGCCGGCCAGCTCAAGGATTTCATCGAGCGCATCGAAGGAAAGATCAGGGGCCACCTTGACGAGGATGGGTTTGGGCGCGTGCGCACCGTCGCCATTGATGGCTTGCAGCGCGGCGAGAATCTCGTCGAGCGCCGCCTTGTCCTGAAGCTGGCGCAAGTTGGGCGTGTTGGGAGAGGACACATTGACCACAAAGAAATCGGCGTGCAGGCGCAGGGTGCGGAAAGAGCAGGCATAATCCTCTGCAGCCGCTTCGAGCGGCGTCACCTTCGACTTGCCCAAGTTGATGCCCACAGGATGCGAAGGCCAGCGCCCCCCTTGTCTCCATAGCGCCAGCTTTGCGGCGATGGCTTCGGCGCCGGGATTATTGAAGCCCATGCGATTGATTAGCGCACGGTCGGCGAGAGCACGGAACATGCGCGGCCTCTCGTTGCCCGGCTGGGCATGCCGGGTGACGCCGCCCAGTTCGCAGAAGCCAAATCCCAAGCCCTGCCAAAGGGGAAGCGCGCAGGCACCCTTGTCCATGCCTGCTGCCATGCCCACCGGATTGGGGAAACTCAAGCCAAGCAAGTTCACCGGCAACGCGGGCGTGCGGCATGCCGCCGTGGCCACCGCCGCCAGCCTGGGGTGGCGCGCAAGCCAGGCGAGGGCGCGAAGCACGCGGTCGTGCGCCGCTTCCGAATCCTGCAGGAACAAGGCGGGTCGCAGCAACGTGCGATAGAGCCAACTCACGGGCGGATGTTTCGCCAGCGTCAAGCCGCGTGTCCAGCGCTGACTCGAGCGCGGGAGAATTTTCCCCTTTCCCTGTTTACACGCATGGGGCGGTTGTTAACATCTCGCCGCAACCTGACCGCCGTGAAGCGCATCGACGCCATTGTGAAACCCTTCAAACTGGAAGACGTGAAGGGCGCCTTGTCGGCGATGGGAATCTCGGGAATGACGGTCAGCGAGGTCAAGGGATTTGGACGCCAGAAGGGACACACGGAGATTTATCGGGGGAGCGAGTACGCGGTGGATTTTCTGCCGAAACTGAAACTGGAAGTCGTCGTGGCCGACGACGCCGTGGACGCGACCGTCCAAGCCATCGCCCAAGCCGCGAAGACCGGCAAGATTGGGGACGGCAAGATTTTTGTCACCCCCATCGAGTGCGCCCTTCGCATCCGCACCGGCGAGACCGGGGATGCAGCCCTTTGACTTCGGCACACCGCTGCGAGAGCAGGGTGTTTAACAGTGGTTGTTCACGCCCGGATCGGGCATGTGAAGAACCCGTGGACAACCGATAACATCTTGGACTATGAAGCGCCGCCGGGTTCACCTAGACATACCGCCGCGTCCCGAACCGTCCTGTGACAGGCAGGCTGTGAGTGGACGCGGGCCGAAGACGCCGAAGTCCCAACCTGGTCGGTGTGAGAGTCGAAGGGCGGGGTCTTTTGGAGTTCGAGGGCCGCGGAAGTTTTTGACGACGGACTTTTCCGCGAGGGAAGGTCTCGGCGCGCCGGGGAACCGGGAGCGCCGGTGCCAGGGTGGCACGTGAACAATTGCAGAGCCAGTCGCCAGTAGAATCACTGAATATGCAGGCATCCGCCGAGAAAATCTGGACCCGGGCGCAAAAACAGCTCCGAACGGTTCTTAACAACGAGACGTACAACCTCTGGTTTACTTCCATCAGGCCGGTGATGTTGAGCCAGAGCTCCATCACCCTTGAAGTGCCCAACGACTTCTCCGAGGTCTGGCTCAAGGACAATTACCTCCAGCTGCTTCAGGACTCCCTGGCACAGTCCACGGGCCGCAAGCTTGCGATCAAGTTCAAGGTCGCCTCGGACCTGATTGCGCCACAGGCCGGTGCTCCGGCACCCGCCGCGATGCCTTCGCGCTCAGGGGCGGTGAACGGGCCCGTCGCCAATCACTCCCCCGTCAAACTCGCGCCCGCCGGGGTGGTGGCGCCCGCAGCATCCGCGGCGGCCGCAAAAAAGTTGCCGGAACTGGACGCGGTGTTTAATCCACGCAACACCTTCGAGACCTTCGTCGTCGGCAACAACAACAGCTTCGCTCACGCCGCGGCGCTGGCGGTCGCCCAGCAGCCGGGCAAGTCTTACAATCCGCTCTTCCTCTACGGAGGCACGGGGCTGGGCAAGACGCACCTGCTGCACGCCATCGGCCAGCAGGTGGCCGAGGTGAAGAAAGGATCGAAGGTCGCCTATGTCTCCTCGGAGAAGTTCACCAACGAGTACATCGCCGCCATCCAGGACAACCAGCTGGTGAAGTTCCGCAAGAAATACCGCCAGACGGACGTCCTGCTGATCGACGACATCCAGTTTCTCGCGGGCAAGGAGCGCATTCAGGAGGAGTTTTTCCACACCTTCAACACGCTCCACGAGGCCCGAAAACAAATCGTGCTCACCTGCGACCGGCCTGCCAGCGAGATTCAGAATCTCGAACACCGCCTCGTGTCGCGGTTTGAGTGGGGTCTGGTAACCGACCTGCAGCCGCCGGACGTCGAGACGCGCCTGGCCATCCTGCGTAACAAGGTGAAGACGATGGGCGTGGAACTGCCCGAGGAGGTGCTGCAGTTTCTGGCCAATCGCATCCGCACCAACATCCGCCGCCTGGAAGGTGCGCTCATCCGCGTCGCGTCCTACGCGCACCTTACCGGCAAGCACCTCACCAATGACATGGTGGAAAACCTGCTGCGGGAAATCCTGCAGGAGGAGGGCCGGCACACCATCACCATCGAGTTCATCCAAAAGAAGGTGGCCGAGAAATACGACATCCGCCTCGCGGACATGACCAGCAAGCGCCGGCCGGAGAACATCGCGTTCCCGCGGCAGGTGGCGATGTTCCTCTCACGGCAGCTGACCGATCATTCGCTGAGCGCCATCGGCGAGGCGTACGGCGGCCGCGACCACGGCACGGTGCTTCACGCCTGCCGGCTGGTGCGCGACCGCATGGAAATCGATGCAAACGTCCGGCAGACCGTTCACTATCTGGAGAAACAATTGTTGCGCTAGGCACCGGGCTTGGCGCAGGGGTTGGTGGATGAAGGGCTGAGGAAACTCAGCCCTTCATTCGTTTCAGGCAGCGGCCCATGCGATCCATCGCGACCTCGATGCGATCCAGAGCCGTGGCAAAGCAGCAACGCAGAAAGCCTTCGCCCGAGGGCCCAAACGCCGTTCCCGGCACGCACGCCACTTTTTCCTCCTGCAGCAGGCGCATCGCGAACGTCCGTGAATCCAGTCCGCTGGGGGCCACACTGGGAAAGGCGTAAAACGCGCCGCGCGGCAGGTGGCAGGGCAGCCCCATCGCGCGGAGTGCGGACACCATGAGATTGCGACGCTGCCGGTATTGCTCGCGCATCTGGGCCACGGCATCGCCGCCGTGGCGGATGGCCTCAAGCGCCGCCTCCTGGCTGATGAGACTCGCGCAAAGCATGCTGTACTGATGGATGCGGTTGAGCGCGCGGATCATCTCCTCAGGGCCGCACGCGTAGCCCAGCCGGAATCCTGTCATGGCATAGGCCTTGGAGAAGCCGTGGAGGAAGAGGGTGCGCTCCCTCATGCCCGGCAGCGACGCGATGCTCACGTGCTCGCCCTCGAAGGTCAGCTCCGCGTAAATCTCATCGGTGATGACGGCCAGATTGTGCCGCCGCACCACGGCGGCCAGGGCCTCCAGCTCCGCGCGTGTCATCGTGCCGCCGGTGGGGTTGGTGGGAAAATTGAGCACCACGACCTTGCTGCGGGGCGTGATGACGGCCTCCAGTGCCTGCGCGGTCACGCCAAACCCGCTCTGCTCGGTGCAGCTCACGCGCACCGGCACGCCGTGCGCCAGCGTGATGGAGGGCGAGTAGCTCACGTAGCAGGGCTCGTGGTAGATGACCTCGTCGCCGGGGTTGATCAGCGCGCGGAGAGCCAGGTCGAGCGCCTCGCTCACCCCCACGGTGACGAGGATTTCGCCACCGGGGTCGTACGATACGCCAAAGTGTTCCTGCACATATCCCGAAATCGCCTCGCGCAATGAGAGCAATCCCAGGTTGGAAGTGTAGCTGGTGCGGCCCCGTTCCAAGACGAAGATGGCCGCCTCGCGCACGCGCCACGGCGCGGCAAAATCCGGCTCACCCACGCCCAAGGAGATGACCTCTTTCTGCGCCGCCACGAGGTCGAAAAACTCGCGGATGCCCGAGGGCGGGAGGTCCCGGACATGGTCGGCAATCCAGGAATGGTTGGAGGCCGTCATGGGCGGCAAACGCTAGTGGAAAACCCTGCCGCCGCCAAGTCCCCTGCGAGGGACTTCACGCGGCGGCCTTGCCCTGCTTGCGCGTGGCTTCGGGTTTGGTGTGCCCCAGCACGTCCCCGCGGGTGATTCTCACGCGCGAGCCGTCCGCATTGCCGGGCACCTCGTACATGAGGTCGAGCATCAGCTTCTCCAGGAGCCCGCGCAGGGCGCGCGCCCCCGTGCCTTTCTTGATGGCCTGCGCCGCCAGCTCGCGCAGCGCCTCCTCGGTGAACTCCAGATCCACGCCCTCAAGCCACATCAGCTTCTGGTACTGTTTGGAAAAGGCGTTTTTCGTCTGCGTGAGCACCTGCACCAGCTGCGCCTCCGTGAGTTCCTCGAGCACGGTGGTCATGGGCAGGCGGCCGATGAATTCGGGGATGAATCCAAACCCCAGCAGATCCTCCGGCTCCACGCGCGAGAGCATCTCGCGCTTCTCGGGAAGGCCCTCGCGGTGCGCCCGCTCTACGGCGGAGAAGCCCAGCACATGGCTGCCCACACGCCTCTGGATGATTTTTTCAAGTCCCACGAACGCCCCGCCGCAGATGAAAAGAATCTTGTGCGTGTCCACGCGAATGTACTCCTGCTGCGGATGCTTGCGGCCTCCCTGCGGGGGCACATTGCACAGGGTGCCCTCGAGAATCTTCAGCAGGGCCTGTTGCACACCTTCGCCGGACACGTCGCGGGTGATGGAGACGGTCTCGGTCTTGCGCGCAATCGTGTCGATCTCGTCGATGTACACGATGCCCGTCTGCGCGCGCTTCACGTCGTACTCGGCGTTCTGGAGCAGGCGCAGGACTATGTTCTCCACATCCTCACCCACGTAGCCGGCCTCGGTGAGGGTCGTCGCGTCAGCAATGGCGAAAGGCACATCGAGTACCTTCGCCAGCGAACGGGCCAGCAGCGTCTTGCCGGAACCGGTGGGGCCGATGAGCAGGATGTTGCTCTTCTCGATGACCACGTCGGCGTGCGGCGTGCCCGCGGCAACGGCATCCTCGGCGTGGGCCTTGTCGTGGAGGATGCGCTTGAAATGATTGTGGACGGCGACGGCCAAGGTCTTCTTCGCGTGGTCCTGACCGATGCAGGCGAGATCGAGTTGGCGCTTGATCTCGGCGGGCTTGGGAACCTTGAGCTTGGGGGCGGCCTTGCGCTGCTCGGCCTGCAGTTCCTTATCGAGGACGCTCTTGCAGACGGTAATGCAGTTGTCGCAGATGTACACGCCGGGACCGGAGATGAGTTTGCGCACTTCCGCGTGCGATTTGCCGCAGAAGCTGCACAAGGTCAGGTTGGTCGGGCGGGCCATCGTTTATCGCTCCAGCGCTGCGGCACCATCACGGTGCCACAGAAGTCTTATCGGGCAATCCCGGCACTTCTTTACGAGAAGCCACCACTTCGTCCACGAGACCGAACGCCTTGGCTTCCTCGGCGCTCATGAAATTGTCGCGGTCGCAGGCTTTCTCGACCACATCCTCCGGCTGGCCGGTGTGCTTGGAGAGCACCTTGTTCAGGCGTTGCTTCAGCTTGAGCATGTACTTCACGCGGATCTCCACGTCGCTGGCTGGGCCTTCCGCGCCGCCGAGCACTTGGTGGATCATGATGTTCGCGTTCGGCAACGCGAAGCGCTTGCCCTTCGTGCCGCCGGAGAGGAGCACCGCGCCCATCGAGGCGGCCTGGCCGATGCAGTAGGTGTTCACGTCGCAGGTGATGAACTGCATCGTGTCGTAAATCGCGAGCCCGGCCGTCACGCTGCCGCCGGGCGAATTGATGTACAGATGGATGTCCTTCTTCGCATCGCTCATCTGCAGGAAGAGAAGCTGCGCGATGATCACGTTCGCCACCATGTCATCCACCGGCGTGCCGAGGAAGACGATGCGGTCCACCAGCAGGCGCGAGTAGATGTCGTACCCGCGCTCGCCGCGCCCAGTCTGTTCAACGACGTAAGGGATTGGAAATCCGGCCATAACTTGTTGTTTCAATGGGCGCAACGTAAGTGAGTTACCAGCGCTGCGTCAAGCAAACCGTCTCGGGTGACGCGCTGTTCCAAGGTAACTTAGCGCGGTTTGCCCAACTGGCGAGCGCAAGATTGTTCACCGCGCCCGCGGGAGGGCCGCCCGCGCCGCCGCCGTCTCCGCCGCTTTCTTGCTGCGCCCCGTCCCCCGCCCCAATTCCACGCCCCCGTGCCACACCGCACACTCGAACACGCGGTCGTGGTCCGGCCCACCGGCGTTCAGCAGCCGGTACTCGGCCGGCGCCGTCGATCGGGACTGCAACAGCTCCTGCAACTCGCCCTTCGGATTGTCCGAGGCGGGGTCGCTGTCGAAATCCGCCAGTCCCTCCGCGAACTCGCGCAACACAAACGCCCGCGCCGCCTCGAAGCCGCCATCCAGATAGATCGCCCCGAGCAACGCCTCGAACGCGTCCGCCAAGATCGACGGACGTTCGCGTCCGCCGTTCACCAACTCGCCGCGGCTCAACACCAGATGCGCGCCGAGCCCGAGCGCCTGCGAGCGCCCCGCCAGCGCC
>SXGR01438265.1_pt1 | contig 27030 bp, 22 predicted proteins | sample 3174711 | NCBI WGS metagenome assembly SXGR01 (sample SAMN11356860, study PRJNA531348) | freshwater metagenome | isolation source: freshwater sample F1-60 | place: China: Fuxian Lake, Yuxi | collected 2017-12-25
GATCAGGCCGACCAGTTCCTGATCTCCGACCGTCGCCGAGACCTCGCCGACCGCCGTGAGGCCGCCGAACCGGATCGTGACCTGGTCGAGTTCCAGCAGCGGGCTCTGGGAGGCGGTGGTGGACATCCGGAGGGCAGGGCTCAGTTCGCCGGGGCGGTACGACGCCGCAGCGGCCAGGTGAAGAGTCCCTGAGGGCGGGTCAGCATCAGTCCGATCAGGAGCAGCGCGTATAGGATCATGCGCCAGTCGCCGAGTTTCCGGAGCGGTTCCTGCACGATCGTGAGGAGGATGGCTGCCGCGATGACACCGACATGCCGTCCCATGCCGCCCAGGATGACCATCACCACGATCTCGATGCTGCGGTTGAAGTCGAATCCGGTGGGGCTCAGCGAGCCCTTCAGGTGGGCGTACAGCCCTCCGGCGATCCCCGCGAAGAAGGCACCCACAACGAAGGCCTGGATCTTGTAGCGGGTCGTGTTGATGCCCATGGCCTCCGTGGCCACCTCGTCGTCGGCCACCGCGAGGAAGCCGCGTCCGAACGTCGAGTCCACGAGAGCCCAGACGACGTAGACGGTGACGCAGGCCGTGGCGAGGTTGAAGAAGAGGACGGGCTCGGCCCATCCACGATTGATCGGGGTCGGGATGCCGTTCAGGCCGAGCGCTCCGCCGAGCAGGGGCACATTCTGCAGGATCACCTTGATGATCTCGCCGAAGCCGAGCGTGACAATGGCCAGGTAGTCACCCCTCAGCCGGAGCGACGGAGCGCCGACGAGCAGGCCGGAGACGGCAGCCGCCAGCCCGCCCGCCAGGAGTGCGACCGGGAGCATCAGGAAGGGCTGGCTGCCCAGCAGGGCGCCGAAGGACCTGCCATAGACCACGGTCAACAGGGCCGAGGCGTAGGCGCCGACCGCCATGAATCCGGCGTGCCCCAGGGAGAACTGGCCGGTGAAGCCATTGATGAGATTGAGGCTGACGGCGAGGGTGATGTTGATCGTGGCCCCGAGCAGGACGTCGAGGACGTAGGAATCGATCCGTCCCGCCATGGGGGCCACCGCGGCGGCGACGAGGATCGAGCCGAGGAGCCAGCGTTGGGAGACCGGGATCATGAATCGCTTGGTGAAGGCGACGGCGTGGACTGACCGAGTCCCACTCCATATGCCCACCGACGCCGCCGAGGTTACGGTGAGCGCCTCCGCCATGGCAACGGATTCACTCCGTGTCCTGCGCCGCACGCTGTCACGCCCTTGGATGGACAAGCCGGATGTGATTCATAGACTGAGGGACGTGAAACGCGCGAAGCACAGATCGGCTGGCCTGCAGTTGGAGTGGGGATCCCGACCCCGACTCCGTGTCCGTTCCACGACCCCGTCTGCTCGCGTCGCCCCCTCCGCCTGGCGTCGAGCATGAGCCTGTTGGTCCTGGGTCTGAGCCACCACCAGGCTCCTGTTGCGGTGCGAGAACGGTTCGCGGTACCCGAAGCCGACATCCCGTCCTTGACCCGGCACCTGCAGGCGCAAGGTGTGGTCGACGAGGTCGTGGTGGTGTCGACCTGCAACCGGGTCGAGCTCTACGTGGCATCCCCGCTTCCTGTGGATTCCGCGGTGGCCGGGTTGAGGAACTCGCTGGAACACCGGGGTGCCCTGGCCTCGTCCGAGGGAGTCGCCGGATGGTACCGACACGAGGGAAGGGGGGTCGCCTCCCATCTGTTCGGGGTGGCAAGCGGCCTCGACTCCATGGTGCTGGGTGAGACCGAGATCCTGGGGCAGGTCAAGCGTTCCTACGATGTCGCTAGTCGACATGGTGGCACGGGTCGTGTGCTCAATACCCTGTTCCAGTCGGCCTTCCATGCCGCCAAGGAGATCCGGTCGACCACCGGCATCCAGCGTGGCAACACGAGCGTGGCCTCCGTTGCGGTCGAGCTGGCCCAGTCGATGTGTCGTGGTCTTGAAGGGCGCGAGGTGATGGTCATCGGGGCGGGGGACACCTCTGAGAAGACCGCTCGCGCGTTGCTCGGCCGGGGTGCCCGGTCGGTGATCGTCAGCAACCGGTGCCACGACCGCGCCCTGGCCCTGGCGGATGAGCTGGGGGGGCGGGCCATCCGGTTCGACGCGTGGGAGGAGGAGTTTGCCCGGCTCGACATCGTGATCAGCAGCACCCGGGCGCCCCACCACATCCTCGACCGCCCTCGACTCGAGCGGTTGCTGGCCCATCGCGCCCGGCGTCCCCTACTGCTCATCGACCTCGCCGTCCCGCGGGACATCGACCCCGCCGTTCGGGATCTCGAGGGCGTGTTCCTGGTGGATGTCGACGACCTGCAGGGAATCGCCCAAGGCCATCTGCAGGCCCGGGAACAGGAGCGGAACCGCTGCCGGCGGATGGTCGAGGAACGGTCGATGGCCTGGTTTGAGGGCATGCAGCGTCGCCTTGCCCGGATGGGGGGCATGCATCCAGTTCGACCCGATGCCGCTCGGAGCTGACATCCCGGTCCGTCTGGCCACGCGTGGTTCTGCCTTGGCCCTTGCACAGGCCCGGGAGGTCGAACGGCTTCTCCAACAGGCCCATCCCGGACTCCGGGTCGATCGTGTCGTGGTCGAGACCTTCGGGGATCAGCGACTCGGGGCTCCGATCTGGGGTCCGGGGTCTTCCCAACCGCTGGGTGTCTTCACCAAGGAACTGGAGGAGTCACTGCTGGCGGATCAGGCCGACATCGCGGTGCATAGCCTCAAGGACCTCCCCACGACGTTGCCGGAGGGACTCGCGCTTGCCGGTGTGCTGCCGCGTCAGGATGTCCGGGAGGTCCTGTTGTACCGGAGCCGAGAGGGTGCGTCGGCCCCCGCTCCAGGAACCCAGGACTGGTCGCCCGGTGGACGACAGCCATGGTTCGGCGGCGCACATCAGACCCTGATGGACCTGCCCCCGCGCTCGGTGGTGGCCACTTCGAGCAGTCGACGCCGGGCCTCGGTCGAGTCCCGAAGATCGGACCTCCAATGCGCGCCAATCCGGGGCAACGTGGGGACCCGTCTGCGCAAACTCTGGGCATCTCTGGAGTTCGACGCGACGCTCCTTGCCGCGGCCGGTTTGTTCCGGCTGGGTTGGGATCTGAGCCCAACGGGTCGGCTGCGGATCGATCCACGTCTGCCGGCGCCGGTGCGCGCTGCGCTGGAACCTCCCCCGGAAGGGATCCAGGGGACCCTCCTCGATCCCTTGGAGATGCTGCCGGCGCCGGGGCAGGGAGCGATTGGGCTGGAGATCCGGTCGAACGATGCCCGGTGCCGATCTCTGTGCCGCAGCATCCACCATCGAAACACGGGCATCGCCGTCGAGGCCGAGCGGTCCTTCCTCGCCGCGTTGGGGGGAGGGTGTCAGCTGCCGGTCGGCGCCTGGGGTCGGGTGCAGGGACATCAGGTCGTCCTGACCGCGGAGTGGCACCGGGACGGGCAGAGATGGACGGCCGAGGATCGGCTGCCGGTGCACCAGGCTCCCCAACTGGGCGCCCAACTGGGCGCCCGGGTGAAGGCGGGGCGGGGTGGTGGCTGACGGGTCCGCCTCGCCTGTGGGTTCTGTCGCTACGCGAACAGGCTCTGGATGGGCTGCCCGACGCCGTCGCGGGTGACGTAGAACGGACGTTTCTCGATCTCGTAGGCCAGCTTGGGCGAGATGCCCATCGCCCGGTAGATCGAGGCGTGCAGGTCCTCGATCACGACACGGTCCTTCAGTGTCCTGCAGGGGCGCTCATCGGCGGTGACGCCATGAAGGTGTCCCTTGCGGATGCCACCGCCGAAGAGCAGGACGCAGCCGGCATCGGTGAAATGCCGGTGCATGCCGTAGTGGGCCGGGGACTCGATCTTGTCGGGAACCGGCACCTGGTTGGTGATGGGCCGGTCGGGTTTGCCCTCCTGCATCATGTCGCGGCTGAACTCGCTGGCGAGGACGATCAGGGTGCGGTCCAGGAGACCACGTTCCTCCAGGTCGAGGACGAGCTGGGAGATGGCACCGTCGATGGCGCGCTTCATCTGGACGAGCTTCTCGTGGCCATTCTCGTGCGTGTCCCAGTTGAGGAACGGAATGTATTCGGTGGTGACCTCGATGTAGCGGGCTCCGACCTCCGCGAGGCGTCGGGCCAGCAGGCAGCCGAGTCCGAAGCGCTGGAGGTTGGACTTCTCGTAGTTGCCGTCCCGCGTGAAGTCCCCGCCGAGGCGTCGGGAGAAGTCCCAGCCTCCGGGGGCGTACTTCGCGACGACCTCGGGCCTCTCAAGCGAGAGATCAAAGGCCTTGGCCGCGGGGGAGCCTAGCAACCGGTTCGCGTTGTCGAGGGATCGGAGCAGGGACTCCTTCTGGTAGGTGCTGCCCAGCTGTCCGACCGGCGAGGCCTCCACGAGCCTGCGATAGAACCGGTCGCGGTTCTCGAACCGGGAGGGACTCATGCCTCCGGGTGGAGTGACGACGTCCTTTGCGGCATCCGGGAAGGGCACGTTGAAGGGACCGAACTCGCTGCCAAGGAACCCTGCCGACGTGAAGGCCTTCAGTTCCTCGCCCTCGCCAACGTCAAGTCGTTGCCCAATGTTGATGAACGCGGGAACGGCAGGGTCCTTGGGGCCGAGCGTCCGTGCGATGACGGACCCGATGTGGGGGCAGGCCACCGTCTGGGGCGGGGCGTACCCGGTGTGCCAGTGGAACTGGTGCCGGGAGTGCAGGATCAAGCCCAGATCCCCGGCCGTGTAGCTCCGGATGAGAGTTCCCCGATCCATGACCTTTGCCGTCCTCTCCAGTCCCTCGCTGAACCGGATGCCGTCGACCGCGGTGGGGATCGAGGGAAAAGTCGACAGCACGCGGTTGGGATCGAGTCCCTTCTCGAAGGGAGTGTAGCGTTTCGGATCAAAGGTCTCGGTCGCAGCCATGCCGCCGCCCATCCAGAGGACGATGACGGTGTCGGCGGTGGCCGTCAGCCGTCCGGGAGCGGATTCCCCGAGCACGGCCCGCGGGTATCCCGCAGCGAGGGCTCCGAGGGTTGAGGCGCCCAGGGTCTGGACGAACTGGCGTCGGGTGAAGTCGGTGGTTCGCATGGCGGATGGGCGTTCTCTGGCAATCAATACATGAACTGGAACTCCGGCAACAGGGTGACGCTCCACAGGAGGTCCTCGACGCCCTCGCGACTGGGCTTCCTGCCCACCAGCGAGACGGCGAGCTCGAGCTCCTTCCTGGATGGGGGACGGGACAGCGCCTGATGGAACACCCACCGGGTCAGTTCCGTGCCGCCCGGATGCTTCAGGACCAGCTGGTCTGCCCCCATCTGGAGCAGCTGCGACAGGGTGTTGCCATTGGTGAGTTCGAGGGCCTGGAGGGTGGTTGGGGTCGAAGCGCGGACGGTGGTGACCTGTTCCCGGTTGGGTCGTCCCAGTGCCAGGCTGAGTGGGTCGGCTGCCGTGAGCGAGGCGCGGACCTGCTCGGGCCTGTGGTTCCGGGCGACCGCCTGGGCCACCCTGGGGCCGATGGACCACGGCGCCAGGTCGGTTCCGCCCAGCACCTGTGCCTTGGACCAGGTCTGGGTCGGGAGAGATTCCGTCCAGGGGGCAACCGGGCTGGTGGACACGGTCCAGGTGGCGTCGGAGGCGAAATCGAGGACGGTACCGGGTTTGGATCTGGAGCCACGGACCTTGCCGTAGGCGAGGATTCCGGCCGGATTCGATCCATCGCCGCCATTGACGGCCTCGATGCCGACGACGTTCGTGCCGGTCCTGAGGAGCGGCCGGAGGTCGAGCACGCTGGGTTGGCTCCAGTCCCCCGATTCCGTGCCCTTGGCCCGGGTTCCATTCACGAAGACCCGTGCGGAGTTGTCGGCGAAGACCCACAGCGTGGCCTCCTTCGGTGGCGCATCCAGCACGAGGGTCCTGCGGAACCAGTTGGTTCCCGGGGGGACCCCGTTGGCTCCGTGGGGATGTCCCCAGATCCAGAAGGGATCCACCTCGAGTGCCTTGGCGCCATCCGACGTCGCCAACAGGGCCTCGAGTCCTCCCTCGGGCCGGTCCTGCCAGACCCCGGTGATTGATCCTATGGCATCCCGGAACTGTTCGGCGCTGAGCCTTCGGATGCCAGGTCCCCGGAAGACGAATCCCTCCTCGGGCTTTTCGGGAAGACTGACCGCAGGGAGCTGGTAGGCCTTCGAGGTCAGGATCAGCTCGAGGGTCCGCTTGATGTTCCAGCCATGGGCGACGAGATCCTCGGCGAGTGCATCGAGCAGGTCCGGATCCCAAGCCGGGTTCTGCATGATGTCGAGGGGTTCCACGAGTCCGCGACCCATGAGACGCCCCCAGAGGCGGTTGACGATCGTTCGGGAAAGCCGCCCGTTCTGGGGACTGGTGATGATCTCGGCCAGGCGCTTGAGCCGCTCGGGTCGAGGAGCGCTGGCATCGATCTCGCCCAGTTCGGGGAAGAGGAATTTCAAGGGGGCGTACTTCCCGGTGGGCTTGTCGCACTGGACCATCTGGAGGCGGTCGTTGGCGTAGATCCCGGCCAGTCCGTAGGCGTCGCTGAGCTGCCAGTCGTCGATGAACGAGTCGTGGCACGAGGCGCACTTGAGGTTCACGCCCATCAGCACCTGCCCGATGTTCTGGGCGGCCTGCATGGCCGGGGTCATCGAGGCATTGACCTCACCGCGCCAGACGATGCCCTTGGTAAAACCCTCGCTGGCATCGCTGGGATCCACGAGCTCCCGGACGAACTGATCGTAGGGCTTGTTGTCGCGCAGCGCGGCGTAGAGCCAGGTGCTGATCGGCTTGCGCCCTCCGTCGATGTATCCCGTGCCCCGGTAGTCGTTCCGGAGGAGGTCGTTCCAGAAGGTCAGCCAGTGCTGGGCATACTGGGCATCGTTGGCAAGCAGTCGACGCACGAGCCGCGTCCGCTTGTCCCTCGAACGGTCCTTCACAAAGTCATCGAGCTCGGCCGGGGTCGGCAGAAGGCCGAGGGTGTCGAGGTGGACCCGGCGTGCGAACTGGCGGTCGTCGACAGGGGAGGGGGGCTTTTGTCGGGTCGAACCGAAGTAGCGATCGACGAGCGGATCGATGGGATTGGTCTGCCCGGGGCCCGGGATCTCGGGACGGCGAGGCACAAGGTTGCGGGCCGGGGTCCTGGCGAACGAGACGGTGTCGGGCCACGGGAGATCCTGGTCGATCCAGGCCCGCAGCAGGCCGACGGCCTCGGGGGTCAGACGGGTGCCCTTCTGGGGCATGACGTCCTCGGGATCGGTCCCTGCGACGAGGTGGACGAGGCGGCTCTGGGCGCTGTTGCCGGGGACGATGGCGGGTCCGGACTCCCCGGGCTGCAGGGCGTCGGTCCGGGTGTCGATCCGCCATCCGCCCTTCGCCTTGCCCCGGGCATGGCATTTGATGCAGCCGGACTCGAGGATCGGCTGGATATCGCGGGCAAAATCGATCCTGCTCCCCGAAGGCGGAGGGAGCTTTGCGATCGAATCCGCGGAGGGCGGAGCGGCCGTCAGCGTCAGGGACAGGAGAGCCCAGACCATGAAGGTCGTCCCCATCCTGGGTTTCTCGGTGGACATCCCCTGAGAGTAGGGACGAACCTCCACGCCCGACCAGAGATTCCTGAGGCTCCCGGGCGGCTACCGATACTGGTCCTTGCCGAGGAGCGCCTTGATCCGCATGCGGAGGCGGATCATCCGGAACGCGGTGTACCGCCTGAGATGAAGTGACCGCTTCCACGCGAGGCTGTAGGCGGACCACTCCGGATATTCCGGAAACGCCACATCGTTGAAGAAACGGACCCAGCGGTCCGCCGTTTTTTCGATGGAATGGTCCCGGGACCGCTCTGCGCCGTTGGCGACCATGGCGCGGTAGAGGTCGGGAGACTCCTTCAGTCGTTTCACCGCCTCGAAGGCCTCGTCCACGTTCCGGGCCAGAACGAAGTCGAGTTCCGAGCGGCGCTCCGCCAGGAATCCGACCTCGGGTGACAGCACGGCGGGGATGCCAGCATGCCAGGCGTTGAAGAGTTTGTTGGCACCCTTCCCGAGATACGGATGTCCATCGAACTTGCGGGCCGCCACGATCACGTCGACGGCCGAGAGGTCATGCCAGAGGTAGGGACTCTCGATGTTCACCCAGTCGAGGCCGATGGAACGAAGGCGCTCGCCCCACTCTGGGGAGTGGAGTTCCGGAGCCAGCTGGCTGGGATGACCGATGTACGCGACCGTCCTGGGCGAGAGGCCCCGCTCTGGATTCCGACGGATCAGTCCAGGCATCGGCCAGTGCGGTACGAAATGGGGTTTCCAGATCGAGTTCCGGTCCTGTTCGCACAGCGAAGGGTTGTGGAGGATGTTGAAGTGCGCGGAGGGGTGGTACATCCCGTCGCTCCGGGCCGAGATCAGCATCACGCGATCGAGAGGACGGAAGAACTGGTTCATCGTATCCCAGTCCGCCAGGAGGATCCCCTCCTCGGGGATGGTTCGGGAGGGCACGCAGTCAAAGCCCAGTCGCTTGAGATAGAAGTAGGTCTGGGCCACCCACCCCACGAAGTTGCTCGACGTTCCATGCCAGGTCGTATAGTCGTGAAAAATGAGTGTTTGTTGGACGTCCTGCGGGGCGTAGAAATGGATGGTGTGCATCGATCTGAGACGGGAGCGGAGACGGGCAAATCGCGGTTCAGCCCTTCCCGGAGGGCTCTCCCGGGATCTGATTCCCCGGGAACGGGGTTGCGCCTACGCCCTGGTGTGGTCGACCGGCTCTTCTGGACGGATCTCTCGCCATGTCCGCGGGTCGAAGGGTTCCAAACGGCCCGCGGAAGCGTCAAGGGAGGAGCATCGCCAGAGCCGGGGCGGAACTTCCTCGGCACCCCAGTGTGGGGCCCAACTCCGGCCCGCGGTTGACGAGGCTGATTCCTGGGGCACCAATGAGGCCGCATGGATTCCCCCGCCACAGAGGATGCGCGTGTATGGCTCGTGACCGGGGCGTCCGGTGGATTGGGACGAAGCCTCGTGGAACGGGTCCTGGACGGGGGCGAGCGGGTGGTCGCCACGACCCGACGTCCGGAACAGCTTGAGGATCTGGTGACGCGCTCCGGCGGGCGTCTTCGGGTGGTCGAGCTGGATCTCGCACGGCCTGATCGGATTCTGTCGGTGGTCGAGGAATCCGCCGCGGTGTGGGGACGGCTGGATGTCGTGGTCAGCAACGCGGGCTGTGCACTAATCGGCGGGCTCGAGGAGTGTTCGAGGGACCAGATCCAGAGGAACATCGCGGTGAATCTCATGGGGCCGATCGATCTCATCAGGGCGACATTGCCCATTTTCCGGTCCCAGAGGGCGGGTCGGTTCATCCTGATCGGCGCGGCAGCCACCATCTCCAACTATCCCGGGTTCGCCGTCTACGGAGGATCCAAGGCGGCGATCGAATTCGTCGCGGAGTCCGTACGGTCCGAAGCCTCGGCCTTCGGAGTTCAGGTTTCCGTGGTCCAGCCGGGTCCGATCCGTACCCCATTCCTGAAGGCGTCCATCGAGGCCGCTGAGTCGGCGATCCCGGACTACGAGTCGACGTCCGGTCGTTTCCGAACCCTCCTGAGCCGGATGCACGGGCGCCAGCCGGGTGATCCGGTCCGGGCGGCGGATGCGATCCTCGAGTTGTCCCGGGCGGCCAATCCACCGTTCCGACTTGTGCTCGGTCGATATGCCCTGGAGAAGTCCCGGAAGGCTCTTGTCGCGCGGGCGGGTGAGCTCGATGCGTGGGAGGCGACTTCCCTGGCGGTAGATTTTGTCCGCCAAGCCGGCTGAGCAGATTCAGACGGTCCCTCGGTCGTGAGTGGTCGAGCCTGGGGCGGCATCAGACTGCCGGCGCCAAGAAGGCCTCGGCTGGCGGGGCGCAAGGCTCCTTCGGAATTCCTGGAACCGTGATTTCTGGGAGGCGGTCGCCAGCCGGAATTCCCGTTGTGGGAAGAACGGGGTCCTGGTCTGGTCGCCACGCCTAAGCAAATAGTCCCAGGACTCGCATTCGTCCTTGGGTGAAGGATTTTTTCGGGAGCTGGCAATCCCCAAGGATCCGGAAGGCATGTGGATCACGAGCTTTCCGTGGTACAGACCCATCGGGGACCTTTGCATCGCCGGAAGCTAGCCATGGGCCCCAAACTATTCAATTCCCACATGATGGGTCTGCCGGGCGGGCGGCAGGATCGCCGCGATGGACGAGCCTCAGAGTGTGGGTAGGTAGGAGCGGATCAGATCGAGCTCCGCGGACCGGACTGATTTCCTGTCAATGCGGGAGGCCAGATTCCGGGCGGCCTCTCGCTGGTGATTGGCGCCTAGCGCGGCGACGTAGACTACCTGCCAGCGGGGTTGGAGATCCTCCCACTTGGAGAACGAGGATTCGATCTCTGCGAGGGCCTCCGAGTGCCGGTCCTCTTTGAGAAGCGCGAGGGCGGTCAGAAAACGTGCATTGGAATCGCTGGGTTGGGCGCTCGTGAGCCTCTTGGCGATGGTCTTGGCGTCAGCCGAGCGGTTGTCCACAAACAGCTCCGCCCACGCGCGCTCCGCCGCGACGGAATCGTCCCCGGGCAGTTGTCGGTTGAGTTCCCGAAGCACATCGCGCAGCAGGAGCGCGTCATCGAGTCCCCTCAGCACCCTGAGGCTTTCCACGGCTGCCCAGATTCCGCGTCCGGGAACCTTGAAGAGGCGCTGGTAGGCCTTCACGGCGACGACGGGGAAACCGGTTGCCTCGGCGGTCCGGGCGATCAGGACCACTCGGTCCACGGTCAGATCCGACTGCTGGAGCGCATTCTGGAACTCCACTTCGGCGGTCTTACGGTCATCTCGCGACAGCGAGCGTTGTCCCCTCAGTAGATGCACGACCGAGGCCTCGAGGACCGAGTTTTTGTTGTCGAGGATCTTCATGAGCTCATCCCATTGCCCCGACTGGGCGAATGCGAAGGCCCGGACTGAGGACAGGGAGGAGTTGGTTGCGGCCATCTCCCTGGGGATCACCTGAAGCGCTGCACGCGCCTGGGAGTGCTGGAGACACCATTGGCCCAGAGAAGAAAGCATCTCGGGGGTTGAATTTGTGGCGGAGATCAGGGTGGCCGTCCGAGTCACGGTCTCGGCGGTGGTTTCCGGGTTCAGCTTGATCCTCAGGTTCTCAGCCTGGATTAAGTCGTTGGCCTGGAAGTTCGTCCTCGATCGAAAATCCCGTATCAGAAGATGGGTCTCCCCCTCGGACAATTCTGCGCTCTCGGCGAGAGCGTCGACCGCTTGATGGCTGTATTCCCCTCCGGTAAGTGTGACTCCCCACAGGAGACGGGTCCCGGATTTGCGAATCGTGGGCTCTGTGCTGCGCACGAGGAGGGAGCCGAGGAGAAGCTGGCTCTTGCGGTTGTTCGGGTCGAGGGAGACCGCATACTCAGCAGTCTGGGCGGAACGCTTGTAGTCCCCGGCGATCTGCTGCTGGAGCGCCAGCAGGTGCACCAACTCGATATCCTTGGAGTTCCCCTTGAGTAGGGTTTCCAATTCGCGGCCGGCCAGGTCGGATCGACGGAGCGCGAGTGCGAGTTCAATGTACGCCTTCCGGTCAGAGAGGGAGGAGACTCCGGAAATCATCAGCTTCTCGAAGAGACCGAGACCCGCCGGGTTGCCGACGTCCTTGTACATGTGGGCTGCGGTTCTCAGTACCTCCGGATCATTGGGGGCGAATCGGAGCGCAGCATCGAGCTTTGAGAACGCACCCCGGAGGTCTCCCGACGGCATCAATGCGCGGGCCTCTTCGGAATAGGCGATGCCGCGCATCACCCTCGCCCTGGGCAGGGCGAACTTCCACACTCCGAGGCCCAGGACCATCAGGAGTGATGTTCCCCAAAACAGGCGACGACCCCAGGAGCCCTGTGCCGGTTGAGTGGGTGTTGTCGGGGTGATTCCGGGGGGGGGGGGCAGAGGGGGGCATGACACGAGCAGTTTCGAGAACGATCACTCCGTAGAGCGTTTGGCGTGCCAAGATCGTTCAGGGATTCACCTCAAAGTAGTTTGGAAGTGCCCGCTCGAAGAACTCGAGCCCCGGAGCCTCCCCCTCAAAGGTGGTGAATGCCGAGACGACCTCGACGCCCATCAGGTGACGTCCACTCGGGAGCAGGCTGAATACTTCGGGTGAATTCCGGAGAATTCGACTGTAGTCCATCTCGACAGGCCTGCCGTTCCTCCAGATGCCCCAAAGCTGCAAGGCCTTGGTTTTCGAATCCTCGCGATCAAAGGTGAACACATGAAAGTCCATGACGTGTCCGTTGAACCGGATCTGGGTCTTTCGGACGTCACCCTGCTGAATCCAGCCCGCCCCTGGCATGCAGGTGTCAGGCCTGTGGCCTAGGGCGTCTTGCACCCGCGGGCCCGGCTTCCAGAACAGTTGATACACGCTGATCTGTCTCTCTCCAGGTGCCTTCGGAAGGATGTCGAATTGGACACCGGAATCCGCCGCGAGAGCCCGCCAGACGTGTTCGTCGAACTCCCGTTTCGCCGCCGACGCCGGATCCACCAATTTCGGGGTGAAGATACCGACTACCTGCGGTTTGTATTTCACCCGGAGTGCGAAATACCAGGTCTGCACGGTTGCCGCCATGAGCAGTCCCACGGCGAGGAAAGGGCGGAAGTCGGGCAAAGTCCCCCATTTCAGGGCCTTAAGCCGGCTGGCCCACGGGACCGACACAACCGAGGCACTCATCTCCGCATCGGGTCGGCTCAGGAGACGGCCGCCGACGTAGATCAGGGCAAGGAGCGAGTACATCGCGACATTGCCTACGGGGTCATGAGCATCGTGCATCGCCTTGTCGCCGTGCCTCTCCATGATCCAGCACAGCGTGAAGGTCCTTCCGAGGTTGGTGGCAAGCGCCAACAGCACCGACACGCCGAGGAGTCCGGCCCGTCGACCGGCACTGAGGAGCTGGAGTTCGCCGATCGCAAGACTGACCATGATGGCCGTCTGGAGGGATCGAATCCCGCTGCAGGCCTCCACGATACCTACGACGCCGTTGGTCATGTGGAGTTGGGCTCCCTGCACTGTGACCGGGATGCCGATCCAGAGCAGGATCTCGGCGACGACTTGGGCGACCTGGGTCATCAGCCCCTGCTTGACGGGTAAGGCTAGGATCGCCGGCCAAGGAACTGCCGTGAGATAGAACAGGACCGGAAACAGGAGGGTTCCAAGCAGGATCCGCCCACCGAGCCACCATCCTGCGGCGAGGGTCAGGCCCACGGCCCAGAGGTTGACGCTCCACACGAAGAATCCGGACTGCACATACTCGATCCTGTAGACCTCCAGCGGGAGGATGGCCAGCGCTGGAAGTGCCAGGAGCCAGGGTTGGACGGATATCCCGGGAGTGGATCGAGCATCCATGCGGGCCCACACGGCTGGAGAAAGATCGCCAAGCCTCCGCCATAGGAAAAAGGCCACCAGCGGGGGAACGGACCACCCGTAGGTATAGTCCGGATCCCGCTCCCAAAACCGTTTGAATGCCAATATCGCCCAGATCCAAGAGGCCGCCACAACCCCCAAGAACGTCCAGGGGATGGCTGAACCTTCCATGTGCTTCCGGTTCTCCGTGTCGCGACCCTGGTCGATGTCTAACGAGTTCTCAGCCATGCGAAAATCACGGTCAGAGACGCGCTGAATCTGGTCAAATCCGATACCCCGAGATGGGCAGGGATGTGCTGCAGCACAGGACTGGCAAGTGCAGGAGTGGGGCATGGTGCAGGGGTTTTTGTCGACCGGTCACTCCGGTCAGGAGGATCCTCCAAGGAAGAACCTTGGCTCCCAGGAGCGAATCCAATGCCATCCCCCCGTCCCCCGTCCCCGGCTGCGTGTCGGATGGTCCGCGGAGCCCGACGGAATGGAGGTTCTGGATCCCCGGGTACCCCATGCTGGAGCCGGATCGTAGAACCGCCTGATCCCGTTGCCCTGCCCGGAACGTCCCCAGGGCAACTCGTCGCTTGTTCGTCTCGGACGTCACCGGCACTCTGGCCCCGGTCATGGATTCAAAAAAGCTCGCACAGCTGTGCCGGGAACTCGCTGAGAACAAAAAAGCCGAGGATGTCGTGGTCCTGGATGTGAGGAAGGTTTCCGACGTTACCGACTTCTATGTCATTGCTACGGCCACGAGTGAACCCCAGCTCCGTGCGGTCGAGACGGAGATCCTCGACACCCTTGACCGTGACCACGGAATACGTCCCCACTCGACCGATGGCACCGGCCAGACTCACTGGATCGTAGCGGATTTCTTCGACGTCATCGTCCACGTGATGCGTCCCGAGACGCGGTCCCAGTATGATCTGGAGGGTCTGTGGAGCGATGCCCCCCGGGTTCCTCGGGCGCGGAAGACCCGTAAGACCGATGGCGCCGAAGCCCCGGCCTAGTCGACGCCGCCCTTCCGCCGAGGGTGTTCAGGCGTTGCCGATCGTTCGGCGCTGTGCGGGACGGGCAAGCTGGAGGAAGTAGAGGGTCACGCCGAGCATCACGGCGAGGTTGGCGATCTGCGAGAATCCGTGGAGGCGACGGAAGGCCGACTGGGCCTCGGTCTTCTGTGCCGGGGTTGTGTTCGGGGCATATTGGATGGCGTGCCACCGCTCCATTCTCGGAGGCAGCGTCTGGCCCGCCACCACCACCACGGAGACGATGGCGACGAGCAGTAGCGCCACCCACGTGCGCTCTCGGGTTCCGCCGAAGGCCCATCCGACGAGGGACAGCAGGATCGCGGCCGAGCCGCAGGTCAGCTGGAGCCAGAAAAACTGCCCAAGGATCACCTGGGCCACCCGGCCGGCATGATATTTGGGGATCACCTTCAGGACCTCAGGGGAAAACAAGGCCGGACCCACGAAGAAGGTCAGGAAGATCGACGCACCGAGCCACGCCGCCACCACCGCCAGTTGAAGAGTCCGCAAGCCCTGAGGCATCGGTGGACCCTATCAGCAGCCTGCAGTCGGAGCCAAGCCCCTCGGAAGAAGGGGAAGAGCTCCCCCCATCCGAATCCGGACTCCGTTCAACCCTTCCACCCGCCAAGACGACGCAAGGGTCCGGGGGTCCATAGCCACTCTAGCGTGGCACAGGGACCGGAGGCCACCCTCTCAATCGAGAGTCGGCAAATGGACCCCTTCTTGAAGCTTATGGACAGATCCGGTGTGCCTGCGAGGAGCCGTGATGCCAGCCGGCCCAGCTCGGGTTCGTGTCCCACGACGAGCACTGAGCGGTCGCCGTGCGCCTTCCTCCGGGACAGCCGTTGGATCGCCCGGAACGCATCCCCTCCGATCCGCAGGTCGTCGAGGAACTCCAGCGGCGGCCGGGGCTTCCAGCGGGCCGACACGAGCTCTGCCGTCTGGCGTGTCCGGAGTGCCGGGGAGGCGACGATGAGGTTGAAGACAAGACCCAGGCGCCCGAGTGCGCTCCCGATCTGGCGGGCCTTCAGCCGCCCGTCCTCCGTCAGTCGCCGATCGGAGTCCTCCGTGCTCCCCGGGGGAGGCAGATCCTCGGCGTTTGAATGTCGAAGCAGGTGGAGATGCAGCATGGAGGGACCCTAGCGCAGGTAGATCGGATTGGAATAGATCCAGGGACGGAGCTCCCCACCGATCTCCAGCCAGGCCTCCACGCGGTAGGCTCCGGGTCCGGGTGCCTTCACCCCGAAGCGGGTGCCATGACCCGAGGCGATCTCCTCGCCATGGCGCAGGATCCGGATCTGGGCCGGAACCGGCGACCGTGTCCGCAGCTCGAGTCCGGGATGCCATGTCACCTCATCCCCCATCCAACCCCCATCCGTCTCGAACTGGAAGCCGGTCGGATCGCACATCCAATCATGGCTCACATAGGCCCGACCCGTCCGAAGCGATCGGCGCAGGGTCTCCTCCTCCAGCGATGGAGCCAGGACATGGGTGGAGACATTCCGGAATGACCGGAAGTACGGGTCGAAGTCCAGGCGCACCAGGATGTCTCCGGGCTTTCGTCCGCGGGTGAGGCGTCGGATCGACGGGCGCAGCGTGGCGCTGATCGACTGCAGGCTCTCGTCCTTGTCGACCAGTGTCCCGACCCGGACCGTGTCGGCATCCACCATCTTCACGATCAGCACCTGGTTGTGGTGGCAGTCGTTGGCCGCCACGCCGGTGAGGCGGCGGGTCTTCGTTCCCTCGTCCCACTTCTCCAGATAGGCGGTCGGATACTGCACCTGCGATGCGAGGAGCTCATCGGGGAATTCCTTGAGGAGCGCCGCCAGCTCTGTCGCCTGTTCCGGATCGGTCATCCTCAAGCCCAGCGTCAGCATCCCTCGGAAGTCCTGATTGGCGTCGTAGTGGCGATTGTAGATCTCGAGTCCCGTCAGGCCATCCAGCGGGTGATCCGGACGCTCCTCGATATGCGAGAGGAAGATCATCCCGTCGTCCTGGGTCACGGCCTCGATGAACCGGTCGGTGGGCAGCTGCATCGCCCCGAGGATCGATCGCGGAGGATGGACGAGGAATCCGCGGACTTCCGACCCGGGGATGAACAGCACCCCGTTGGTCCTGAACCGCCACGAGTCCATGAAGTCGCGCGGCGGACGGAAATGGTCCGTGAGGAAAACCCCGTGGACGCCGGCCCGGACGGCGTCGCCGCACATCTCCGGCCGGGTCCCGCCGGTGTGGGTGGAATCCTCGGCATGGGCATGCAGGATGCAGCGGAAGTCGCGGAAGCCGGGCCGCTCCGGGATCGGGCGGCGGATCCTCTGGTACCGGGTGGCGGAGCGATGGGCCGCCTCGAGATGGGGCCGGGTCATCCGCTCCGACGGAGAGAGCCGGGTCTTGAACTCCTCGTCCTGTCCGAGGGTGGGGAGGAGCAGGACGAGGCCGAGAAGGATTCGGACCACCTCCATCCCGCAGCGGATGCAGGTCGTCGAGTCGCGGATTCCGTCGCGAGGCGCATCCAGGTCTCCTCGTACCGTCCTCGGAAGACGGAGGTTCCAGGACACGATGGGGAGGGGATGAGGTGATCGGGCGGACCGGCACGTGCCGGTCGCGCGCAGTCTCAGTGGGCTGCCCCTCGTTCCTCCTCCGGGAGGGGCTGGCCCTTGGTCTCCGGGGCGAAGGGAAGGGCAATGAGGCCGATGAAATACACGGCGCACATGGTGATGCCGGCGTACCGCAGGGGTTCCGCGGTGTCCTTGTAGACCACCCCGGTCAGGATCCCCAGAGCCGCCGGTCCCGCGGCGGCGATGAACCGGCCGACGTTGTAGCAGAAGCTCGTGCCCGTGCTGCGGAGCCGCGTCGGGAATAGCTCGGGAAAGTAGATCGCATACCCGCCGAACAGCGACAGCGTCGTGAAACCCATCAGCGGCACGAAGATGAAGATGTCCCGGAAGTCGCGCAGGAACCAGAAGGTCGCCACCGTCGCGAGCATGGCCGACACCAGGCTGATCGCGAACGCGGGCTTGCGGCCGATGCGCTGCGACAGCAGTGCATAGCCGTAGATCCCGAAGAAGGCGCCGAAGTTCTGGACCATCGAATTGATGCCGGTCCAGCGCGTGAGCTGCGACGGAATGAACTGCGGATCGATTCCCTTGGCGGCGAGCTGTTCCTTCACACCGCCCTCGCGGATCAGGCGAGCGACCGCGTCGGGCGAGATCCCAAGGGTCTCCGCCAGCAGCTTCTTCTCGAGCACGCCCCGGACGAGGTCGGCGCTGAAGAAGGCGATGCCCCACACCCCGATCACGCCGCTCAGGGCCAGGAGGAGTCCGGTCACGGCGCGTCCGCGGTATCGGGTGTCGCCCCCGCCGCCGAAGATGCACCAGAGCCCGAACCCGAAGGAGACGAGTCCGACGCCCACGACCGACAGCTTGAGCTGTGAGAAGCCCGGGACGACGACGGCGTCGGACCACGCCTTTGGACCGAGGAAAGCGAGCAGGATGGCACCGGTCAGGGTGATCCCGGCCAGAGATGCGGGCAGCTTCCAGTTCGGGTTGCCGAACAGCTCGCCGTAGTCGCCCATCCGCTTCCGTAGCTCGGGCTGGTTGCGCGTCGCGAGCCAGGCGTCCGGCTCCTTGAGTCCGCGTCGGACGAAGATGACGATCAGGGCGGGCAGGGCACCGGCGATGAACTTCCACCGCCAGGGGGCCCAGCCTGCCAGGTTCTGCCCCTGTTCCAACACGCTCAGCGAGATGCCGATGAAGGCGGCCGTCATGTTGCCGACGGTCGACAGCGCCTGGAGGAGACCCAGGGCATAGGGACGGGCCCGCGAGGGCATGACCTCGGCGACGAGGGAGACGCCGACGGCGAATTCCCCGCCGACGCCCAGTCCGGTCAGGAACCGGTAGAGGGCGAAATCACCAAAGCGGGTCGCAAATGCGCTCAGTCCGGTGAATCCCGAGTAGAGCACGATGGTGAGCAGCATCGTCTTCGCACGTCCCCAGCGATCCCCCAGCACGCCGAACACGAGTCCACCCGATGCCCAGCCCAGCATAAAGATGGCGGTGGCATAGCCCCCGTACTCGCCGATCTCGGCGGGGGTGGCCGGACGCTGGAATCCGGCGGTCAGCAGCTCCTTCATGGCCGGAGCCCGGGCTAGGACGAACAGCTGCTGGTCCATGCAGTCGAGGAGCCAACCCAGCGCGGCGACGATCAGGACGAACCACTGGTAGCGGTTCAGGAGACGCCACCAGGGCGCGTTGGGATCCGACGATGGATTCATGGGAAACACTCTCGGTTATCGTGCCCCCGGCCCCCGTTGGTAGGGAAGGCAAATGCTCCGTGAAACCATTTCTGTGTCCTCGGCAGCAGACGGAACCGTGGAGGGAGAAAGGGGGGATTCCTCTTCGTCTTCGGTGGGTACATCTCCATGGCCCACGAGACTCGATGCCGCAGGGATCGGCCGGGTCGCCCCCGTGGCGTCCATCCGCTCAGCGACCCCTGGAAACGGAGGAGGGACCCCAATGCAATCCGAGGTGTCCGGTTTCTGCGCCGGCGGATAACAAGGGACAGTGAATGGAATTTCGGATCAGCAATTGCTCATGCGCTACGCCCGGAAGCGGGACGAAGGGGCATTCGCGGAACTGGTTTGACGGCAGGTGGATCTCGTGTATTCCGCCGCTCGACGGTTGGTCATGGATCCGCACCTGGCCGAAGACGTCACGCAGGCGGTGTTCACGGCGCTGGCCCGCCAAGCCACGGAAGTGGCCCGGCGACTGGAGGGAGGCACGCCGCTTTCCGGCTGGCTGCATGTCACCACCCGCAACCACGCGGCCGCGACGGTCCGAAGGGAGGAACGTCGTCGTGCCCGTGAACAGGAGGCCATCGCCATGCAGGAATCACCCGTCCCGGAATCCACCGCGAACTGGGAACAGATCGCTCCGCAGCTCGACCACGCTTTGGCCGAACTCAGCGATACGGATCGCGATGCGCTGCTGCTCCGCTTCTTCGAGCGCCAGACGGCAAAGGAAATTGGGTGCCGCCTCGGCGTCGGTGAGGAAGCGGCGCAAAAGCGCGTCGCCCGGACGCTGGAACGGCTGCGCGGCGTATTCGTCGCCCGTGGTCTGGCCGTGCCGTCCACCACATTGGCCGGAGTCTTGACCGCGAACGCCGTGCAGACCGCGCCCCTCGCACTGGCCGGCACCATCGCCGCGGGCACGGCAACGGTGACGACCGGGGCTCTTTCCACCTTGGGAATTCTTCAGCTTATGGCCTCAACAAAACTCAAACTCGGCATGGCGGCCCTGGTGGCTGCCGGGATGGCAACCACGGTGATCTTTCAGCGGCGCGAAAACCAGCGACTGCGGACAGAGTTGGCCACTGCGCAGGCAAGCCAAGCCACTCCGCAGCACGCTCCCGCCAGCAACACGGTGCCGGCCGATACCCGCCAGATGGACGAACTGCTGCGCCTGCGCGGGGAGGTGGCCCAACTTCGGCAGGCGACGCGAGACGCCCGGAACGGACCGGCGGCGGCGCCGAATGCCGGGGTGGCCGCGGAGGTGGAGTCCGAAGACCTCGTCAAAGCCATGCAGGCGGCCGACGCCGTTGCCGTTCGGACGGTCAACGCGCAGAAACATCTGGGTCTGGCACTGCAGGTTTATGCCATCGAGCATCAAGGTCAGCTTCCGACCTCGATTGAGGAACTGAAGCCCATCCTGGGAGACGTCCTCGATCCCGATGGCATGGTGAGTGGAGTCCCCCTCGAGCTGTTCGAGTTTCACGTCCACGAGAGGGCCGTTGGCCTATCGGAGCCCGAGCAGATCCTGCTTCGTGAAAAGCAGGCCCGACGGCTGCCCGACGGCACCTGGGAACGCATCTACAGCCTGGCGGACGGTTCGGTGCACCGTGTCAAACGGCCCGACGGGGACTTCAGCGAGTTCGAAAAGGCCCGCACCGGTACGCAGGAAAATGCGCCCAAGCGGCCGTAGGCAAGGTGCTGCCGGCCTCCCCACCGACGAGGAAGGCGATGGGGCTCAAACCTCTGGAGACCATTCCCTCGGTTCGACCATGGATGGTGGCACTCAACAAAGTGGGCAAGGGACCCGGCTCATCGTCGTGGTTTCCGTCCGGGCTTCACCCGGCCGCAGAACAGTTCGGGGCGGATGCGCACCAGCCGGACCAGGGCCACGCCCGTTTTGGGATCGAGTTGGCTGGATGCGTCATCAAGTTCCCTGAAGGGATCATCCTGGTAGGACTCGAAGAACACCTCCAAGGACCCGGCCTCACGGATCTTCTCCAGGCGGGGGCGCTCCCGTTCCTCGATCTCATGGGCGCGTCCGAGGAGGGCGGCGAACCCGTGCATGCCCAGCAATTCGGCACCAGCTTTTGCGAGGACTGCTGATTTCCTGCCGCAGTTGTAGAAGAGCTGGTTGAAGCCGCCGTTGAGGATCTCACCCTTCGCGATGTCGGTGAAGTAGGCCGCGGCAAAACCAGGCCCCAACGCGGGTATCCGCTCCGGTTCGTCCACCCACTCGCCGCCGATGGCCTCGAGGGTGAAGTCCCGGATTCCTGGCATATGATCTTTGTTCCTCATGCGATGGGGCCCGTGATACGAACCCATGGATGATGGTCTTCCCCTCAACCCATGAATCGTCCCCGGGACCGACAGCCCCTGTTGCTGGAACTTCTGGTGACCCGGAGATCACATCGGTTCGGCATTGGGCCTTGGTTTCGGCATCCGTTTCGGGAGGCGACCGATGAAGCCCTCTCCGGGATCGGGATCGCTGCTCCGCGAGTGGCCCCTGGTCCTCGCCGTTGCGGTCCTTGGCATCGTGTTGGCAGCACCCGGGGTCGTTGCCCCGCTGCTCGAGTCCACGGTGTTCCTCATCCTGTTCCTGCTCCTCTTGTGTGGCGTGATCCTCTCCGAGGCGGTCGCCATCGTCCGACACGCGGAGGCACTGGCGCATCGGCTGGGTGAGCCGTTCGGCACGCTGCTCCTCACGTTGGCCATCACGGGACTCGAGGTCCTCATCGTGGCCTTCGTGATGTCGACCGGAGATCCCAAGCCGGCCCTGGCCCGGGACACCATGTATTCGGTCGTGATGCTCGTCCTGAACGGATTCCTCGGGCTCGCGCTTCTGCTGGGGGCGCTGCGTCACAACCAGCAGCGGTTCAACCTTCAGAGTGCGAATTCGTTTCTGGTGATGCTCGTCCCGATGACCGTCCTGGTGCTGGTGCTGCCGACCTTCACCCGGTCCACCGCGGGCCCGACGCTGTCGCATTTCCAGATGGCGTTTTTGTCCCTGTTGTCGATCGGCATCTACGGGGTGTTCCTGGTGTTCCAGAACCGGCTCCACCGGGAGTTCTTCATCCAGGCCGAGGCGGGCGCTTCGGGGCACGGGCATCCGGAGCCTCCCACGCAATCCGGTTCGTCCTGGAGTCACGGCATCTTCCTGGTCCTCTACGGCATTCCCCTGGTCCTGCTGGCCAAGCAGATGGCCAAGCCGCTGGATCTGCTCGTGGGTCGGGTCGGTGCCCCGAACGCGGTCGGGGGACTGGTAATGGCGATCCTCGTCCTGACCCCGGAGTCCATCGCGGCGATCCGGGCGGCTTGGTCGAACGAGCTCCAGCGGTCGGTCAACATCCTCCTCGGATCGGTCCTCGCCTCCATCGGCCTGACCGTCCCCATCGTCATCGGCGTCTCGCTGGGGACGGGACGTGAACTCCTGCTCGGGTTGGCTGCCCCGGAGATCATCATGCTGGCCCTCACCCTCGTCACCAGCATGCTGACCTTCTCGCTGCCCCGGACCAATCTTCTCCTGGGTGCGGTCCACCTGCTTCTGTTCGGGGCGGCCCTCATGCTGCTGTTCGATTGATCCGACGGGCAGCGGATCTCCGGCGGAACCGTCTTGTATCCCTCGCGTGCCCGGTGGGGATTCTGCATGTCCTGACCGCATTCCCTGCGGCAGTCTCAACCCGGGTGCAGGAACCGATGGCCAAGTCCATGCAATCGTCCGCCTTCCGCTGTGGCTATTGTCGGGTCCCGGTGTCGGCCGATCCGGTCTGGTCCGCGGAGGGGGAGGTTTTCTGCTGCTATGGGTGCCGTGTCCTGGGTGCCTCCGCCGTGGGACGGTCCATGGCCGGGGAGGATCGGGGCATCGACCGTGTGCCCTGGTTCCGAATCGGCCTGGGTGTCGCCATCGCCAGCCAGGCGATGCTGGTCGGGTTCGCCGTGAACCTGACCCCACCGGAGGGATCGATCCGCCCGCTCCTGCATGCGGCACTCGCCGGTTCTTCCCTGCTGGTGTTCGCGATCCTGGGAGGCCCGTTGCTCGGTACGGCTTGGGACTGCGCGTGCCGCCGACGCCTGACGGTGGAATGGCTGTTCCTCGCCGGCATCGTGGGAGCCTTCGGGGCCTCGGTCTGGAGCAGCCTGACCGGTTTCGGTGCCGTCTACTACGAGGTCGTTGCCATCCTCCTCGTGTTCTACACACTTGGAAAGGCGCTCACCGCGCAGGCGCGCCAGCGGGCCATGGCCGAGGCCTCCCGGCTCCGGGATGTGTTCGACGTCTGCCAGCGGATCGCTGCCGATGGAACGCTCCAGAGCTGTCGGGCGGCTGAGGTGGTCGTTGGCGACCGTATCCGGGTTGGAGCCGGTGAACCGATCCCCGTCGATGGCCGGGTTCTCTCGGGTGCGGCCTTCGTGCGGGAGACCCCGCTCACTGGGGAGCCTGATGCGGTCGTCCGAAGGGAAAGGGACCGAGTCCTGGCCGGCAGCTGGTCCGAGGACGGGGATTTGGTCATCGAGGCGACGGTTCCTGGACGCGATCGGGAGCTGGATCGTCTGGTGGCGTGGGTCGATGAGGCTCGCCAGACGGTTCGATCGGACGCCGGAATCGGGCCCCGGCTCCGGCCCCTCGTAGACCGGATCACGGCCTGGTTTCTGCCGACGGTCCTGGTGGCGGCGGTGACGACCGGGTTGGTCTGGTCGCTGCGCGGACAATGGCGGGAGGGCTTGTTCCACGGACTGGCGGTCCTGTTGGTCGCCTGTCCCTGTGCCCTGGGATTGGCGGCTCCCCTCGCGTGGTGGAGTGCCCTGGCGACCTTGGCCAGCCGAGGTGTGGTGTTTCGATCGGGTGACGCGCTGGAGCGCCTCGCGGCGGTGAACCGGGTCGTCTTCGACAAGACGGGGACCCTGAGCGAGGACCGTCAGACATTGATCGATCTTGCCGTGAGGGCGGATGGGCTGCCGCGGGTTCAGCTCATGGCGTTCCTGAAAGCCGCACAGGCTGGCAGCACTCACCCCATCGCGCGTGCTTTCGACCGCATCCCGGAATCGGTGCCGTCCGGAGTCGGCGTGGAGTCCCTCAGGACCGAACCCGCCTGTGGGATCGAGGCGGTGGTCCAGGACGAGGGACGGATTCGGCATCTGCGGGTCGGGGTTCGCCACTGGGTCCTGGAGTCGGCGACCGGATCCGATCCTGTGGAGGAACGGCTCCGACAGGAGATCCGGTGCGAGCCTTCGGATCAGCTCATCCATGTGGCGGTCGATGGACGCCTTGAGGGGATTGCGGTGGTGCGGGAACGGCTGCGGGATTCAGTCGAGGAAGTGTGTCGCCATCTGCTTCGCCTAGGATGCCGGCTGAGCGTCTTCACCGGGGATCGGGAGGCACGGGCGGCGCGGGTTCTGCCGGAGGCGCTGGGACTGGAACTGGTGGGGTCACTCACTCCCGAGGAGAAAGCCCGGCGGGTGGCGGAGCATCAGGCGGCAGGTGAGGTGGTGCTGTTCGTGGGGGACGGCGTCAACGACACGCCCGCCCTCAGGACGGCCGCGGTCGGGATGGCGCTCCACTCTGGTGCCGGCCTCGCGACGGCCACCGCCGAGGTGGTGCTTTGGGGAGGACAGTTGTCGGAGGTTCCCCGCGCGATCGAGTTCACTCGCCGGGTCCAGGCGGGTGTTCGGTCGAACCTGCTCTTTGCCGCCACATACAACCTCCTCGGCATGACCCTCGCCGCCACGGGGCGGATCGGTCCGATCTCTGCGGCCCTGTTGATGGTGGGCAGCAGCACGATCGTGGTCCTGCGTGCGGCCCGGCTCGGTTCCGATGCCTGCCATGGCCCGGATGAGGCGGGGCAACAGCCTGGGTGGGCCCGGATCTGCTGGACGGCGGGCGTGGTTGCCCAGATCCCGCTGTTGATCCACCTGGGTCAACTGGTGCCGGTGCAGGCGGGGGTGACGGCGGCGGTGCTGTTGGGCGTCGCGGCGGTTCCCTGGCTGCGCAGGCTTTCCGTCTCGTGGCTGGGTCGGGTCTGGGACGGGGCGGCGCTTCGGATGGGGTTGGCGATGCTGGGGCCGGGCAACCTTGGGATGGCCCTCGGATGGTGGGTGGAGGCGGACTGGAACCCGGTGATGTCCGGGGGTGCCTGTCTCTGCTGCCGGTCCCACCAGTACTTCGACCTCACGGGTTCGGTGCCTTGGATGGTGGTGGGCATGCTGGCGGGGGGATTGCCCTCCATGGTGGGGGAGGATGATCCCGGGAGCGGGCTGGGTCGTGGACCGCGGCTGGTGCTGGCCACGGTGGGGATGGTGTTGGGGATGGCCTGGGGAGGGGATCTGGTGCTGGCGCTGCTGGGTCCGATGCACCCCTGGCAATTCCTGGGGGCCTGGGTGGGCATGACCGGGGGCATGCTTTTAGGTATGGGGCTGCTCTGCGGGGCCGGTGAGGCCATCGCGGCGGTCCGAGGCAGGGGGAGTGGAACCGGTGGGTGACGCGATGCCACCACCGAGCACCGCGGCACCCACCCTCCAGGGGCAAGCGCAACGCAAGACCCACGCGGACCCTGCGCTCTACAGCACCGTCCTGCCGCTCCGCTTGAGCCAGGCCTCGGCTTCTTTGTAGTTGGGGCACAGCCGCTCGACCTCATTCCAGAAGCTGCGGCTGTGGTTCAGATGCCTCAGGTGGGCCAGTTCATGGAGCAGGATGTAGTCGCGGACCCAATCCGGAACTTGCATCAGGCGCCAATTGAGACAGATGAGTCCCCGGGGCGAGCAGCTGCCCCAGCGGGTCTTCTGGTTGCGGATGCTCACCGAACGGAGCCGGCCGTCCAGACCGTGCTGCTGGGCCAGCTCACGGAGTCGTCCAGGAAGGAATTGCCCGGCCCGCTTCCTGAGAAGGGTCTCCACGGGTTTCCTCAGATCCCCCTCGGCGGTCTCGAGATCGAATCGCAGTGCCCCGAGGGTGGCCTCGAACCCACCCTCCGGCTTGGCCTCCACCCGGAGGATCTGTTCCTCACCGTTCCACCACACCCGGCCATCGGGGCGCAGCGCGTCGGTGGATCCGGTCCGGCTCCGGTGCTGTCGGAACCGCTCGAACAGCCAGGACTCGTTGGAGGCGACGAACCGACGGGCCTCGGCCAGGGTGCCGCGCCGGGGCAGGGTGCAGCGCGCCGTGCCGTCCTTGCGGAAGGTCAGCCGGTACCGTCGGGCCCTTGGGTGGCGGACGAAGCGGACCACCACACCGGAGTCGTCGCATGCGAGCTCGTCGACGGCCAGGGATCCGTCCCGCTGGGATGCGGGCGGGGCGGCTGGACTCCGGCTCGGCCACAGCCGACGCAGGAAGTCCAGCTGGCTCACGTCAGGAGCCACCTCGGTCGAGCGGGTTCCGGGCAAAGACGAATTCGTCGACGGGGCGGCCATGGATCAGATGTTCCTGCACGATGCGTTCCAGCATCTCGGGCGTGCAAGAATGATACCAGACGCCCTCGGGATACACCACAGCGATGGGGCCTTTTGCGCAGACCTGGAGGCAGTTGGCCTTGGTACGGGCGACGGAGGCGGAGGGACCCACCAGGCCGAGCTCCTTGAGGCGACGCTTGAGGAAGTCCCAGGCGGCAAGGCTCTCCTCGGCGGGGCAGCACTTCGGTTTCGAGGGGTCCGCGCAGAGCACGATGTGCCGTTGGACCGACGGAATTCCGAGGTCGGCGGCGATCCGCGAGAGGTCTGGCGTCGCATCCACCCGCGCAGCCTTGATGAGGTCCGGGCTCTTCTCAAGTCGGGGTTCCTTGATCGGGACGAGGGGTGTTGCCGTAGAAACTCCGACTCCTCGCTTGCCCCCGGGGGCGTCGATACCCAGATTCATACCCGCCAGGGCCCATGGAACGCGGACTGACGAACCCCGCCAGGGCCGGAAGGCAGCAACGGTAGTCTGCTCCCGTCTGCCGTGGTCACCCTGGCTTTCCTCCCCTCTTTTTGGTTTCCGGAGACGGGATTTGGCCCTCCAATCCCACCTCTCCGCGTGACCGGTTCCGAGCCGCGGGAGCGAATCCTGAAGCCGATCCCAAGCCGATCCCGTGTCCTACCAGGTCATTGCCCGCAAGTACCGCCCGCAGCGTTTCGAGGACGTGGTGGGACAGGAGCACGTCACGACCACGCTGATGAACGCGGTGCGGTCGGGTCGGATCGCCCACGCCTACCTGTTCTGTGGCCCACGCGGCACGGGCAAGACAACGCTGGCCCGGATCTTCGCCAAGGCCCTGAACGCCACGGGCGGCCCCCGGGTGGATTTCTCGGAGGACGATCCCCGGGTGAAGGAGATCGCCGAAGGGCGCTCGATGGATGTCCTGGAGATCGACGGTGCCTCCAACAA
>SXGR01511657.1_pt1 | contig 27027 bp, 23 predicted proteins | sample 3174711 | NCBI WGS metagenome assembly SXGR01 (sample SAMN11356860, study PRJNA531348) | freshwater metagenome | isolation source: freshwater sample F1-60 | place: China: Fuxian Lake, Yuxi | collected 2017-12-25
GCAGTGAGCCGGAGGCGAACGTCCCGCGACCTGGTTCAAGGGCAGGCGCAAGGCTGAAGATTTCGGGAACCGGCGGTGCTGGTCGAAAGCGTAAGCCGCGCAGTGAGCCGGAGGCGAACGTCCCGCGACCTGGTTCAAGGGCAGGCGCAAGGCTGAAGATTTCGGGAACCGGCGGTGCCGGTCGAAAGCGTAAGCCGCGCAGTGAGCCGGAGGCGACCGTAGTTAGTGGATCCGTTACTTGACATAATATTCATTATCGGACGTTTAGGTGATGTCGGAAACAGGGCGCTCCGGATGGGCCTACCGCCGTCTAAGGTCCGCTGCGACGCCGCCAATCTAAGGTGCCCGCGTCGACATCGACCGGCGTTTCTTCGCGCGCCCATAGGCTGTACAGAATGCCAGCGTTGCTCACAAATGTGAGTTGTCGGCCTTCGACTGCGGGCATCGAAGAGATCCCGGCGAGCAGCCGGCCTTCGCTGAAATCCCAGACTTTGCGCCCAGTGTCCGGGTTGACCAAGCTCACGGTGCCTTCCGAGGAGCCGACCAATAGGCCCGCGTCGGTCAAGATCGGCGTGGTCAATGCGCCTGAGGTGCCGCTGTACCATGTCCAAAGCTCGGTTCCGGTGGCTGCGTCGTAGGCACGAAGTTTGCCATCGACGCCTGGATGGAAAATCCAGGTACCACCGTTGCGATCGACTGCCAACGGCGCCCAAGCCGCGCCGACTTCGGCGCGCCACCGAACGCTGCCGTCGGCGGGATCGAGCGCCATAAACGGTGCATAGTAGCCGGCAGAATACAGCGTGTTTTCGTGCACAAACGGCGCCGCCACCAGGTCCGGGTAGCGTCCCTCCCCTACCCTTCGAGACCAGAGTTCTTCCCCACGTTCTCGGTCGAGCACGACCACGGCACCGTCCGAAAACCCCAGGATGACGCGATCTCCGTCGACCACGGCAGGAGGTTTTCCGAACAAGGCGAGCTCGGCCTCCCGGGTCAGGTCGGGTTTGCGTTGGTATTGCCATACCAATTCACCGTTGGCGGTATCGACGGCGACCGCGAGATCGCGGACGTTGGTGACGTAGACGCGGTTGCCGACCACCGTGGGCTCCACCAGAATGGGCGCGCCGGTATCAAAATGCCAAAGGGCTGTACCATCGAGTTGGTAACACCACAAACGGCCGCCGGTGTCTCCAAAATACAGCCGGTCCTCTACCACGGTGACATTGGCTTGAACCGGGCCGAGTGCGGGATATTCCCGCTTGACCGAGCCGTCCCGACGGGAAAGTGCATACAACGCTCGTCCCGCGGCGCTGCCGATAAAGATGCGATCGCCGACGATCACCGGGCCGCTGCGCTCCGTGTGGGAAGCGGCATTGAGCCGGCCTCCGGGCAGGCGTACGGACCAATGTTGGGAGGGCGGCACATCGAAGGGACCTTCGAAGAGCACTTTCTTTGGTGGCGCTGCTGCAACCGGCGCCGGGTCGGCAGCCACCGGCTTCGGGCGCGTTGGACCTCCGATCTGAAACTTACGTTCGCTGGAGGTTTCCGTCGCGAGGGCCACGCAAAAGATGCCGCCGAGGAGAAGGTTCACTTCCCTTCTCCGGCGGGGGCTTCGCCCTCGGGTTTTGGGGCATCTCCTTCTTTGGGCGCTTCCTCTGTTTTTGCCGGAGCCGGAGAACCACCCAACGCCGTTTGCCGTTCCTGTGCCTTCTTGGCGCCCGGGGCTTCAGGCCACTTCTGAAGAAAGTCAGCATATACGGCCAGAGCTTCCGGATTTTTGCTCTGGGATTCGTACACTGCACCGAGGTCGAGCGCCGCCTCCTGCGCAAAGTATGGATTGGCGTCCGCCACCAGGGACTTCAGTCGAACGACGGCTTCGTCCGCTTTGCCGGTATCCAACTCCAAATGAGCGATCGACATTTCGAGCGTGAAGCGCAGCACGCCCGACGTCTTGGAGCTCGCCTGAACGAGGGCGGCCAATCGCTTTTCGTTGTCCCCGGTGATTTTGTAAAGCTCCGCGGCGGATGTCCAAGCTTCCGCGCTGGCGGCGTCGGTGCTTGCCGCGCCGATGGCAGCCATCGCTTCGGCGGACGCAGTGAATTTTGCCTTGGTGGCGTCGTCTAAGGGCGCGAGCTGGGCGCCGATGCTGCCCAAGATTTCGGGTCGGAAGCCGTATCGCTCGACTTGGGCTCGGGTCTCTTCGTCCGGAAGCGCCGCTACCGCCACTTCCAAAATCTTGCTCTGCTCGGCGGCGAGTTGTGCGGAGGCAGAATGCTGATGGTTCAAATGCCACGAAGAGTATTGCCCGTAAACGAACACTCCGAGCAAACCGAGCACGGCCAGTAAAACCGCGTGCTTCCAATAGCCGATAACAAAGTTGCTAAAAGCCATTTCGGCGCGGAATCCCGCACCTGCGTCCGGGGGCGTGACGTCGATCGTCGGTTTCTGTGATTCGGACAAGCGTTCCCCCGGAATAGCTACTTCCACTAACTGGTGTTGGCGGCGTTGGCACCGCGAACCGCGTTCCGCACCCAAGCGACCGCGGTGCTTTGGCTTCGACAGGCTTTAGTTTTGCGACAAATCCACCGTCTGAGGCCCGTCTTGTGCGACCACTTCGCGGGTCACCTCATAGGACGTCCCATCGGGACGGCGCACGGCAAACCGGTGGCTCCCTGGAGACAGGTCGGTAGTCAGCGGCAACGGGCCGATCTCTCGCCCGTCCACCAACAACGTTGCGCCGTCGGTCCAAAGGCCCCGGACGGAAACCGACTGATTGGCGGCCTTTTTCTTAAGATCGACGGTGATTTTCGCGGATGCGCTTCGGACGTCCAACGAACGGCGTTCGGGGGCATGTCCGCTAAGCTCAAACTCTAGTCGATAGGCTCCGTAGGGGACGTCCAGCGTCAGCGGCGTTTGCCCTCTTTTCTTCCCATCGATCAGGACCGTCGCGCCTGGAGGCACGGTTTCCAGAGCAACTTTTCCGCTTATGACCTCTGGAGGCGGCGTTTTCGGCTCAACCTTTGGAGGGTCCGTTTTCGGCGGGTCGGTCTTTGGTACCGCAACCACGGGGGGCTCGACTGTAACCGGCGCCGCGACCACTGGGGGGGCAGCAACCGTTGCCGTGTCTGCTGGATCCTCCTGTGGAGCGGGTTCGACGGGAGCGGTATCCGAGATCGGCTGCGGCGCTAACTCGGGCTCGACCTGCGCTGCTGCGGGAGCCATGGCAATCGGAGAATCGGCGGGAAGCGGGGTTTGCAGAGGACCAAAACTGAACGCGAACGCCATCGCCGCGATCGCCGCAGCGGCGACCAAACCGATCACGATCAGGGCGACCCACATGACGGGCGCTTTGTCCGAGGTTTCGGGGGGGGCATCGTCGGGTTCGTTTCGAGGCGTCGCAGGTGCGGGTGTGGAGAACAGGGTAGGCAGCGGTGCAATGTCCGGATCGGAATTCGGCGGCGCTGGGCGAGAATGGTCCGGTGTCGCATGCCTCGGCGGCAGGGGCGGTGGCGAGCCAAACACCACGGGCTCATGCACCGGAGGGGGCTCCTGCGAGGGGGGAGGCTGAAACGCCAGCGGGCTCGGCGCATCGACGGGGTCGACCTGCAATTCCGTCAGAGCCTCTGTGGCGGGCTCCATCCAGGCGGGATCGGGATCCGGCTCGGGAGTTTCCTGGCGTTCGATGAGTGAGCGGCGACGAGTCGTGGGAGTCGCTGCTCGAACCTCGGGTGCAAGCGACGTATGCCCAGCAACGTCGCCAGAAGAGAGGACTTCCCCGTCGATAAAACAGAAGTCGATTCGAGCTGAGTAACTGGCACCACAGGCCGGGCAGGTCTTCATTGCGCTCGCTCAATGTCCACGCAGTATATGCGGTTCGTCGAAGAAACGACAGATCTGACTTCGCAGCGTGTCGCGGGTTCCGAACAATCGGAGAAGGTCGCCCTACGCATAAGCGCTCTTGAGCTGCCTGGAAATGACCAAACGCTGGACTTGGTTGGTGCCTTCCACGATCTGCATGACCTTGGCGTCGCGCATGTAGCGTTCGACGGGATAGTCGCGCGTATATCCGTATCCGCCCAGAACTTGAACGGCGTCGGTGGTCACCGCCATCGCCGCGTCGGTCGCCACCAATTTCGCCATCGCCGCTTCTTTTGAATAGGAATGTCCGTGATCGCGGAGCCAAGCGGCACGGTGCACCATCAGGCGGGCGCTGTCGACGCGGCAAGCCATGTCGGCGAGCAAGAATCCCACGCCCTGAAAATCGATGATCGCAGTGGAAAACTGCTTTCTGAGCGTGGCGTATTTTGCGGCGACATCGAGGGACGCTTGCGCCAACCCCACGGCGACCGCTCCGATGGTGATGCGGCCGGAATCGAGGGCGGCCATGGCCACATTGAACCCGGTTCCTTCGTTGCCGAGCAGGTTTTCGGCAGGGATGCGCACGTTCTCCAGCACCAATTCGGTGGTCGGTGAGGCGCGTAGACCCATTTTCTCCTCTTTCTTCCCTGCGGATAAGCCGACGCTGTCCCCTGGAACCAGAAATGCGGAAACGCCGCGCGGCCCCGGCCCGCCGGTGCGCGCCATCACCACGTACAAGTCCGCATAACCGCCATGCGTGCACCAATATTTGTTGCCGTTGAGAACGTAATGATCCCCGGATCGAACCGCGGTGGTGCGCAGAGAGGCGGCGTCGGAGCCGCTATCGGGTTCGGACAAGGCAAATGCGCCGAGCAGTGCTCCAGACGCCAACCCTGGCATCCAATGCTGCTTTTGAGCTTCATTGCCGAATTGGCTCAAGATGACTTGAGGTAGGCCGGTGACGGCAACGGATACGGCATACGAAGCGGATACTTTTGCGATCTCTTCCAGGACCAAGACGTAGTCGAAGTAGCCCCTCCCCAGTCCGCCGAAGGTTTCTGCCGTGGGAATGCCGCAAAAGCCCTGCTCGCCCATCGCTTGGATGTACTCCTTGCGAAATTGCTCGCGCTCATCGTCTTCGCGCGCGGTGGAACCCAGAACGGACTGGCAGAATTCCCGGACCGCGGCGGTGAGCGCCTGCTGATCCTCATTGAGCACAAACATGCTGTCTCCGCAGTTCAAACGTCCAATTCCGCAGCTGCCTCATCGGGTTCGGAAGCCGCAACCGGCAGTGAACCCCATGCCGCCTCATCGACCAACAGCGTGTCCCGTTTCAGAACGCGCATCGGACCATCCCCGGCGAGCAAAGCGTACAAATCTTTGGGCTTGCCAGGTTTTCCGTCCACATCGACAAAGGTGACGTCCACTGCGGGAATGTCCCCGTCGCGGAGTTTCATCTCCCGAATCATGGGACGAATGTTGAGGTCCTTGAGGATTTTTCGCCCGGTGGCGCGCTTGCTGTTGATCTTACCGAGCCGCTGGATGATGATCTCAGGGGACTCAACGAGACTTTGAACGCGAGCAGCCAACTCTTGACGGTCTGCCTCTGGAAGAATCAGGGTGTAGCTTGCACCTTTGGCGACGGACATCAACGATGGCGCTGACATTGGGACTTCGCGCACGCCCAGCACGTCAAAACCCGCCGGCAACACCGAACGCAATCGGTCCGCTGCGACGGAGGGCTCCACCCTTTCTACCAAGGTGATGTCCATGTAATCGCCGACGGTTTCCTCTCCGAGCGGAAGCGCGCAGTTGAACGCTAGTTTCGGATGAGGGTGGAACCCCTGGCTGTAACCGATCGCCAAGCGCGCTCGACGAATCGCTCGCACCCAGGCGTTCATCGACTCCAAATGGGACAGAAATCGGGCGCTTCCAGTCCGCGCGATGCGCAACCACAGGCGCTGAACGGAGGGGCGCTCGGGCTTGAGCTCGCGTAAAGCGACCATTTTTTCGTCTTTGTGGGTGAGCCAGGCTTGTTCGTCCTTTCGCCCTTCGATGTTGCTGCGCAGCATGGACGCGCAAAGCTCGCGTTCGGCATCGATCACCCCGCATTTGTGGCAACGTTTGTGCCGGCAATCCTGGGCGTGTTTGAGCTCATTGGCGCGCTGCCAATCCTCGATGAACCACTGTTTTGGGATGAGGATGTCGATGTGGTCCCATGGGAGGCGTTCGTCGACGCTGCGTTCCCGGAGGGCGTCCTCGATCGAATAGTCAAGTTCCTTTACTGCTTCCATCCAGAGGTCGAAGCGAAGGTGCTCGCGCCAAGCGTCGAATCGCGCACCTTTCCGCCACGCAAGCTCGATGACGTCGGCAGCCCTTCGATCCGCGCGCGAGACCAAACCCTCCAGAAAGGTCTCCTCTGGCTCATGCTTTCCAAATTTGATGGCACCATTTCGGCCGATCGCGTTTTGAAGGACGTGTTGGCGTCGCTCGGTTTCGTGGTGGTCGATCTGGGCTGCCCACTGAAAGGGGGTGAACGGCTTGGGAACGAAGGTTGAAACGCCGAGATTGACCCTCGCTCGAGGGTTGAGTTTACGGCCCTGATCCCAGGTTCGTCGGCAGAGATCCGCGATCGCCTCGATGTCGTCATCGCGCTCGGTCGGCAGACCGATCATGAAGTACAACTTCACCAAATCCCAGCCTTTGGCGTACACTTCCGCGGACATGTTCAGGAGTTCTTCGTCGGGGATCCACTTGTTGATCACTTGGCGAAGGCGCGGCGAGGCGGCTTCCGGAGCAAACGTGATACCCGTTTTCCGGGTTTCAGCTACCATTTCGGAGAGCTCGACTGAGAAGCTATCGAGGCGAAGACTCGGAAGGCTGACAGCCACATTCTCTGGACGTGCACGTTGAACCGTCTGTTCGACCAGCGCCCTCACCCGGCTGTAGTCGCAGGTGGACAAGGAAACGAGGCTGACTTCCTCGTATCCCGTGCTTTTTAGGGTGCGATCGAGGAGTTGATCCAAGTTTTCAAGGCTCCGCTCGCGCACCGGACGGGTGGTCATCCCCGCCTGGCAAAATCGGCATCCCTGGGTGCAACCTCGAAGAACTTCCAAACTTAGCCGGTCGTGGACCTGTTTGGTGAACGGCACGATGTAGTTGACCGGAAAGGTAGCGCCGTTGAGATCTTTGGTGATCCGCTTCCGGATTTTGGGGGCTCCTTCCACCGGCACAATGCGGCCGTCGGCCAAGGTTTCGAACGGATAGAGCGCCGGAACGTACACCCCTTCGATCAATGACAGAGCAAACAGCTTGGCTTTACGGGTTTTCCCCTTCAGCTTGCTGAGAACGTCGCAGATCTCCAGGATCGCGTCCTCACCGTCGCCGATGACAAAAAAGTCCATAAAAGGGGCGAGCGGCTCGGGATTAAAGACGGCCGGACCGCCGGCGAACGTGAGCGGATGCGTTTCGGCGCGATCCGCAGTACGAATGGGAATTCCGGACAGATCGAGCCTGTTCAGGATGTTGGTGAACGTGAGCTCAGATTGCAGTGTAAATCCGATTCCGTCGAAAATCGCCAACGAATCCTTGCTCTCGAGAGCGAACAGCGGGAGGTTGCGCTCCCGGAGCTCGCGCTCCATGTCCAATCCGGGGGCGTAGGTCCGCTCGCACCACACGTCTTCGCGCTGGTTGACGCACGCATAGAGAATATGGAGGCCGAGATTCCCCAGCCCAATGTCGTAGAGATCGGGAAACGCCAGCGCCAAACGCACTTGGACTTGGTTGGGGTCCTTTTGAACTGCGTTCACCTCATTGCCGAGATAGCGGGAGGCTTTTTCCACCCTCACCAAAATCTCTTCGTCCAGCAGCTTGGCGAGGTTCATCCGGTCTCCAGCGGCCTTCCTATCGGTGCGGGCGCGCCTTCGCCAGAGGAAGGCGTCCTCCCGTGGTGAGGCTTTCGGACCGACCGACGGCTTACAGAAGGAGGTTACATCCCATTCAAAAAAATTGCTTGACTTCGCGCGTTGCGCGGGGTTTGTTCATGCGCGTCCCTATCTTTCCCCGAGGTATTCATGCGATCAGCATGGTGGTTGTTAGCAGCATCGCTCCCCCTCTTTGCAGGTTGCGCCAAGGATTCCGATGGCGACGGCATTTCGGACAAGGAAGAGGCGACGCTGGACGATGACGGCGACGGCCTGAACAACATGGAAGAGGAGGATCTGGGCACCGATCCTGACAATGCCGACTCGGATGGCGATGGGTACCCCGACGGCCTCGAAGTCGAAAACGACAAGGATCCTCTCGACGCTGAGAGCGGCCTGTATGCCGGCGGTTGGCCGTACAATGCCGACAAGGACGACATGGAGACCACCACGCTGGCGGATGCCGCCAATGCCGAGGGCGAGATCTTCCCACGGGTCGAATTTGTCGATCAATATGGCGAGACCGTTGATCTCTACGACTTTGCTGGCCACGGCAAGCCCGTCATGATCGATGTGTCCGCCATCTGGTGCGGCCCCTGCAATAACCTTGCTTCCTGGCTTTCCGGCGGCGCTGACCCGGTGGGCTGGGAAGATTACTACCCTGAAGTTCGGGAATGGGTGGAAAATGGCGATGTTTACTGGGTAACGATTCTGTTTGAAGACGGCCAGCAGAACGAGACCGACGTAGAAGACCTGGAATACTGGTTCGACCAATATCCTGACGAAAACGTGCCGGTGGTGAACGATCCCGGCAAAGAGATCGCTGGGGCGTTCGCCCAGTGGTTCCCGTACATGATCCTGCTGAATGACGACATGACGATCTGGTCGACCCCCGGGTCCAACGACAATGCCTTCACCACGCCGATGCAGGTGCTGGTGGACGAATACGAGCCCGAAGCTGAATAATCTGCCGAAGCTGTAAGTAGAAAGCCGCGCCTGTGGGTGCGGCTTTTTTTGCCTAGGACAAATAGTGCCGCGCGATCCGCTCATACACTTCGACGGCGCGCTCGACCTCGGGCAACGACACCCATTCGTTGGCGGTGTGGCTCACTTCGGACAATCCTGGACCGATCTTCACGGCGGGAATGGCCTTCAAATGCGCCCAGTCCGAAAGCGTCGGGCTGCCAAACGGGCGCCCGTCAGGGTTCGCCGACATCACCGAAGCGAGAATTCGTGCTCCTTCCGGCGTTCGCACCGGAGCTAAGCGATCCGAGCGCACCACCACTTGGCTCTTGACGGTGGCCTTGACGCGTCCAGTGACCACCTCAGGTGGAATCTCAGGGATCGTTCGGATATCAACCACCATCCGGCACTCCCCGGGGATCACGTTGTGAGCCGTGCCCGCTTGAATCTGAGTAACGGCGAGGGTCATCGGGCCGACATGAGGGTTCTTCGGCTCCCACTGGAGCGCGTGGAGCGCCAGAACATCGGCCGCGGCGATGTCGATCGCGTTCACCGCCAAATGGGGGCGCGCGGCATGTCCCGGTCGGCCTTCGGCGCACAACTCGAGGATCAAGAGGCCATTTTGAGCGACCGCCGGATGAAGTCCGGTGGGCTCGCCGATGATCGCGGCATCGATTTTGCCCAATGAAGGGAGGATTTTCTCCAGCCCAGCTCGTCCCCTCTCCTCTTCGCAGGTGGCCGCAAACAGGAGTTCCCCGCATTCGGGGGGATGTTTCGATAGGGCGATCGCCGCCAACGCCATCGCCGTCACCGAAGCTTTGGCGTCGTTGCTGCCGCGCCCGAACATTCGGTCGCCGACAAAGGTAGGTACAAAGGGGTCAGTGTCCCAGCCGGGCCCCACCGGCACCACATCCAGGTGGGAGTTGAACATCAAGGTTGGCCCGGGGCGGATTCCCCTCACCCGAGCGACCACATTGCGGTCCAAGACCTCGACTTCCAGCCCTTGACGTGTCAAGAAGTCTGCGAACCATGTCGCGATCGCCTGTTCGTCGCCGGACACGGAAGGAATCCGCACCAACGCCTCAAGCAGGCCAATCGCGTTCATCGAGGGGTGCCGCTCAGCGGCTCAGCGGGCGTCTCATCGGCCTCCATGACCACGAGAGTGCCGCTTCCTTCGGTGGTAAACACCTCGGACAGCAGGCTTCCCGCTCGCCGGCCATCCACCACGTGAACTCTGGGGACGCCGCCCAGAAGCGCCCGTCGAACGGCTGCAACTTTGGGGCGCATCCCTCCGCGCAACATTCCCTGCTCCTCCAGTTGGCCCAATTCGACCAGGTCGGTCCAGTGCAAAACAGACGCAGGATCCTCGGGATTGGAGAGAATCCCCGGCGCGCGGGTGAGCACGATCAGCTTGGCCGCTTGCAGGTGAACCGCCAACTCGGCGGCCACCGTATCGGCGTTCACATTGAGAATTTCGCCGTTTGGGCCACTGGCCAACGGGGTGACCACGGGAATGGCGGGGATCCCCAACACGGCGCGGATGACGTCGGATCGGATTTCCTTTAAGTCGCCTACTAAGCCGTAATCTACCAACTTGGAAGCGCCGGAATCGTCGGTCGTCTGAACAGGCGGGCGGCGCTCCGCCACCAACAATTCCCCGTCGACACCGGAAAGTCCGACGGCCCGCTCGCCTTGGCCGCGGAGGGCGTTGACCCAGGCCGTGGAAAGTTGGCCCCGCCATTCGAGAATGGCTGCATCGAGCAGTTCGGGGGTGGTCACCCTGCGGCCAGCCACCGATTGATTGGGGATCGACAGACGGTTTGCGGCGGCATCGAGCTGGGGTCCGCCGCCGTGCACCAGCACCACCCGAATGCCCAGCCGGTGCAGGACCGCCAAATCGCGCGCGATCCCGTCGCGCCAACGCGCTTCTTCCAGCAGTTCGCCGCCGGCTTTTACTACAAACGTCTGCCCCGAGTAAGCGCGCAAGTACGGAATGGCGTCGAGCAGTTCAATCAGGCGTTCCATGGATTTTCTCCCCGTGCGGCAAGCATACGTTCCAATAGTGCCATCGCGGTCCAGCGCCGCAAACCAGCAGTTTCCGTCGTCCAACTGTTGGGGCCGTCGATCACCTCGTCCGCGACGACCACATTGCGTCGTACCGGAAGACAGTGCATGAACCCCGCATTTTCACTCATTTTCATTTGGCTGGCGGTCACGGTCCAGTCGCCGAGCCGGGCGCGGTGCTCCGCCTCCTCGTCACGGCGGCCGTACCCCGAAAAACCGCTCCAACTCTTGGCGACCACCACACGGGCGCCACGTATTCCTTCACGTTGATCGTGAACCACCCGCACACTTCCGCCATTTTCGGTCGCCACGTTCGCGCAGCGGTTGAGGATGAGCGGATCCAGGTCGAAGCCTTCAGGATGGGCGATCGTCAGGTTGGCGCCCATCAATGCAGCGGTCAAGGCGACCTGGTTGGGGACGGCGGCAGGCAGGGCTTTGGGATGTGGCGCCCAGGTGAGCGTGATGGGCGTTCCACGAAGATCTTCGCCGAGATGGGAAACCCAGGTGGCGGCATCGGCGAGACCTTGCAGGGGGTGCCACAACGCCGATTCTAGATTGATCACCGGAATCGGTGAATATTTGAGAAACGCGGCCAACACGGGGTCCGAGCGGTCTTCTTCGGCGTCCCGCAATCCCGCACATGCGCGAACCGCCAGCACATCGCCGTATTCGGCCAAGACCGGAATCGCGTCGGCCAGGTGTTCTGGGCAGTCACCGTCCATCACGACGCCAGGTCGATGCTCCATTTTCCAGGCGTCGGCGCCTGGGCTCAGCAGAATCGGGTGCATCCCGAGGTCATAGACCGCACACTCCAGAGATGTGCGCGTTCGAAGGGAAGGATTGAGGAACACGCCGATCAGGCGTTGGTCAGGAAACCGCTCAGATTTGGCCCCTCCGCGCAGTTCCAGCGCCCGCAACGCCAAGTCCCGCACGCCCTGGGCGCCGGGCTCAGAGCCGTCAACGAAAGAGTAAGGCTTCATCGGGTGCCTTCCACTGACGTCTTGAGGGCAGAGGTGAGCGCTTCGGCTAATTGATCGACCACATACAGCGGCATCACCGCCGGTGGCGCCAGCCGGAGCACGCAGGGATCCGAGGAAGTTCCGACCAAAAAGCCTTCGGTGAGCAGGCGCGCGGCGATCGGTTTTGCAGGCTGATCGAGCACTACGCCCATCCAAGCGCCGCTTCCGCGAACTTCCGTCGCACCTGTGGAGGCGAGCCGGGCTTGCATGTGTTCGCCCAGTAGGCGCGACTTTTCAAGCAGGTTTTCGGACAGGATCACGTCGAGAGTGGCCTCCACCGCGGCGCAGGCCATCGGCGCGCCACCAAAGGTCGTTCCATGCTCGGAAGGCGCCACGGTGCGGGCCATCGCCTCGGTCAGAAGCAGGGCAGCTACCGGAAAACCGCCGCCGAGACCTTTGCCCACCGTGGCCAAATCGGGAACGACACCTTCTTTTTGACAGGCCAGCGGCCAACCCGTGCGGCCGATCCCCGACTGCACCTCATCGCAGATCAGCACCGATCCATTGGCGTGGATCAACTCTTGTGCGGCTTTCAGCCATCCCTGTGGAGGCATGACCACTCCGGCGATCCCTTGGATCGGCTCGGTGATCACCGCGGCGACCCGTCCGTCCAATGCTGCTTTTAGGGCATTCAGATCGCCAAAGGGAATAAATCGGACCTCCCCGTGTTGCGGAGAATGCTGGTCCCGGTAGCCCCAGGTGACGCCCAAAGCACCCATGGTTCGCCCATGAAACCCGTGCTCCATGGCGATGACCACCGGGCGGCCGGTGGCCTTCCGGGCGATCTTGAGCGCGGCTTCGTTGGCCTCTGCGCCGCTGTTGACAAACCAGGCCACGGGCATTTGTACGAAAGAACACAACGCCGCCGTAGCGCGCGTTCGAACGGGTACATCCGCCAGCGTCGTGAAAAACGACAGCGTCTTGGCCTGACGAGCGATGGCGTCGGCCCACCGAGGATGTCCCTGGCCAATCAGAGTGACCGCGTGGCCGCCGTAGAAGTCCCAGTACGTGCGTCCGTGCACATCCCAAAGCAGAGCTCCTTCGCCCGACTCCAGGGTGATCGGCAGCCGTCCTGCCCCTACGGTGTCCAGCATGTGGCCGGTTTTTTGGGGCATGCGCCGCCATGTATCGTCGGCGTTCATCCCAGCATACATAGCGGTACCCTCAAATGTGGTGGAACCTACGGGGTGCATGGCGCTCTCCTGAGACCGGTGTCGGCTGGAAGCCTAAAAGACAAATTGAGGCACTGAATCGCCTGGGCGGCGGCGCCCTTTCCGAGGTTATCGATGGCGACCAGCACGGTGGTCATCGCGCCCTCTCTGTGGACGCTGATGTCCGCGAACGCGGTACCTCGGACGTGTCGAAGCTCCGGTGAATCCTCGCGAAACCGGATCAACGGTCGGTCGGCGTAGGCCGCGCGCAGCAGGCCGTTCGGATCGGTGCGCTCATCGGTGGGAATGAACACCGTGGCGAAGATGCCGCGATCCAAGGGGGCAGACAGCGGAACAAAGTGCAATTGTGGTGCGGTCCCCAAGATCCCTAGAAAGGCATGCATCTCTTTGAGATGCTGGTGCGTGAAGACTTTATAGGCTTTAAAGTTCACAAAACGCTCGGGATGGTGGGTCCCCGCCACCGGTGCCGCGCCGGATCCGGTCGAGCCGGTGGCTGCGGCGATGCAGATCGGTCCTTGTACGGCATCCGCCGCTACGAAGGGAGCCACGGCCAATTGGACGGCTGTCGCAAAACAGCCGGGAACCGCAATTCGAGTGGCGCCCAGGAGCGCCGATTCATTCCATTCGGCGAGGCCGTATACCCAGGCCGGATCGGTGCGATGGTCGGAAGAAAGCTCAAGAATCCGCGGCACGTGCGCCGCTTCCAACGCCGGCACGTATTCCGCGCTGATCCCGTGTGGGGTCGCAAGAAGGACCGCGTCAAAGGCCGATAATTCTCGCGGATCGAAGGGCTCCAGGATCAGGTCGGTCAAGCCGAAAAGTCCAGGCACAACCTCGCCTAGGTGTTTTCCGGCATGGGTGTGCGAGGTCACAGCGGCCAGCTCGAACTGCGGATGTTCAAGCAACCAACGGCAGAGTTCGCTTCCGACGTACCCAGTGGCGCCGACGACGGCGATGCGAGGCGTCAATGGAGCGCCCCATGTTTCGACAACGGCGGGACAATGTTCAGCGCTTTTAGCACGTGATCGACGAGGTTGGCCGAGGATCGTCGCGCGTTGATGCCTGCGACACCGCTGGTCTCCCGAATCGAACGGCACCCGGTTTCATTGTCGGTCGCGGGGCCCGTAACCACATCGGCCTTGAGTCCGACTCTTTCGAGCAACACCGTGCCCCCCCAGGCGGCCACCGGATCATTGGCGGCGAGGACGACGGCTCCCGCAGCGCCAGCGAGATCCTTCGCTTTGAGGATGTCCATGACCCCGTACTCGCCAAGAAGGCCGTCGCCGAGCTCCACCACCAGCAGGTCTACCGCAAAAGCGGCCGCCATATTCAGACATCCGCGGGCGGCCCCGAGAACATCCACCCCCACGGTCGAAGGAAGACCGGCATCGGCAAAGGTGTAAGCGCACAATGCCCCATGATCTTGCATTTCCAACGTGTCCCGTCGTAGGGCCACGCCGGTGACTTTCGCCGCTCCCACGCGCAATCCGAGCCGAGACGCGCCCCGCACGATCGCGCATGCGGCGGCCGTCTTTCCGGCGTGCATGCAGGTACCGACCACAAATACGGCGGGCGGAAGCTTGTCCAGACGATCGGCGACCGCCACCGGTCCGGGGAAAATGTTGGCGGGCTCCCCTACCCTTCGGCCGAGTTCGGGGAATTTGAGCACCGCACCGAGCACTTCCACACGCGCGGGTGGGCCGACGTCCGGGTTTGCAGAGGTACAATGACCGATAATTCCGCCGAGATTCAACAGATGGAGGATGTCACCGACCGCGACTTGGTCGGGAACCACGCCGGAATAGCCGCGGAGCGCTTCCCTTTTTCCGAGCACGCCCGCCAGAATGTCGCCCGCATGCACGGTCATCATACGGCCGTGCACGTCTTCCACCTGGTTGTAGGTGGTTTTTTCGTCGAGGACCCGAACGGCGATCACCGTTCCCGGCCGCGCGGGAATGTCCGGTCCCACCACGATTTGGGCGTGGAGGTTGACGTTTCGGGTGGAGGATGCGATCTTGTCCAGTTTGATCCTCATGTGTTCTCCCGGCCACGCTGCGCCGCCACCGCCGCCAACCACTGGGAGGTGCCGTGAATGCGGGCAAAGCCACGTGCATCTTCACCGGACCAAAGAGAGGTTTTCTCGCCATAAGCGGTCTGTTGAACGTCCATCAGGCTGAACGGGCTGCGAACGCCAGTCACGAGCACCGCTCCCTGTTGGAGGTGAACGCGGGTTTCTCCGACCACCACCTGCTGAGAAGAGGCGATAAACGCCTCGATGTCGCGCGCCAGGGGCTCGTGGTATCGGGCTTCGTGCACCAGTTGCCCGTACAGCTCGCCCAAATGATCCTTCCAGAACCGTTGAGCGCCCGTCAAAACGAGCTTTTCAAGCTCGCGGTGCGCGGGGATGAGGATCGCGGCTGCCGGGGCTTCGAACGCCACGCGGCCTTTGATCCCAAGAATCGTGTCCCCGAGGTGGATGCCTCGTCCAACGCCGTGTTCAGCGCCGATCTCCGCGAGTCGAGCGACGGCGTGCCAGCCTTGGCAGGGCTCCCCGTCGAGATGCGTCGGCAAACCGTCCTTCCAGCCGATCACCAATTCTCGACCTTGGGGATCGGCCTTGGCGGGCGAAGTGGTGGTTGCAAACGTGCCTTCCTCGGGTACCGCCCAAGGATCGTGGGTCCAACGGCCACCCGCGGTGGTGCCCCAGAGTCCCGCATTGATCGATACCGTGGAATCCCCTTGCATGGTCCCTAATCCGCGGGCGGCGAGCCAAGCGGAGGTCTCTTCGCGGGTGCGGGCCTCGTCGCGAATCGGGGCCAACACCCTCGCCAGGGGGGCGACGCATCGAAGTGCGGTATCAAAGCGGATTTGATCGTTGCCGGCGCCGGTCGAGCCATGCACCAACAGCGAGATCCCACGGCTTTCGGCTGCTTCCGCAAACCGACGGGCCTGAACCACACGTTCAACACCGACACACAGGGGGTACGTGTGCCCTCGCAACACATTGCCTCGAATCAACCAGGCGATGTGATCGTCGAACAGCGCGCCGCGGCCTTCGATGGCGACATGCTCCACCGCACCCAACTTGAGTGCGTGTGCGCGAAGTTGGGCGACGCCGGCGTCGTTCCAAGCGCCGGTGTTGACGCTGATCGCGGTGACGGGATGTCCCTCAGACGCAAAACGCGCCACCAACCATGAGGTGTCAAGTCCGCCAGAAAAGGCAACCGCTAGGGCTTCTTTCAACGTGTTCTCCAGGCTCAACGAGCGCGTGTTTTGCTGTATCCCGATGCCGGGCCCGAAGGCGGCGTCGTAGTGTGACGGGCTGGCGAAGGCTCCGCGTCGTCTCCGCCCAACCCCAGCCATGCCATAAGCTGAGCGGTGCCAGAAGCGCCGTCGGTCGCAACAAAGACGGTGTCGTCGCCGGCCACGGTGCCAAGCACGCGTTCCAACTCCGCCTCATCGATCGCCTGGGCCAGCACCATGGCGAACGCAGGTTCGGTGCCGATCACCATCAGGCAATCGTGGGCGGTGACACGCCAACGGCGAATATAGGCTCCAGCGGCGGGCAGGACGGGCAGCCGATAACAGCCGTCTACCTTGATCACTCCGAGTGCGGCCAATTCTCGGGAAACGGTGGCCTGGGTGACGGTAAACCCGCGTTCCAACAGGGCGGAAACCAGTTCGCCTTGGGTGCGAAAGGAGCCTTGTTGGATCAGTTCCGGAATGTGGGTGCGCCAGCTCATGAATATACGCATATTATGCGGCATGGAGTCCCGCAATAGAAAACTACGGAACGAGATAAGGGATGCTTTAAACTCGTCGTTTTCGCGTTCGGCATTGAATCGCCCACAATGCAGCGCCCGCCGAAAAGACAGAATATGCGCCATTGTGGGTGCACGCGCAGGAGTTGGGTTCGGTTTCCGCTTGATGGGGGTCGCTGCCGAGCAGGTATTCTTCGAGGTTCGTCGCCCCATCTTCGTCGGGGTCCAGCGCCGAGTCGTCGCTGTCCAGCGCGAGATCGTGCCGTTCTTCCCAATCGTCCCCCATGCCGTCCTGATCGTTGTCGGGGGGCATAGCAGGGTTCCATGTCCAACTTTCGCCGCCCGTGGCGATCACTCCGCCGGCCCATAATGGATTGACCATGTCCTCATAGTAGACGGTCACCCAGGAGTTATCGCTGGGACACAATGGTTCTGAGGACACACTCAAGAGGTGGCGATCGGCCACCAACCCGCGTAACTCGTAGAACCCTAGCTCGTCGGTTTCAGCGCTCTGGGTGCTTCCGGTGAGAACCCCAGAGGAACGCACCCAAACGCCTGAGATCGGCTCGCCGGAAACCGAATCGACCACCTGGCCCACCACGCGGGCTCCGCGCTGGAGATTCAGGTCCCCCAGGTCGAGAGTTTCTCCGCTTTCCAGTTCGTAAATTTCGGGTTCGGAGGAGAGGGGCGCCGTCACCCATCCGCTCACCCAGCCGGCATTGGCGGCGTAGGCGTAGATCGACCAGGAACCATCGGATAAACCGTGGATTTCGAAGTTTCCGTTCCCATCGGTGACCGCGCTCAAGGCGACCGAACGCACATCGTTGTAGGCCAATACCGAAAGACCTTCGTTGTCGTCGAGGTCGCTGTCCGGAATTCGGCCTTTCAACACCGCTTCGGGGGGCATGGTGACATCGAGGTCGGCAACGACAGCCCCCTCCTCCAGCACGGAAACACGCTCCGTCGGCCGATCAACGTCTGGCCAATAGGTCTGCGCAAAGCCGGCGCCGCTGGCCCAGATCAACACTTCACCAGGAGGGAGGCCGGTCGCCGTGTATTGGCCGTCCTCCGTCTCGATGGTCACCAGCTGGGAACCCGAATAGGCGGAAACTCTCGCTTCGGACGGGCCATTCACGAAGCCGGATACCGTGATTCCTGGGAGAAGCACGTGACTTCCGACATCTTCGTCCACCCCGACTTCCACCACCATCGGATCAGTGTAGTTTCCACCGACATACTGGCTGGGGATTCCGGTGGCCCGCGCTTCGAGCGCAAACAAGGTGGTGTCGGCGTCTTCGGGCAACCCGGAGATCGTGAACGAGCCGTCGCTGGAGGTGTCACCATATCGTGGTTGTAATGGAGCTTCTCCTCCGAAACGGGCGATGATCCGGATCCCACTTCGACCGTTGCCAAGCTCGTCCTCGATCCGACCGGAAAACCCTCCCCCCTCGGTCAGCTGCCACGCCAGATCAAGGCTGTCTTCCAAGGTGAGCTTTTCAGCGGCACAGGCGTCGTACCCCTCGGGATACCAGCGCTCCACGAGCGGCGACGAATTCGGCGGCAGCACGCGCATACGATAGGTTCCAGGTTGTAGATCCTGTATCCGGTATGCTCCGGTTTCGTCGGTTGTCGAATAAGTGTAGCTCAATCGCCGATCGTACGCCAACACATAGGCGTTCGCGACCGGTTCTCCGGCGGCATCTACTACCGTCCCCGTCATTTCAGCGGCGAATGCGGAAGCAAACCAGAAGATCATGACTTGGGCTCGTTGGTTTCCAAGACCGGGATCGGGGTTGCGGATTCCGTGGTCGAACGGGCCAATTCTTGCAATGCGGTTCGGTTATCGGCGACTCGGGCGAGATCGTCCCCAAACCACCGCGCCATGGTTTCGGCCACTTCTGCGGCCCGCCGGGTGGCTTCGGGGCTGGCCGTCCCCTCCCCTCCGACCAATCCGATGGCGCGATACCCTTGGTTGAGTGCGGCTCTTGCATCACTGATACCGACACGATCGACGGGGGAGATCATCACCCCGGCCCAGGAGAGCCGCTCCACCAAAGCGGGCCCGGTAGGCCGATGGTGTTGGGGAAACAGTGGCCCTTCGGCGACCGCTGCCTGCAATGGCGGACGGCCAGGGTCGTCGAACGAGATCACGAGAACGGGGTCGACGAGCGTCTTTTGGTGAAGCTGAAGAAAGGCTTCCATCCCCCCTTGGTAGGCGCGTCCGCATCCTGTAAAGGCAAACCACAGATCGACGCCCGGAATCGGACGGTCACGAAACTGGCGCATCAACTCCAGCAATGCCGCCGGCCCAGAGGCTTCGTCGACCCCCGAGCCCTGCCTTCGGTGGGCCAGCAGGCCGAGGCCAAACCCGAGGGCCAGAATGATCAGCGAGACAACGTAGATTTCTCTGGTGCGCGGGCCGCCCGTCTCGCCGAGGGAACGCAACAAGAGCATCACGGTGATGGTGATCGCCGCCGCAAAAGTGACCCGCATCGCCCGTTGTCCGCGAACCCAAGGCAGCGAAAACCGCCAACCGGGCGCATCCAAGGGTGCCGCGAAAATAACGGTTCCCAAGGCGCTTTCTGCTTTGCGCCGTACGACCAGATTGTAGCTCGCCCATTTCGGGAGCATCCAGCGGAAAAGGCTTGTTTTCCCGGCTCCCTCGGCCATCAAACTGAGCGTGGTGACCGCGGCAAACGCGAGCGCAATGTGGGGTTTCCAAAATCCCAGGATCCCCGCCAAAACCAGGCACAAATCGTGAAGTCCCAATACCAGCGATGGTGCAACGTGGGCGACAAATCCTTCGATCCGACCGGCCAAACCGCCCGGAAGCCGCTCGCGCACCGCGTGTAGAATGGCGCGCTCTCCTTCGGACCCGGCGAATCTTCCCGGGATCTTCGAAAGGACGTTCATGTCTGCGGCGATGCGCTCGTTGTTTACCACATAGTCTCCGCGGACAAGGTAGCACAATGCACCGCACCCTTGCCTCCACCCCCGCGGATGTCCTAAGGTGGTGCGGACAAAGGCGGATGTGCATGCGGTACATGGGCAGGGAATACACGGGCAAGGGTGTGGTGGTCGCCATTATTGATTCCGGGATCAACCGAGACGATCCTCGGTTGGCTTCCGCGGAAATCGAAGGCTGGTCGATCACCTTGGGCGCCACGGGCCACGCCTTGCTGTCGGGTGATTATCGCGATGAAAACGGGCATGGCACCGAGATGGCGGTGGCCGTTCATCGGTTGGCGCCCGGTGCGAAACTGTTGGGCATCAAAATCATGGGCGAACGCCTCCGCGCCGCCGCGGAATTGATGGCCGCCGGGATTGAAATCTCCCAACGTAATGGTGCGCGCGTCATCAATTTGTCCCTTGGTACACCAAATATGGGTAAAGCGCTCTTGCTGTCCGATTGCGTAGGAAATGCGGTGGAACATGGATCCATCGTGCTCGCGGCCGCGCATCCCAAGGGAGAACGCGTCTATCCGGCGGATCTCCCCAACACGGTGGGTGTGGCGTCCCACGAGGACTGCCCATTGGACAAGTTCTATTACTTTGCGCCATCGCGGTTTTCGAAGAAAGAATGGGGATTCTTGTCCGGCAAATTCCTGACGCACGGCTTTGGAATGCGCGCGGACGGCGAACCTGGAAAATACCGGGGATCCGGCATTGCCACGGCATACCTTTCAGGCATGACCGCGGCGCTCTGCGAGGCCAATCCGGCGACCACGGCACAAGAACTGGTAGAGTTGCTCCAAAGGCAGGCTTTGGTGCCGACCCCTGAGCTCGGCTACGCGTGAGCTTCGCCCTCCTTCTGCTGAATTTGGCCGTTGCAACCGTTCCCGACACCTACGGTGCCGGGGCTCGTTCGATGGGCATGGGAGGCGGCGGCATCGCGATGACCGCGGACCCTTCGGCTGCACAGATCAATCCCGCCGGTTTGTATGAAATCCGTCACCCGATTTTGGCGGTTGGCGCCGCCGGCGTGATCCCCACCATGAAGGATATTCCTGATCTCTGGTGGGACACCAACCGCGATGGCACCGTGGACGAAAATGATCCGCCTCTGCAATATTCGGCGCAGGTGGACAATTCCGTGGGTGGATTTGGTGGGATCGGACGTCCGTTAGGGCCGAGATTCGCCATGGGTGCTTCATTTTACATCCCTGCGCAACGCCTGCTGCGGTTCAGCACCGTCGAACCCGCTCTGCCCAACTACTTTATGTACGACAATCGCACCCAGCGGTACGCTGTTTCTGCGGGGTTGGCGGCGCAAATTGTCCCCGGGCTCAATGTCGGGGCCGGCGTGGAAATTGTCCCGTCCGCCAAACTCGATCTTGCGCTCACCATCGATGCTCAAGTCGTGGGATCGGGCACCGAAGGCGAAGAACTTTCCGATTTGGTGGGCGATGTGACCGTCGACGTTCATGAGCTGAACGCCGATGTGGTGCCTGGCGTGGCACCGACCGCAGGTCTGCAATTTCATTTGGGAGAATACGTACCCGCAGTGAAAGGTCTTTGGTTTGGTGCATCTTTTCGGGGATCGGTGGCCCTGCCGATCGATGTGCGGCTCGATCTGCAAGCAAATATTTCCGCTGAAGATATTGGGGATTTGGAGCCGATCGTTATCGCTGCGCTGTTGGACACGGGGCTCACGCTGACCGACCACTATGTTCCGTTGCGGGTGGGCATGGGTGCGGCGTATCGCCCGGGTAAAATACTGAATGCATACGCGGACCTGTACTGGACGAATTGGCGGCCAATGACCCTCAATGTGGCCCGCCTGACTTCGGTCAACGTCACGGCCCCCTTGGTGGAGCTCGACGACGCCATCGTCGACGGCAACCCCTATGACGTTACTCTAACCCCGGTTTGGAGCGTACGAACCGGTTCGGAGTTTCTGCTTCCGACCGTGAATTTGAAAAACAAATTCAAATACCTCAAAACGGCGGTTCGGGTGGGATTTCAATACGAGCCGTCCCCTTTGCTGACCCAAGGGACCACCAGCGCTTTTTTAGACACCGATCGGCTTGGATTTACGGCGGGAGCAGGCGTCGAGTTTTGGGATCCGCTGCATTTGTTCAACGGACCGATGCACATCGATGTGTTCGGGCAGTTTCACCTGTTGGCCTCCGGCACCCTGCCTCGGTCAGCGGATACGCCAACGGCGGGTTATCCCGTTGCAGCATCGGGAATTCCGATCGGCGGAACCATTGCTGCCTTTGGTGGCCAGTGGACCTTCGAATATTAGTGGCGATCGACCGGCAGAGGTGCTGGGAGTGACCGCGAAGCGACGAACGGTGGGCCGCCTTGCCCCCACGCCATCGGGCGAGCTGCATCTAGGCAATGTGCTCGCCTTTGGGGCGGCGTGGCTGGCCACGCGCGCCGACGCGGGAGAGTTGTTGCTCCGCATCGAGGACGTGGACACCACACGCAGTCGGGAACATTGGGTGGAAGGCCTGAAAAACGACCTGGACTGGCTAGGGATCCATTGGGATCGCGAAACCCCGCGGCAATCGCTGCGGACCTATCAAGCCGAATTGGAGAGCTTGGGCGGTGTTTATTATTGCCGTTGCACCCGTGCGCAATTGGGTGGACTCCCCTACATGGGCACCTGTCGGCTTCAGAATCATTCGGAAGGAGCGGTGCGATGGGAGGTTCCACCGGATCCGATCGCTTTTGAAGATCGGAAGTTTGGTCCGCAGAGGGTACAACCCGTCGACTTCGGCGATCCCGTATTGAAGCGATCGGACGGCTGTTTTTCGTACAATCTGGCGGTCGTGGTCGACGACATTCGCGACGGGGTGACTCAGGTGGTTCGCGGCGCTGACCTGCTCGAGTTTACGGCGGTTCAAATCTCTTTATGGCGAGCGTTCGGTTCCAAGGAGCCGTCCTTTCTTCACACGCCGATGGTGCTCGGTCCCGATGGGAAGAAATTGTCCAAGTCCCACGGTTCTTTGTCGATTCGTGCCCTTCGCGAAAGTGGGAAATCGCCGCAAGACGTCTGGCGAAAAGTGCTCCCGTGGCTTGGATTGCCCGGCGACGACTTGCATGCGGCATTGCCTTTTTTCCGCCCGGAAATAGGTCCTGTTGGACCGATACAAATCGATGCCGCTGATTAAATGGCGTAACCAAAGGCGCGCACAGGCTATTCTGTTTCGGCGGAGGGGCGATGCGGTGGTTGGCGTTGGTGTTGGTTTTTGCCGGTTGTAAGAAGGGAACCCTGGGCGACCCCAAGGCGGATCCGGACTACCACGGGATCGAACTCCCCACCGCGGATCCGGACGAGCAGCTGAACGGAAATTTGGCCGCTGGCACCGAAATCACATTGGACTGGGCGGAGCAGCCCGAGGTCGCGTGTTGGCCTGCGACCGAAAACGACAATTTTGAAGGGCCCCACGTGTTCTTTGAGATTTCGAAAGAGGGCTTTGGGGACATCTTTATCGAGGTTCAGCCCGAGTCCGATGTGGATGTCAGCATCTATACGATCGAATTTTCGGACGAAGTGCAAGAACCCCCAAATGTAACCGGCAGCCATCGGTGTGAGGCCTCCTACGCCGATGTTACCGGGAGCAATCCTGGCCAGCCGGAAGCGGTGGAGCTCCAAGGCTTCCCGGAAAAGACCATTCTTCTTGGGGTTTCCGGTCCGAGCACCGAGGACACCGGGACTTTTGAAGTGAACATCTGGCGCCAAGAGGGCGATTTCGACGCTGAATAATCGCTACTTTTCCCCGTTTCGGAGGGACTTGATTCGGACGACCTCCGGCTCGGAATCCTCGAGGTGTTGGCTCAAGTCCGTCATTTCCTCGAGGCTCACCAGCTCGGTCTGATCGTCGGTCTCGACAATTTCCGTGGCGTCGTCGGGTTCTAACGGGGAAAGCAACGTCAATTCCGCATCCAACGACGGGATCCGATAGTCGAGGTTTTCGGTTCGGCCGGCCCAAGTGGGCTCTTCGAAGGCGACCAAAAGCCCCTCACCTGCGTAGAATTCCGCCAACAGAGCGAGCATTTCGGGATCTTGGGGTACCACCGTCAGCAGCTGTCCAAACCGCCACATGGTGAACCCGTGGAGCAGGCGTTGGTGGGTGTCGTCGATGATTCGGGGATCGCCAAAATCCAGCACAAACGGGAACCCTCCCGGATCCACCACTCGTGCGAGGAAACGGCCGTCACGGCCAGAACGAAGCGTCAACCGAAGCATTTCAACCGTTTAATCGCTCTCCATCGTAGGGGCATCGTTGGCGCCGTCACACGATGGTCAACCTCGCGTAGGCACGGTTACAACATGGGGATCTCTGCGCGATCGAGGCGGAGTTTGATTTCGGTGAGCACGCGTTCGCGCACGGTCATGTAGTCATCGGTCGCGCACCACACGTGCACCAGCCATTCGACCTTGGCGCCGACTGCGTTGAGAACGACCTCTTGAGCGGGATAACCCCGGCAGTCTTGCGTCTTCGCCGCTTCCAAGAGAAGCCGGCGCACCTGGTCGAGATCGGCCGTAGGTCCGACGTAAATCGTGAGATCGATTCGACGGGCGGGATGATGGGTCGCATTTTCGATGTTGGCGCGAAACACTGCCCCATTGGGGAGCATTAATCGACGATTGTCGAAGGTGTCGAGTCGAGTGACAAAGAGCTCGATGTCGTATACCCGGCCGGTAACGCCAGCAACGGTGATGGTGTCGCCAGCGCGAAACGGCCGAAACAGCATCAGGAGGATTCCCGCCGCAAAATTGCCGAGCGAGTCCTTGAATGCGAGGCCGATCGCTACGCTAGCCCCACCCAGCACGGTCGCGACATTGGTGGTTTCAATGCCTATGGTGCCCAACGCGGCCAGCATGGCAACGCCGATGATCAGCCAGTAGGCGACATTTCCGCCGAACCGAGTCAGCGTGGGGTCAGCTTGGGCACGATCGAGGCCGTTTTTGACGGCCTGCCGGGCCAGCCCTGCCATCTTCCAGGCGACGATCAGGACGAGGAGCGCTCCGACCGCTCGCAGGCTGTAACGCCCGATGGTGTGGGTCATTTCGCTGACCTGGGCGAACCCATTCATGATCCGTCAAGCTCCTTTACCAACCACTCCACCGCCGCTTCGGGCTCCACATCCGTGAATCGGTACCCGCTCTCGAGCAGCCGTCGAGGGACCACCCGCATGGAGGCGAGGAAGAAATCGTCCGCAAGCTCGCCCAACGCCCCACGCAATGCCCACTTTGGGGCATGCGCCAACACGGGCCGGTGCAGAGCGCGACCGAAAGCGCGCGACCATTCTTTGTTGCGCACGGGCTCTGGAACGCTCGCGTTGTAGGCACCGTGACAATCGGGGCGATCGAGCAGGTGAAGGAAGGCGCCGACGGTGTCTCGGATGGTCATCCAGGGGATGAACTGACGCCCGTCGCCAAGCCAGCCGCCGATGCCCACGCGGAATGGCTTTACAATCAGCGGAAAGGCGCCTCCGGTGGCGGCCAGAACAATCCCCATCCGAAGGACGGCGGTGCGGCTTCCGAGCGTTTGTGCGCCCAGCAGGGCGTCCTCCCACGCGACCGCCAGTTCGGCGAGAAAGCCCGTCCCCGGTGGGGATTCGTCGTCGATCAGGTCTTCGCCTCTGGAACCGAACCGACCCAAATGGCCAGCGCCAAGGAACACTTTGGGTGGTCGATCCACTTTGGCGAGGGACTGCACCAATGCTTTAGCGGTATCTACCCGGCTTTCAACGAGAATCTTTCGACGGGATCGCGTCCACGGGCGATCGGCGATCGGTGCGCCCGCCACATGAAATACGGCGTCGAGCCCGTTGAGTTTCGCTAGGTCTAACGTGCCTTTTATGGGGTCCCAACGCACTTCGCTTGGGGTGCGCGGGGGGCGGCGGGTCAGCAGCAGCACCTCGTCACCGCGAGCGGTCAAGGCCTGAGCCAGGGCCGTGCCAATCATCCCGGAACCGCCGGCGATCGCAATACGCACCTTACCCCCAGTCGCGCCTTCTTACGGTGCTTCGCGTTTGCAGGCAACCCTGTCGATGTGACAGTCGGTATCGCCGATTCCGTCGCAAGCTTCGACTGGTGGGGCCAAACGGGATACAGGGGTCCGCATTGGGAGACTCATGTCATCATCGGAACCGACCACAGAACAGGGCAGCGCAGACGGAATTGCCGCTCCCCAAGCCTCGATTGAAGAGACCGCGGAACACTACACGCCTACGGGCGCCGATTACGTCAGCGATCGCGATGTTGTCGATTTTCCAATTTCCGCTGAAGTGGCACGAGCCATCTTGGAAATGGGATACCGCACCGCTACGCCGGTTCAAGCAGCGACGATCGAACCCGCACTCGCCGGAAAGGACATGTTGGTGCGCGCCAAGACGGGCACCGGCAAGACGGCTGCATTTTGCATACCTATCGTCGAACGCATTGCGGACGGAGAGCGCCGGCCAAAAGCGGTGATTTTGTCACCGACGCGCGAGCTTGCACAGCAAACGGCCGACGAGATCACCGGCCTGACCAAGTACCGTGACATCACGCATGTGTGCTTGGTAGGTGGGGTTCCCATTGGTCCCCAGGAGAAGCTTCTTGCCGATGGCGCATCGATCATTGTTGGCACGCCTGGGCGGATCATCGACCACGTTCGCCGCGGAAATTTGAATTTGAGCGCTGCGGAAATTGCATGTCTCGATGAAGCTGATGAGATGCTGTCCATGGGCTTTTATGAGGATGTAACTTCTATCCTCGATATGCTCCCAGCGGACTCGCAAAAGCTGCTGTTCTCGGCAACGATCAGCCCGGCTACCGAGCGGGTGATCAACAAATACATGCGTTCACCCGATAGTATTCTCCTGTCCACCGACGCGGATCAGGTCGAAGGCATCGAGCACGTATTGTACGAAAGTCCCCCGGGCCAGCACAAAGTGCGCTCGTTGTTGTATCTCCTGGATCTGGAAAACCCACATTCCGCCATTATCTTCTGCAATACGCGCGAAGATGCCGCCACGGTTTCGAGCTTTCTGGATCGCCAAGGGTTGGACGTTCAGCTGTTGTCCGGGGAGCTTCCCCAGGCCCGTCGAAACAAGGTGATCGGGCAGGTCAAACGCGGCGAAGTTCGGTTCTTGGTGGCTACGGACGTCGCCGCCCGAGGGTTGGACATTTCCGATCTCTCGCATGTGATCCAGTATTCCCTGCCCCAAGATCCGTCGATTTACCTGCATCGCACTGGGCGAACGGGACGAATTGGGAAAAAAGGGACTGCATTGGCGCTGGTGGGCGGCCCCGACATTGGTACCCGCC
>SXGR01517029.1_pt1 | contig 27022 bp, 24 predicted proteins | sample 3174711 | NCBI WGS metagenome assembly SXGR01 (sample SAMN11356860, study PRJNA531348) | freshwater metagenome | isolation source: freshwater sample F1-60 | place: China: Fuxian Lake, Yuxi | collected 2017-12-25
CCCCCTCCCGCACCGTCGCCCATCACTTGAATTTCGATGTGGTGGGCGTTGATGACAGCCTTTTCGAGGTACATGCCGGCGTCGCCAAAGGCGGCCTCGGCCTCGGTGCTCGCAGCCAAAAAGCCGTCTCGGATCTCGCCGGGTCCGTGCACGAGGCGCATCCCCTTGCCGCCACCGCCCGCTGCGGCCTTGAGCAACACCGGATAGCCCGCCTCTTCCGCGACGATCGCAGCCTCTTCCGGCCCCGACAGGCGCCCTGCAGAGCCAGGCACGAGCGGTAGACCAGCGTTGCGCATGGTGTCCTTCGCAACCGCCTTGTCGCCCATCGTCTCAATCGCCTCTGCGGAGGGACCAATCCAGACGAGGTCGTGCTCGGCACAGGCGTTGACGAGCTCGGTGCTCTCGGCCAAGAAGCCGTACCCAGGATGGATCGAATCGCAGTCCGTCGTCAAAGCCGCCGAGACGAGTTGGTCGACACGGAGGTACGAATCAGCTGCTGCGGGCGGTCCGATTTGGACTGCCCGATCGGCTAGTCGCACGTGCATCGCGTCCTTGTCGGCTGTCGAATAGACGGCGACCGACTCGATGCCGAGCTCGCGGCAGGCCCGAATAATCCGGACGGCGATCTCGCCCCGGTTTGCGACGAGGCAGCGACGCAGCACCGGTGGCCTCAGGCTCCGCTGGGGTCGATCTCGAAGAGCGGCTGACCATACTCAACGGCCGAGGCATCCTCCACGAGAATCTTCTTGATCGTGCCAGCGGTCTCGGACTTGAGCTCGTTGAAGAGCTTCATGGCCTCGAGGATGCAGAGCACCTGACCAACGGCGACGGTGGTGCCAACCTCGACGAACGCAGGCTCGCCGGGGGCGGCACAACGGTAGAACGTGCCAACCATCGGGCTCGTGATCTGCGTGCCGGTCGGGGCTACGGTGGCCTCGGCGGCAGCAGCAGCAGCCGGCGCGGCCACAATCTGCTGGACCTGAGTCTGCTGGCGCAGCGTAATGCGCGTGCCGTTTTCTTCGACTGTCAATTCGCCGAGACCGGTCTCCTCGAGCACCTCGACAAGGCTGCGAATGCGATCGTCCTCTTCGATCGTAGCGCCGGGCGTAATCGCTTTATGCCGGCCACGTAGACGTTCGAGCAGCGGCAGCGTGTCCTCACCGAACAGCGCCACGAGACAGAGCTCTTCCTCGCTCGTTGCGAGATCGCCGGCCTCGGCGCGGGCGCCTTCGAGATCGGCCGGAACAGGAATCGAGGAGGCACCACCATTACCGGCTTCGGCAAGCGCTACGACTTCAGGATTAACGGGAGCCGGCGGGCGGCCCCACTCACCACGAATCAGTGCCCGCATCTCGCCGTCGATCGAATGCCAACGGCGCCCTTCAAGTACATGGTCGATCGCCTGTCGCACGAAGACATCCCCGAGCGGAGACGCGGCAGGCGGCGAGCCAAGGTCCTCGCGCACACGCTGCACCTCATCGAGCACATCGGCCAAGCGATCGCTGGCATCGATCGCGGCGAGCCTGCGCTCAACCCCCGAAACCAATCCGGCCGGCACACCCTTGATCGCAGCAAGCAGCGAAACGTGAGCAGACAGTGGCGGCGGCAGCGCCGTGTCCGCAAAAAGGGCACGATCGAGCAGCTCTGCAACTTCCCAGAGAATGCCTTGGTTGATCCCCGACTCGAGACCGAGACCGTCGACGGCCTGGCAGAGTAGCTCGGAACTCGTCCGATGGCCCGAGACCGCCAGCGAGTAGGTGGCAACCGAGATCGGATCGGCGCCCGCGCGGGCTGCCTCGATCGCAACGGCGAGCGACGTGCCGCCTGGACCCTGAGGATACAGCCCAACCGGGATGCCGGCAGCATCGCGCAACGAGGTAATCAGTGCACCCGTCCGCGATGGGTCGAGCGCACCCGCCGGGTCGAGCAACAGTAAGCGATCGGCACCGAGTTGGGCCAACGCGGGCGCACGGTCGATCATGCGCTGCGCACCGTCGGGATGGTCGTCGTAGACGAGACCAAGATGCAGGCGAGCGCCTGTCTCGCGCACAGCCTCGGCAGACCCAACGAGATCCTCAGGATCGTTCATCGGATCGTGCATGCGGAAGACCGCAATGCCCGACTCGGCAGCACTATCGACGAAACGACGAATCAGATCTTGCTCAACGGGCTGCGTGCCGACGAGGAAGCGCCCGCGCAGAGCAATGCCCAAAGGGGTTTGGGTGGCACGCTTCTTGATGTTGCGGATGCGCTCCCACGGACTCTCGACGCCTCGGTTGACGGCGCTGTAGAAACAGCCTCCGCCCGTCACCTCGAGCACATGAAAACCAGCGCTGTCCAGTAACTCGCAGGCCTCAAGCTGAAGCGAGGTTGGGACGCGACCGGCGATCGGGTCTTGCGCCAAAAGACGCAGGGTGGTGTCGACGAGACGAGCCATGAGAGGCAAAGGGTAGCGATCCGACAGGCGGAACGGCTACGCGCGCGACATGTAACGTCCCTCACGGGTGTCAACTTTGATCGTGTCACCCTCGTTGACAAAGAGCGGAACCTGCACAGTGGCGCCGGTTTCCAGCGTGGCGGCCTTCATCACGTTCGAGACGGTGTCGCCTTTGACTCCAGGCTCTGTGGCGGTCACGACCAGCTCGACCGAGGCCGGCAACTGCAACGAGGCTGGGTTGTCGTCAACCGACAAGAGTTGCACCGTGTCTCCCTCTTTCAGCCACTGCAGGTCGTCGGCACAGACTGCACGCGACAACGAAACCTGCTCAAACGTCTCGGTATCCATCATCACGACTTCCGTGCCATCGTCGTAGAGGAACTGCATGTCGGCGACGGAGGTGAGGATGCGCGGAAACTTTTCGCCCGCTCGGAAGGTGCGATCGACGACAGCACCTGTGCTGAACATCTTCAACTTGGTGCGCACAAACGCGCCACCCTTGCCGGGCTTGACGTGCTGAAACTCGACGATCCGATAGATCGTGCCCTCGACGTCGATGTGCATGCCGTTCTTGAACTGGTTCGTCGAAACGTGTTCGGCCATGTCGGAGAGGGTAGCGGTCCAACATTGCTTTGGGGTCAGACCCCAAAGCAACGTTGATCACGGCTCTACCCGGCAGTCTCGACGAGATCCTTGGTAAAGCCGGTCAGAATTTCGTGTCCAGAAGCGGTCACGACGACGTGGTCTTCGATTCGGATCCCCCACTTGCCGGGGCGGTAGACGCCGGGCTCGACCGTCACAAGCTGGCCTGCTTCGAGCACGTCCTCGGATCCCTTGCGGAGCGTCGGTCCCTCGTGAACCTCAAGTCCCGTGCCATGCCCGAGACCATGTCCAAAGAGGTCACCAGCACCAGCGGCTTCGATTACCTCGCGCGCCGTCGCATCGACACTGCCGCCGATCGCGCCCGCGCGCACAGCACCAAGGCCAGCGAGTTGGGCAGACAAAACGAGTGCGTAGTCCTCGGCAGCAGCCGAATCGGGAGCGCCACCCGCCGCAAAGGTGCGTGTACAGTCCGAGCAGTAGCCACTCTGGCCCTGTGCGCCGATGTCGATCACGACCAGCGCACCTCGCTCGATGGCGACGTCGCGCGGTTCGGCGTGAGGCAATGCGCCGTGAGCACCACTCGCCACGATTGGCTCGAAAGAGAGCGCAGGGAAGCCCGCCTCGCGAATCGTGCGCTCGATCTCCCAGGCGACTGCCACTTCCGTACGCCCGACCAGTTGGCCCTGCGCAATGTTGGAATAGACAACTTCAAGAATGTCCGATGCGTGCCGCGTAGCCGCGATCTCAGGTGCGCTCTTGATCAGCCGGAGCGCTTCGATCAGCCCATCTATCGCCACGAATTGAGAGCCGCTTGGCATGAGTACCCGTAGCCGTTCGGCCAGCGCGTACGGCATCGAACCTTCAAAGCCGATGGTCGCACAGCCCGGCGCGAACTCGGCCAATCGTTCGATCGTTTGGCCCGCGATATCGCGATCAAGGATCTCCACGTCAAGCACGGCACGAAGCGGTTCGACGGCATCTTGGTAACGGAAATCGGTCACCAGCACAGCGCGCTCGGCCGACAGCACGACGATGCCATTCGAGCCGGTATAGCCCGTCAGGTAGCGCACGTTGACGAGGTTCGTCACGATCAGTGCGTCGATATCGGCCAGTTCCGCGACTGCCCGTACGAGCCGCTGTGCGTGCTTAGACACCTGCCGTCGCCTGCGTCAGCCAGGTAATCGCCTCGTGATATCCGTCCGCGCCGTGGCCGCTAAGGCGGTGCGCGACGACGTCAGCAATCACCGATTGGCGCCGCCACTCTTCGCGGGCGTTGATATCGGACAGGTGGACCTCAACAATCGGGACGGTGACGATCTCCAAGGCGTCGCGCAGCGCGTAGGAGTAGTGCGTCCACGCACCCGGGTTGATAATCACGCCGCTCGCCCAACCGCGACACTCGTGGATGTGGTCGATCAAGGCACCCTCATGGTTGGTCTGAAAGCAGCGCGCCGTCGTGCCTGCCGCGCGCGACCACTCATAGATCTTGCTCTCGAGCTCACCCAAGGTCAGCGTCCCGTACTGCGCCGGGTCGCGCTGGCCAAGCATGTTGAGGTTGACTCCATTGAAGACCGCGATCATGCGTGCAGTCTACGCGGCTCGCACCACGCCATTCGCGACTAGCGGCAACAGGCGTCGGTAACGGCGGCTTCGACGACCGCATCATCGAGATCGACACCCCAAACGGCACGCCCCGGAGCCTCGAGCAGCACGAACTTCGTCCGACCAGCACTGCGCTTCTTGTCCGAACGCATGGCGTCAAGGACCACCTCAACCGAAACACCTTCGGCAACCGTCGGCAGCCCCTGGCGTGTGAGCAGCGCAACGACCTCAGCCGCCACCGCAGGCGACAGACCCGCCTCACTGACGGACAAGGAGAGCGCGGCCACGAGGCCAATCGCAATCGCCTCGCCGTGCAGGTAGCGCCCCGCTGCCGCGTGCTCGATGCCATGACCAATCGTGTGGCCAAGGTTGAGGATGGCGCGCTCGCCCGCCTCTTTCGGATCTGCCGCCACGACGCGATTTTTGAGTGCCGCAGAACGACGAATCAACGTTGCCTGTGCCTGGTCTTCACCACGCGTCGAGGGCCACTTGCGCACAAGCTCCCACAGCGAATCACCCGCCAAGAGTCCCGACTTGAGTGCCTCAGTAAAGCCAGCGGCCCATTCGCGATGCGGCAAGGTGCCGAGCAGCATGGGGTCGCTCAATACGGCGAGCGGCGGGTGAAACGAGCCGACGTCATTCTTGGCGGCGACGTCGACGCCTGTCTTGCCACCGATCCCTGCATCGACCTGACCAACCAGAGTTGTCGGACAAGAGATCCATGGCAGACCGCGACGGAAGGTAGCGGCCGCAAAGCCGGCGACGTCGGTCACGGCTCCGCCACCGACGGCAACGATCACGTCTGCACGCTCCAGCTCAGCAGCAGCGAACGCGCGCCACAACTGCTCAACAGTCTCCATGCTCTTGACCTGCTCGCCACCCGGGAGCACGATGCGCTCCCCCAGCTCGGGAACGCGATCGGCAACCGGCGCGTCAATGACGGAAAAAGCGCGGCGCCCGCCGACGAGTTCGGCGAGCCGGTCGAGCGCGCCCGCCCGCACGATCCCCGAGTCGCGACAGGCAATCGCCGCCACGGTCGGTGGCGCGGCCGCGTCAATGATGGCGTCGGCGGCTGTCTCGTAGAGCCCTTCGCGCTGATGCTGAAGATCGGAGAAGCGGTGGTGGTTGACTGCGAGTGGTCGACTCTTCGCGCCACCGTCTGCTTCGACGCGCGCCCACAATATCTCGGAGGGCGCGTCGAGCCACAGCACGCGTGCGCGCTCGGCCAGCAACCGCCGCGTGCCTGGTCGGGTCAGTGCACCGCCACCCGGGGCGATCACACCGGCGGTGCCGCTCGTGATCAGCTCGCTGAGGACAGACTCCTCAAGCTCGCGGAAGGCCTCCTCACCGTCGGCGAAAAGGTCGGGAATCGAACGCGACGTGCGCCGTTCGATCTCACGATCGACATCGAGAAAGTCAACGCCCTTGAGCGCAGCCAGTTCGGTCCCGACCGTCGTCTTGCCCGCGCCCATGAAACCGACTAGGACGTCGGGGCGCGCGCTCACGGGGCCGCCGGCGACCAGGGGATGCGGGACAGATAATGCTGGTGGGCGGCCACGAGATCGCCGATCGCGTCGCCACCGAACTTCTCCTTGGCGGCCCGCGCTAGCTCGAAGGCGATGACGGCCTCAGCGACCACTGCGGCAGCCCAGATCGCCGTGGTATCCGAACGCTCGACCAGTGCTTCGGCTGGCTCGTGGGTGTCGAGCGTCGCGGTCTTGAGCGGCTTCATCAAGGTCGGGAGCGGCTTCATTGCGATGCGCACGATGACCTGCTCGCCATTCGTCATACCGCCTTCAAGTCCACCAGCCCGGTTTGTGTCGCGGCGATAGCCATTTTCGTAGCGCAATTCGTCGTGGACCTTGCTGCCTGGCAAGGTCGCGTTCTCCCAGCCCTCACCAATCTCGACGGCCTTCATGGCCTGGATCGAGAGGGCAGCGCCCGCGATGCGAGCGTCGAGCCGGAGCTCTTCGGAGGCGTACGAGCCGAGCCCGGGTGGGCAACCAAAGGCGCGCACCTCGATGATCCCACCGAGCGTGTCCTGATCCTTCTTGGCCTGCTCGATCTCGGCCACCATCTTGGCGTCGGTGTCGGCATCGATGCAGCCAACCTTGCGGTCGCTGAGAACGTCGAAATCCTTGGCGGTCAGTGCCGCGTTGGGCGCGGTTGCAACCGAACCCACGCGTACGACATGACCGTGGACGCTAATCCCAATCGCATCGAGCAGGTCTTTGCACATCGCGCCGACGGCCACGCGTGCAGACGTCTCGCGGGCCGAGGCCCGCTCGAGCACGTCGCGCACATCGGGGAGCTCGTACTTCATCACGCCCGACAGGTCGGCGTGGCCTGGACGCGGCACAACGACGGTGCGTGTGCGGCGCGCCGCAACCTCGGCGAGCTCTTCTTCCGTCACGGCCCACGCGCTCTGGGAAGCGCCCCAGTTGGCGTGATCTCGGTTTTCGACCATCAGGCTGATGGGACCACCGATCGTGCGACCGTACCGCATACCGCCAAGGATCGTCGCCTCATCCGTCTCGATCGACTGGCGCGGCGATCGTCCATAGCCGGCTTGGCGACGAGCCAGATCGCGCTGCAGTCTGTCACGGTCGACGTGGATGCCCGCGGGCAGGCCGCTGAGGATCGCAACGATGCCTGGACCATGCGACTGGCCAGAGGTGACAAAGGAGAGCGTCATTGGTTCTGACAGGGTATCGCGACAGGCGGGCTTTGGTTCCGCTCGCGTTCGTGCGCACCTCTGTGACACGTCAGATTTGACGAACTGTTTAGGTTGCCCTAACGTTGCGCTCGGTGCCCCCTTAGGGTGCCCTTATGCACAACCTGTGCGTTCAGAAACGGAACGATTACGCCATGACTCGACGACAACTCCTCCTGCTGATCGCGCTCTTCAGTTTCACCGCCCTGATTGTCGGCGCCTGCGGCGGGTCAAGCGAAAACAGCAAACTCGTCGTCTACTCCGGCCGCGAACAGGAACTCGTCGAGCCGCTCTACGCTCAATTTACGAAGGACACGGGCATCGAACTGGACGTTCGGTGGGGCGACTCACCCGAGCTTGCCGCCACGATTCGCGAAGAGGGCGACGCCTCCCCCGCCGACGTTTTCTACGCCCAAGATGCCGGCTCGATTGGCATCATCGATCCTCAGCTGTCCACTCTTCCTCAAGCAGACCTCGATCTCGTTGCCGCGCGCTACCGCGACCCTGACGGTCTCTGGGTCGGCGTGACGGGACGGATCCGCGTACTCGCCTACAACACTGACCGCGTCCAGGACGACGCGTTACCAGCCTCCGTACTCGATCTCGCCAGCCCCGACTGGATGCTCGGCGACGTTGGAGTCGCCCCCACCAACGCCTCATTCGTCGGCTTCGTCAGCGCTCTGCGCGAGACGATCGGCGACGAGCAGACGCAGGCGTTCCTTGATGGTCTCGCCCAACACGCTAAGACGTTCCAGAAAAACGGTCAGATCGTCGATGCCATCGCGTCCGGCGAAGTCGACACGGGCCTCGTCAACCACTACTACCTGTACGAGAAGCTCGCGAGCGACCCGAACGCCCCGCTCGCGAACCATTACTTCGACCCGACTGACGCCGGCTCCCTCGTCAACGTCTCGGCCGTCGGCATCCTCGCCACGACCAAGCACAAGCAGGATGCAGAGACATTCGTAAACTGGCTCCTCACGAAGGGCCAGGTCTTCTTCGCGAACGACGCGGAGGAGCGCGAGCATCCACTCAACAGCGCCCAACCGGGCCTCGAGCGCTCCGCAGAACTGCCACCGCTGGCAGAGCACCCCGGGCCCGATGTTGATCTCGCCAAGCTCGGTGACGACCTCGAAAACACGATCGCGATGATCCGCAAGGCCGGGCTCGTCAACTGAGCCAATCGCCCGCAGGCGCAGCCACCCGAAAGGTACTGCTCTTCGCAGCGCTTCCGGCGCTGCTCATTGCGATCGCCCCGATCGTGTACCTCGTCGCGCGCGCGACAGCGGGTGGTGGTCTGCAATCACTTGAGATCAGCACGATTGGTCCCGCCACCATTCGCACCTTTGTGCTTTCGATCCTCGTCGCCATCGGCGCGGTTGGCATTGGCGTGCCACTCGCGGTGCTGACAATCCGTACGGACCTACCGCTGCGTCGGATCGCCCTTGTTTTGGGAGCGCTTCCGCTGGTGATTCCGAGCTACGTCGGCGCGCTCGCGTTGCTTGGCGCACTTGGACCACGTGGACTGCTCGCCCAAGCCCTCGAACCGCTTGGCGTGTTTCGCCTTCCCACTATCGACGGCCTGCTCGGCTCGACAATCGTGCTCGTACTCTTTACCTACCCCTACGTCTTGCTCTTGACAGCGGCGGCGCTACGCCGCGTCGATCCGGCACTCGAACAGGCTGCTCGCGGAATGGGGCGTGGGTCGCTTGACACGTTCGTTCGCGTCACGCTCCCCCAAATCCGCTCGGCGGTGATCGCCGGCGCGCTGCTCGCCGCCCTCTACGCCATGAGCGACTTCGGTGTGGTCAGCCTGCTGCGCTGCACGACCCTCACCCGCGAGGCCTTTCTACGCTACGACGCGCTCTACGATCCGGCCGGTGCCGCCGCCGTCGGGCTGGTTCTGGCAGCGCTTGCCCTGCTGATGGTCGGCGCAGAGCAGTGGACCATTCGCGGCTCGACGATCGCTGCTCGTCGCCGCGTGCGCGCCCGAGAAGCGACCACCCCCCTCGAACTCGGACGGACTGCCCGGCTGGGCGCGAGCGCCTTCGTCGTCACGATCATCAGCCTGGCGCTGATTCTCCCACTCGCGATTCTGATCTGGTGGGCGCTCACGTTGATCGGCGAAGCGAGCCTGCTCAACCAACTCGCGGATGCGCTGCCCGCTGCCGCCAATGCAATCGGCGTCTCCACCGCTGCGGCGATCGTCTGCCTGATATTGGCCTTGCCGGTTGCAGCGCTCGTCACGCGCTCACAGGGGAGGCTGCCGCGCTGGATCGAGAGCGTCTCCTACGTTGGCTACGCGCTTCCAGGGATCGTGGTTGGCCTCGGCCTCGTGTTCTTTGCGATTCGCACGGCACCGTTTCTGTATCAGACAGTCGCGCTCGTCGTACTCGCCTACGTCGTACGTCTACTTCCCCAGGCGATTAGTGGCGCACGGAGCGGCTGGGAGCGCGTCGATCCCCGCTTCGAACAGGCCGCGCGCGGCATGGGTCGCTCGGCATCCGGGACGCTGTTTCGGGTGACGCTGCCACTTGCGGCTCCCGGAATTCTGACCGGCGCGGCGCTCGTTGTGCTGACAGCGATCAAAGAGTTGCCAGCCACAATCCTACTGCGTCCCAACGGGTTCGAGACCCCCGCCACGATCATCTGGCAGAAGACCAACGTCGCCGAGTACGCCTCGGCGGCGATACCGGCGTTGCTTCTGATCGCGATCTCGGCGATCCCCGTCTACTTCCTGCTGATTCGCCCGGAGGCGCGACCACGCCCTTAATTGGAAGGCGTCTCCCAAGCGACGGGCACGAGCGCGGCATGACCGGGTTGGGGATCGATCCGCACACGATCGCCAACGTCCACCATGTTGATGCTAGGACGATGTGCCCACGTGAGCGAACCGTCGGACAATCGCAACCCGTAGACGACATCGTGACCTCGAAAGTCACGCGATTCGACTACCGCCGACCCGGTTTCATCTCGCGCCACCCCGATCAGCTCGGGGCGAATAAAGACGCGAACGGGACCGTCGACGCTACCAAGCAGCGCAAACGCGCCGAGCGCAGTGTCCACATGATCACCACGACCAATCCCCTCGACGACGTTGGCGCGACCCATAAAATCGGCCACCTCGCTGCAGAAAGGCTTGCGGTAGAGCACTTCGGGCTCGTCGACCTGGAGGATCTGTCCTGCGTGCATGACGGCGACTCGATCGGAGATCGAAAGCGCCTCTTCTTGGTCATGCGTGACGAAGATGCAGGTGAGGCCCGTCTCGCGAAGGCGTGCGATGATCTCGGTGCGTACCTCATCGCGCGTCGTCTGATCGAGGCTCGCGAACGGTTCGTCGAGCAACACGAGTTCGGGCTCTTGGGCGAGGGCGCGCGCGAGGGCGACACGCTGCTGCTGCCCCCCCGACAGTTCGGTTGGTCGACGCTCAGCGAGTTCCTCGACGTCGAGCACTGCGAGCAACTCGCGGCCACGTGCAGCAGCGTGTTTGCGCTCTGACTTTGGCAATGCGAAGCAGACGTTCTCGACAGCTGTCAGGTGAGGAAAGAGCGCGAAGTCCTGGAACACCATCGCCACGCGGCGATCCTGTGGAGTGACCCATGTATCGCCGCTGGCAACGACACGTCCCTCGATGGTGACGGTGCCCAGATCGGGACGAATGTGGCCGGCGATCAGGTTGAGCAGCGTCGTCTTACCGCAGCCAGAAGGACCGAGAATGCCAAGGATCTCGTCGCTGTGGACCTCGAGCGAGACATTGTCGAGCGCCAGCACGTCGCCAAACCGACGCGTCACCGATTCGAGTTGCAGGCTGAACGCTCTGGGCACACATCGAAGGGTACCCTAAATACGCCACTGAGGCCCCGTCTACGGCATGCTGTGTCCCATGAGTGCATGGCAAAACGACGGTGATACCGAATTTACCCCTCGCCTGATCGCAGTCGTCGCGATCGTCGCGATCCTCGCGATTTCGATGGGCTTCGCTTCGGGAATGTACTTTGGCCGCTCCTCGTCCCCGAACCTCCAGACGTTGGCTGACCAGGCACGCTCGACTGTCAAGGCAGTCACCGTCGAGCTCGCTCCAGCCAAGCCGCTCTATGTCAAGGCCGTGCCGGCTGGGACGGTCGAGAATGTGTCGGCCTATGCCGATGCGCAGGCGCGCATCATCCGCGCGCGTTCCAACCTAACCAACAGCCGCACCTCGCTGACGGCGCTGGCCCCAGGGTCCTATGGGCGGACAATCGCCGCCTTCGATGCTCTGATCTCAGCAGCCGGTAAGCCTGTAGAGGCTGCCGTTTTCGATCGCCTCTTCCAGACGACCCTCGACGAGCTCGCAGTCCTCAGCGGCTCCTCAGGACGCGGTCGCAATCCAAGGCGGACATGACAAGTGCGCACTTGTCATGTCCGCCTTGGATTGACGCCACACAGCTGATGGCGCTTTGGGTCGACGCTACGCAGCTGATGGCGTTTTGAGGTCCAACGCTAGAAGAGGCGGTTTGACTGGTCGCGTGCTGGGGTGGCAGCGCCACCGTTCCGCCCAGCCCAGATTGTCGCGGCGAAGCTGCGGAGTGCTGCACTGTCCTCGCCGGCCGTGACGGCGGCGGCGCGCAACTGTGCGATCACGGAGCGGAGAATTCGATCGACGGCCTCATCGCCCGCCACAGCTCGTGCTCGTTTGACCGAGGCCCGTTTGCCCGCCACGCGCCACGCGGCATGCTGCGACGCAGCGTCAACCTCGAACTCGACGTTCCCACCGGGAGCAACCTGGCGAATTGGAGCCATGCCAGGAATCGTACGGCTCCCCAAACCTCTGAGCGCCACGCCCGCTAGGGCGCGACGCTCGAGGTGGGAGGATCCGCCTTACGACGGGTGAGACCAGACGGCCCAGTGGGCTCATCAGGCAACGATATAGAGGGAGGGACCGTTGCTTGGACACAAGAGTACGCGCAAAGTGTGGCGATCTTCTCAACGGAAGGTCACGGTTTCATCACAGTCTCACCGTGACGTCAAAACAGTGCTGGACCGGCGAACGGGCCAGTGACGGCCACGAGCGCCCCGATCGCCAAGAATGGCACCAGCGGCACGGTCGCGCCGCGGCCACGCACCACCATCACGGGCACGGCAACGAGCGCGGCCAATGCGAAGGCGATGCCAACGGCAATCGGCACTGCCGCACCAATCGCAACCCCAAACATCGCTACGAGCTTGACGTCGCCAAGACCAAAACCACCGCGCGACACCAGTGCCACGAGCAGTGCCACGCCACCGACGACGAGTGCCATCACCAGATGATTCGCGAGTGCATCTGGGCGAGCAAGCGCCAGCACTCCAAGCGCGCCAATGGTGCCTACGACGACCAGCGTGTCGGGAACGACGCGCCAGACAATGTCGATCGCCACGGCCGGCAGCAGCACAGCCAGAAGCACCAGCCCCAGCGCGAGCTCTGCCCCACTCGGCGCCAGCAGGCCAAGCGCCGCACCAAGTGTCGCGCCAACCCCCACCAGTAGAACCGGTCGCGTCGCCTGCCGCGTCCAGACCGGCTGCTCGAGGCGTTCGTCGATTCCCTTTGGCAGCCAGACCACCAGCCAAACAGCCACCACACCCAGCACGGTGCCAATCGCTGTCGCGAGTGCGACCACGTGCTCAGTCTCCGCGGGCTGCGGCCAGCATGACCTCAAGCGGCGCCGATTCGCCCGTCCAGATCTCTAGTGCCTTCGCACCCTGGCGGGCCAACACCTCAAGCCCATCGACTACAGCGCAACCCGTCTCGGCAGCGGCCGTAATCAGTGGTGTCGGTGTCGCGTCGCCCCGGTAAGCAAGATCAACGACGACGCGAACGTCGAGCAGGCGCGAGGCCGGCAGCGGCATGCCGTCCGGATCGACGAGTGCACCAACCGGCGTGCAGTTGACAACGACGCCGCCAACCGGGTCGGGGAGTTCGGCGACGGCCTCGACGTTGCCGCTTCCCGCAAGATCGCGGGCGAGCACCTCGGCGGCCTCGAAGCGACGGGCATAAATCTGGACGGCACAACCATCTTGCGCGAGGGCGGCCGCAGCAGCACGCGCGGAGCCGCCGGCACCAAGCACAAGCGCGCTGCCCTGGTAGGTCTCCTCGATCTCGGAGGCGATCGCGACGGCGATTGCCGGCCCGTCAGTCGAATCGCCAATTAATCGGCCATCCTCGGCGAAGATCACCGTGTTGACTGAACCACTTGCCTGCGCCGTGGGTCGTAGCTCATCGACGAGTTGAGCAACGGCCTCCTTGTGCGGCACCGTCACGTTGACACCGACAAAGCCGACGGCCTGCAGACCCCGCAGCACGCTCTCGAGGTTGGCGGCCTTGACCGGCAGCGGCACGTACGCCCAGTTGAGCCCAAGCGCCTGCAGTGCCGCGTTCTGCATCCGTGGCGAGCGCGAGTGCGCGACGGGATCGCCAATCACGCCGAGTAGTCGAGTGGTGCCGCTAATCACGAGTAGGGATGCTCCTTCTGGTACCGCAGAAAATCTTCGTAGGTATTAGTGAAATAGTGGCGCCCCTTGGCGTCACCTTTGATTGCGTACATGTAGAGATAGTCGACCTTAGCCGGGTTTGCAGCCGCCTCGATCGAAGCAAGGCCGGGATTACAGATCGGTGTCGGCGGAAGCCCGTGCCTGACCCAGAGGTTGTACGGGGAATCGAGCTTGAGATCACTGGCCGTCAAGATGCCCCAGGCGCCCGTTGCGTATTGGATGCCAGATTCCATTCCGGTCGGCATGTCGGCTTTGAGTCGGTTGTAGATGATTGCGCTCACCTTCCGTCGATCCTCGGGCGCTCGGGCCTCGCGTTCAATCAACGAGGCGATCTTGAGGACGTCGTAGCGCGTCAGTTGGCGAGACTCTGCATAGGAGAAATCAACGGCAGCAATATTGGCTTCGAACGCTCCGAGTTGATCCTCGACGAGTTGGTCGGCGTCGGCTGGAATGCCAACGTCGTAGGTAGCGGGGAACAGGAACCCTTCCAGCGTCGCCGCGCTCTCGCCTGCGTCAAGGAAACCGTCAGGAGGACTGTGATTCGTCAAGGCCTCTTGATACTGCTTCGGCGTGATCCCAACCTTCGCAGCAGCGGCCTTGATATCCCAGATCGCATAGCCCTCAGGGATCACCAGCTGGCTCGCCGATGCCTCCGCTGGCCCGGCGTTGAGCTGGTTGACGATCCGCCGATACAGCTCGTTCGTGCGGAACGTGTACGTGCCCGGACGGAAGGCCGCTCCAAGACCATCGGCGACGACCTGGTCCACGAACGCGCTGGCATCGCTGACGACCCCTGCCGCGGCGAGAATCTCTGCGATCTGTGTCGCGCTCGATCCCTGTGGAATCGTCACCGCGACTGGCGTTCCCGGCGTCGGCGCTGGATCGCTCACGAGGCTCGTGATACCCCACCAGGCCACTGCCAGCACGGCGACCACGGCAAGGGTGACGACGGCGAGCGCGAGCAGACGGCGGCGATTTACTGGTTGTGGTGGGTATCCAGCCATCCCTGTAGGAGCACGGCAGCGGCACGATCGTCGAGGCTGCTGGCTCCTCCTTTCGTCTCTGCAATTCGACTCGTGAAACGCTCGTCCTCAAATTCGATCGGCACCGTGCAAATTGCGCGTAGTCGACCGACAAAAGCCAGCGTGGCGTTGGCCTGCGCTCCCCGAGTGCCGTCGGCCAACACGGGTAACCCCACTAACAACAATTCTGGCTGCTCCTCGGCAATCACAGACAACAGTTGTTCAAGGCCCGTGGGCGTCCCAATGCGTTCGACAAACGTGAGTGGCCGAGCCAGCGCACCCGAGGCATCGCTGATCGCGAGTCCCGTACGGGCCGAGCCGTAGTCGAGGGCCAAGACTTTCATAGACGCACCCTAGCCGCCCGCACCGCGCGCAACACGCGCGAACGCGCCATCACCACGCGTGAACTAGGTAGAGAGTTGTTCGGCGAGCACACCGCGAGCTGCTTCGAGCGCCGCTTCGATGCCACTGGCGTCCTTGCCACCCGCGCGCGCGAGGTTCGGCTTGCCACCGCCGCCACCACCAACGTGCGGCGCAGCGACCTTCAAGACAGCTCCCGCATCGGCTCCTGCTGTCACGGCCTCTGGAGTAGCGGCACAGATCAACTGGAGCTTGCCCCCACTCTCGCCGATCAGCATCACGATGCTCGAGCCGAGTTTGCCGCGCAAAAGATCTGCCAACTCGAGCAGGGCATCCGCACCAATCTCGCCGACGCTCGCAACAACAACGTTGACGTCGCCGTGCGCAACCGCACCCGCAGCAAGCGCCTCAACCTGTGCATCGGCTGCCGTGCCACCGCCGCCAGCCTTTAGCTGCTTCTCGAGGTCGCGCACCTTGGCCTGTAGCTCGCGTACTGCCGTGGGCAGCTGCTCGGGCGCAACCTTGAGGGCCCGGGCTGCCTCGTCGGCCGCCCGTTCGCTGGCTCGCAACTGCTCGATCGCGACTCCGCTCGTAATCGCCTCGATGCGCCGCACACCCTGCCCAACGCTCGACTCGGACGTCACGCGCATGGGGCCAATCTCGGCCGTCGTCGAGACGTGCGTGCCACCACACAACTCGCGCGAGAAGCCCTCAATCTCGACGACTCGAACAACGTCGCCGTACTTCTCGCCAAACAGCATCATCGCGCCGAGCTCGCGCGCCTCGTCCTGGCTCATCTCGAACGTAAAAACACGATGCCCTTCGACGACAACGCGATTGACGATGTCCTCGACCCGCGCCAACTGCTCGGCGGTGACAGCACTGTCATGGGAGAAATCGAAGCGGAGCTTGTCGGGACGAACGGAGGAGCCCTTCTGGCGCACGTGGTCACCGAGCACCTCCTGCAACGCCCGATGCAGCACGTGCGTGCCCGTGTGGTTCGCGGTCGTTGGGCGGCGGCGGGTCGGATCAACGAGCGCGCGCACCTCCTGCCCATCCGTCAACGTGCCGCGTTCGACCACCACGATCAACGTCTGATCACCGTCGAAGCGAATCACCTCGACGATTGCTGCGCGGCCCGTGTCGGATTCGATCGAGCCGGCATCCGAGACCTGCCCGCCGCCCTCGGGGTAGAACGGCGACTCGCGCAGCTTGACTGCCAAGCGCCCCTCGCCGAGGTCGTCGAGCGCACCGATGCGCGTACGGATATCAATTTCGTCGTAGCCCAAAAAGGTGGTCACGAAGCCGGCTGCGCGTGCGAATGCCGCCACGCGATCAAGGTCGACGCCGCCAACCTTGCCGGCAGCGCTACGGGCGCGCTGCCGCTGGCTCTCCATCAATTCGGCAAAGCCCGCCTCATCGACAGAAAGATCCTGCTCAGCCGCGAGTTCCTGCGTCAGTTCGAAGGGAAAGCCAAAGGTGTCGTGGAGCTGGAAGGCCTCGGCAGCGGGGATCGCGACGCCGCCCTCGCTGCGGACGCGCGCGATGCAATCGTCGAGCAATGCCGTGCCGGTTTCGAGGGTGCGTAGGAAGCGCTCTTCCTCGCCGTTGAGGATGCGAAAAATGTCGTCGCGATGTTGCACGAGCTCGGGATAGACGTCGCCCAGCTGCGCGATCACGAGGTCGGCCAGACGCGTCAGAAACGCACCCTGGATGCCGAGTCGATGGCCATGCGAGACGGCGCGACGGATGACGCGCCGCAGGATGTAGCCGCGCGACTCATTGGCGGGCAGCACACCGTCGGCGGCGAGAAACGTCATCGCGCGGCCGTGGTCGGCGAGCACGCGCAGCGCCTTCGTCTGGATGCCACCGGTCTCGTACGACGTGCCCGTCCACTCCTCGATTGCCGTGATCATCGACTGGAAGCCGTCGGTCTCGTAGACGGAGTGCACGTCCTGCAGCAAGGCCGCAACTCGCTCGACGCCCGCGCCCGTGTCGACACACTGGTTGGGGAGCGGTGTCAGCGAGCCGTCTTCAGCCTGGTCGTACTGCATAAAGACGAGGTTCCAAAACTCGAGGAAGCGATCGCAGTGGCAGCCCGGCGCACAGCCGTCGGCACCAACGGGGCGTCCACAGCCGTGCTCGGCACCACGGTCGTAGTAGAGCTCGCTACACGGTCCGCACGGCCCAGTCGGGCCAGCCTGCCAAAAGTTGTCTTTGCGACCAAGACCGACGATGCGATCCGGCTCGACCCCCTGCGCGAGCCAGAGACCGCGCGCCTCGTCATCGGCAGGCACCTGCTCGTCGCCGGCAAAAACCGTGATCCAGACCTTTGCGGGGTCGATCCCCCAGGCGCCCGTCACGAGGACCCAGGCAAACTCGATCGAGCCGGCCTTAAAGTAGTCGCCAATCGAGAAGTTGCCCATCATCTCGAAAAAGGTCAGGTGTCGAGCGGTCTTGCCGACCTCGTCAATGTCCGTCGTGCGAAAGCACTTCTGCACACTCGTCAGGCGCTTCTGCGGCGGCTGCTCAACGCCGAGGAAGTACGGCTTGAACGGCTGCATGCCTGCGGTCGTCAGCAGGACAGACGGATCGAGCGAGTCAGGCACGAGACTTGCGGACGGCACAACAAGATGACCGTTCTGCTCGAAGTGGGTTCGAAAAGCGGTGCGGATCTCGTGAGCCAACATTGCCCCCGCAGGGTACGCGATGCCGGCACGGCCGGGATCAACGTTGCTTTGGCGTCAGACCCCAAAGCAAAGTTAGACCGACAAGTTCGCAGAGCAGAGCCCGCGGACGTCGCTTAGGGGTCTGACCCCAAGGCAAAGTTGACCGCGGCCCGTCAGCCTACGACGATACCTGCCGCAACGATGCATTCGCCGTCGTAGAGGGCGGCAACCTGGCCCGGGGCGATCTGGTGTGCATCGGTCTCGAGATAGACAGTGGCGGTGGCATTTGGACCATGTTCGAGTCGACCAGCGACAGGAGTTGAGCGCATGCGAAAACAGGCATCGATGCGTGGCGTGTCGGCCCGCACCTGCACGTCACGAAGCGAAACTTCGCGGCGGCGGAGTCTTCCAACAGTGCCCACAATGACGGTGTTTGCTGGTGCGTCGATACGCAGCACGTGGAGCGCCTCGGTGCCGCGCGAGACGCCCAGGCCGCGCCGCTGGCCGGGCGTAAAGGCAAGGGCGCCAGCATGCGTTCCGAGCTCGACCCCGTCCTCATCGACAATCGGCCCGGGCGTCATCGTGACGCCCTGACGCTCGAGAAACGGTGCAAGTGCGCCGCCACCAAGAAAGCAAACCTCTTGACTCTCGAGCGCCTTCGCCGCTGCCAAACCGTGCTCGGCCGCCTCGTGCTGCACATCGACTTTCTTGCGCGCACCGAGCGGAAACTGCACCCGCGTGAGAATCTCTGGATCGACAAGAGCGAGCATGTACGACTGATCCTTGGTCGCGTCGACGCCACGCGCCACGAGTGGCGTACCCGCGTGGTCGACGAGCTGCACGTAGTGCCCTGTGCGCCACGTCGATGCGCCAAGTCGCTGGACGGCGCGGTCGATCGCGTCGAACCGAAAGGCGCCGTTACAGGTCGTGCACGGATTGGGCGTCTCGCCGGCTGCGTAGCCCGCCACGAATGGATCGACGACGACGGCTCGAAAGTCGTCGCGCAAATCGAGCGCGATGTGTGGCATGTCGTTCTGGTGGCAGAGGTCGCGAGCAGCGCGCACGGCCGACGGTGCGCAGCACGCTCGCTCGGGCGACGGCGCCTCGGGATCGATCCAGAGACGCAGCGTCACACCGACGGCCTCGTAGCCTTCGGCAACCGTCTGCGTCAGCACCATCGCGGAGTCCACACCACCGCTCATGGCAACGACAACACGGTTCGGGTCGGCCGACACGACGGCGCCGCGGGCCACGGCATCGCCAATCGAGGCGTGAAAGGCATCGACGGCGGTCAGTGCACAGTCGACGCCAGCCGGTTCGATCGCCGCACCTACGAGCACCTCAGCTAGCCCGAGCCGAGCGGCATCGAGCAGCAACCCGCCCTCAGCACGCGCCGCGAGCCACGCCGCTGCCGCAGTCGTGGCAGCGCAGGCATCGGCGCCAAAGCGCACCTGCTCCAGACGGTCGCCGACGAGCCCGAGCGTAAAGCGCACGCGATCGTTACAGCGACCGCCGCCCGCCCGGCCTTCGCCATCGGGCCGGGCAACTGCACCGGCGCGGGACAGGTCGATCATGCCGAGGCCTCAGTGGCCAGTTGCAACGCGGGTGCGAGCTCTGTCCAGGCGGCGACGACGGCGTCGACGTCGGCGGCGGTCGACGTCGGTCCAAGTGTGATACGGATCGCGCTACGGGCAGCGTCGCCGTGGATGTCCATCGCGGTCAACGTGGCGTCCGGCAGCGTCTCACCGCTGGCACAGGCCGAGCCCGCCGAGATCGCGATGCCACGCTCGTCGAAGAGGCGCACGACGGTGTCGCCGCGATAGCCCGTCAACAGCAACGCATGGCCGGGCAGTCGCTCGACCTCCACGCCGACCACCGGCAAGGCAAGGCGCGCCTCGAGGTCGTCGCGCAGTGCAGCACGCCGGACGCGCTCGGCCGGTGCCTGCGCACCCTGTCGAATTCGCAATGCAGCAGCCAAGGCCACAGCGCCAGCGACATCCTCTGTACCCGAGCGCAGGCCACCCTCCTGTCCACCACCAAAGACGATCGGATCGAGGCTCTGTACGCCCGTGCCAATCACCGCTCCAACCCCCCGCGGCCCACCCAACTTGTGGGCAGCCAGCGCAATCGTCACGCGCCCAGGCAGGTCGGACAGGTCAAGCTCGGCACCGGCGGCCGTCTGGACGTCGTCGACATGAAGGGGCACTGCGTGCTCGGCGCAGATCGCAGCGATGTCGGCGATTGGCTGCACAACACCTGTCACGTTGCTCGCGCCCATCACACAGACCAGCGCGTCGCCGGTCTGCACGAGGTCCCAGAGTTCGATCAGGTCGAGGCGCCCATTCGGCAACACCGGCGCAACTGCGATCTCCCACCCTCGTCGCGCCAACACCTCTGCCGTGCGTCGCACTGCTGGGTGCTCGATGGCACTGACGACCATGCGCCCTGGCTGCCCCTGCGCACGGCCGAGCACGGCCAGATTGTCGGCCTCGGTACCACCACCCGTCAGCACGACGTCGGACGGATCTGCACCCACAAGCGAGGCGATCTCTTCCCGCGCTGCATCGAGGTCTGCTCGCGCCTGTCGTCCAAGCGCGTGCGGTTCCGACGGATTGCCAAAGCGCTCCGTCAGGTGCGGCAGCATCGCTTCGACCACGCGTGGTTCGGGTGGCGCCGTGGCTGCGTGGTCGAGGTAGATCACGCGTGCATTGTCGCACCGCACGAACAACTGTGGCGTGACAGCCGCTGGGAACGCCGGGCTGAGTTGTCCCACCCTGCCGCGACCCATCTCCCGTCGAACCTGCTTATGCAGGTGGGTCCCCCGCCCAACACGACCGGTTTAGGGTGGTGCCAGGACAGACGAGGTCCCATTCGTTGGAACATTGGCTCGAGCGCAGATCATGAGCCGCGAGCAAGGTGGAACAGACGCAGCCTACAAGGAATCCGCGACGACTACGTGTTCTACGTCACCAATCGGCAGCTGCAAAAAGCGTGTGCCCTCCTCGCGGAAGGCGTCGGCGTCGCCCGTCGCGAGAAAGCGGTACTCGCCGCGATGGTCGTCGCTGTGCTGCCAGCCCTTGCGAGCGAGCGTCGCTGCGATCTCTTCGGCGAGCTCCTCCGCGGCGGCGATCGTGTGCACCTCGGTGCCAAGCTCGCGCTGCAGCATGTGTCGCACCAACGGGTAGTGCGTACAACCGAGCACGACGACGTCGACGCCGGCTTCGCGTAGCGGCGCACACGCGGTCTGGACCAACTCCAGCGTGCGCTCCGAATAGGGCTCGCCGCCTTGAATCGACTCGGCGAGACCTGGGCAGGCAACCTGCACAACCTCCACGCCGGCATCGAGATCGTGGATCGCCTCAACGTAGCGGTGGCTGTTGACTGTGGCCTCGGTGGCGAGCACGCCGACCTTGCGCAGGCGCGTCGCCTGCACGGCTGCGCGTGCCTCGGGCGTGATCACACCGAGGACGGGCACCGGTGACTCTTGCTGCAGCACGGGCAGCGCCGCCGCCGTCGCCGAGTTACAGGCCACGACGATCAACTTGGCACCCTGCTCGACGAGGATTCCGGTCAGCTCGCGCCCGTAGACGATCAGTTCGTCTTTCGAACGCGGGCCGTACGGAAAGCGCCCGGTGTCGCCGAGATAGACGACATCCTCGTGCGGCAGACGCACGAGCGTCGCGTGGAGAACGGTTAGTCCACCCACGCCCGAGTCGAACATGCCAATCGGGGCGTCCGGTTCCATGCGTATAGGGTAGGCGACGCGGATCGCGTCAGCCGTGGTTCGAGACCTGCCTCGAGGTTTTCCGCGATCATGCTTTGGCACCGAGTTTCGCCTAACGTTCCAGACATGACGATGCAGCCACGCGACCTGATTGGCTACGGCCGCACGCCCCCGAAAGCCAATTGGCCGGGTGGTGCACGCGTGGCCGTCAGCCTTGTCCTCAACTATGAGGAGGGTGGCGAGCGCACGCCTTTGCTCGGCGACTCGGAGAGCGAGACCTATCTGACGGAGATCCAAGGCCCCGGAGGTCCAGGTCGCGACCTCCTGACCGAGTCAATCTACGAATTCGGTGGCCGCGTCGGCGTCTGGCGCATTCTCGATGCCTTCGAGGAGTACCAACAGCCGTTGACGGTGTTTGCCGTCGGCAAGGCAATCGAACTCAACCCCGCCCCCGTCACCGCCGCAGCCGCCGCGGGCCACGAGGTCTGCAGCCACGGCTACCGCTGGATCGATTATCTCCAGATGGACGAGGCGACCGAGCTCGACCATCTTCATCGCTGCATCAAGCTGATCACCGACGCAGCCGGCGAGCGCCCCTACGGGTGGTACACCGGACGCTTTAGCTACAACACCCGCCGTCTCGCGGCCGAGGAGGGTGGCTTTCTCTACGACTCGGACGACTACTCGGACGAGCTGCCCTACTGGACGCGCGTGGGTGAGAAGAACCATCTCGTGGTCCCGTACACGCTCGACGCCAACGACGCGCGGTTTGCGACGCCCAACGGGTTCCGCACCGCCGACGAATTCTCGACCTATCTGATCGACACCTTTGAGACGCTCTATCGCGAAGGCGCGACGACACCGAAGATCATGAATGTCGGGCTGCACTGCCGTATCGTCGGACGCCCCGGACGCATCGATGGCCTGCGCCGTTTTCTCGACCACATCGCTGGCCGCGAAGACGTCTGGGTGACGCGCCGCGTCGATATTGCCCGCCACTGGATCACCGATCACCCACCGCAGTGACCGCAACGGTCCGCCTCGGTACGTGTGCGTGGGTGGAGAAGGGCCTGATCGCGGACTGGTATCCGCCTCACACGACCACGGCTGAGGCGCGCCTGCGGTACTACGCCGAGCACTACGACACGGTCGAGGTGGACTCGTCGTACTACGCCATCCCGGCCGAGCGCACGACGCACAACTGGGCCGAGCGAACCCCGCCCGGCTTCGTCTTCCACATCAAGGCCTTTGGTCTGATGACGGGGCACGCCGTCCGCCCCGAACAATTGCCTGTCGATCTGCGCCCCCTCGTCGACACGGTGACGGCGCGTGGCCACGTCGTCCCGTCCGACGCTCTTCGAGACCGCGTCTTTGCCCGCTTCGCGCGCTCGCTTGAGCCGTTGCGTCAGGCCGGCAAGCTCGGTGGCGTGCTCTTTCAACTGCCACCCTCGGCACTGCCGGGCCGCGAGTCGTGGCAACGCATCGAGCATGCCAAGGCGGCGCTCCCCCACACCGAACTATTGGTCGAATTTCGCCAGCGCGATTGGCTCTCGACCGCCCTGCGCGATGAGACGCTCGACAGCCTGCGCGAGCGCGATCTCACCTACGTTGCAGTCGACGCGCCGCACGTCTCGTCGAACAACGTGGTCGAGACCGTAGTTGCGGCCACCACGCAAACCGGATACGTGCGCTTCCATGGCCGCAACGCCGCCACCTGGAACCACCACGGCGATGGCGCCTCATCGCGCTTTGATCACCTCTACTCGGACGCAGAACTCGCCGAGTGGGTTGAGCCGCTGCGCACGCTCGCTCAGACCACGAGCCGCCTCTACGCGGTCTTCAACACCAACGCGGCAACGCAGGGGCCCGATAACGCCGACCGTCTGCGTCAGGTACTGCATGATGCGCAGGTACCCGTCTCGACCGCACCCGGTCCCGCCCAGGGTGAGTTGTTTCCGATCTAATGCGCCGTCTCTTTCCACTCCTCGCCTTGTTTCTCCTCGCCGGCTGTGACGGCGCCTCGTCGTCGAATACAAGCAGTCCTCCGGCCATCACTGAGCCTGCAGCGACGAGTTCCAATCCTGCTGCGACCGCCGATGTCTTTCCCGCCAAGAACGCCGAGCGCGCGACGGTCGTCCTGTACCACGGCTGGACCGACCTCGAGCCCGATGACTATCTCCCATGGATCGAGCACCTCAACAACGAGGGCGTGGCGGTGATCTTTCCGCGCTACCAGCGCAGCGTCGTCTCGTCGCCCGCAGAGATGCTTGCCGATGCGGAGACCACCACACGTGACGGCCTCGACAAGGCACCACCAGTCGGTCCCGTGATCGCCGTCGGATATTCGCTTGGTGGTGGCTATTCCGTCGTCTACGGCGCCAATGCTGCGGCCTGGAACCTACCCGCGCCCGCGGCGATCTACGCCATTTTCCCGGCCAAGCCGCCGGTCGTACCCGAACCGTTCGGCACGGTACCCCCAGAGACGTCCGTGACGATGCTCGTTGGCGATCGCGACGCCGTGATTGGCGACTCCGGCGCGACCGCATTGTCCGCTGCGATCGAGCCGCACGCCACGACGATTCGCACCCTCTCATCGAACTCCACGATCGCTTTCGAACATCTGTCGCCAAAACAAACCGATAGCGCCGCCCAGCGCGCGTTCTGGCTCCCACTCGATCGGCTCATCGACAAACTCACGGGGCCGTAGCTCCAGCACAAAAATTTCGCGAAACAGGCCGCTCGGTCTGTGCGCAGCGAAGAAGAGAGCAGATCGTGCAGACGCTGCTCCCCACCCTAGCCCTCAATTCGCTTCGCGCTGCGTGCGTTGGACTCGAGACACAGCGGGCGGCCGATCTGTTTCTCCCTACCGGTACGCCGCGCGCAACCGTCGCGTTTTTGCACGGTTGGAGTGACCGCTCGCCGCGCAACTACCTCGCCTGGATCCAGCACCTGACGGACTCCGGCGTGGCCGTGGTGTTTCCGCGCTACCAGAGCAGCCTCCGTGCCAGCCGCAAGCAGATGCTCGCGAACGCGGAGTCCAGCCTGCGTGAAGGCCTTGCAGAACTAGGCGACGATTGTGGCCCGCTGATCCTCGCGGGCTATAGCTTCGGAGCCGGAATCTGCGTGATCGCCGCCGCCGAATCGGAGGCATGGAAGATCCCGGCTCCAGCAGCCGTCTACGGCGTGTTTCCCTACTTCGTACGGGGACGCAATTCCGACCCGCTCGTGATCTCACCGTCGATCACGATCGACCTTGTCGTCGGTGACCGCGATCAGGTTGTCGGCAGTCGTGGCGCCAAGGAGATCGCACGAAGCATCGCACCACACCCGTCCACGCTCGAGATTCTGCGCTCGACACGGTCGATGTCTTACGGCCACTTCTCCGTCCTACAGACGTCAAGGGCGACCCGGCGAGTTTTCTGGCGGCCGCTTGACGACATCGTGGACCGACTTACTCCTGTCTGATCCAAAAACAGCCAAGCACTCCTACCATTCGCACGTGTGCGCAACGTGACCCACCCATCTATTCGAGGATCCTATGACGCTCTCCGCTGATACTGACGCCAAGCTCCAGTCCTACGCCCACCCTGGTCGTCTCGTGACGACCCAGTGGCTCGAGGACAACCTGAGCACGCCTGGTCTCGTGGTCTTGGAATCGAACGAGGACGTGCTGCTGTTCCACACCGGCCACATCCCTGGCGCCCAGAAGATCGACTGGCATCTCGACCTCAATGATCCGACGACGCGCGATTACATCAGCCCTGACGGCTTTGCTGCGATGTGCGCGGCGCGCGGCATCTCGCGTGACACGACGGTCGTAATCTACGGCGACAACTTCAACTGGTGGGCCTCGTATGCCCTCTGGGTCTTCAGCCTGTTCGGCCACGAGGATGTCCGCCTCGTCGATGGCGGTCGTGCAAAGTGGGTTGCCGAAGGCCGTGCGATGACGACCGATGTTGAGCCTGTTACGCCGAGCGAGTATCCGATCGTGCCGCGCGATGATGCGACGATCCGTGCCTTCAAAGAAGACGTCCTCGCCCACATTGGCACTGGTCCGCTGGTCGACGTGCGCTCGCCTGGCGAGTATTCCGGCGAGCTGCTGCACATGCCGGACTATCCGCAGGAGGGCGCACAGCGCGGCGGCCACGTGCCGACCGCGAAGAGCGTGCCGTGGAAGCGGGCCGCCAACGATGATGGCTCGTTCAAGAGCGCCGACGAGTTGCGCGCGATCTACGGTGACGAGCAGGGCCTGCGGGATGAAGATGAGGTGATTACGTACTGCCGCATTGGCGAGCGGTCGAGCCACACCTGGTTCGTCCTCACCCACCTGCTCGGGTTCGAGCACGTCCGCAACTACGACGGCTCGTGGGTCGAATGGGGCAACGCCGTGCGCGTGCCGATCGAGAAGCCCAGCGCCTAGGTCTGGTGAACACCACTCTCCCTCCCCGTCTGCAGGCGATCGTCGACGAGTTCGCCGAGGTTGATCGCACCGAGCGACTCGACTTGCTGCTCGAGTACTCGCGCGACCTGCCGGATCTCCCCGAGCGTCTGCAGGGTGCAGAGCTCGAGCGTGTCCACGAATGTCAGACGCCGCTGTTCGTGCAGACCGAACTCGAGGGCGATGCCGTACACCTCTTTTTCGCCGCACCAGACGAGGCGCCGACGTCGAGGGGCTTCGCCGGCATCATCCACGCTGGCCTCGATGGCTGCACCGTTGACGAGATCCTCGCGACCCCGTCCGACTTTGCCTCCGGGATGGGTCTCACCGATGTTGTGTCGCCCCTGCGGATGCGCAGCGTCGGTGCGATCCTCGCACGGGTCAAGCGTCAGCTGATGGAGCGCACCACCAGTTAGCAGTCGCTTGTAGCATCCGGAGACCAACGTCCGTGAGGTGTACCGACTTATGAGCGCTACCGCAACGAAGATCCTGCCGAACTACATCAACGGTGGCTGGGTGCCGTCGACCAGCTCCGAGCTGCTCGACATCACCAACCCCGCCACGGGCGAGGTTTTGGCACAGGTTCCACTGTCGGGCGCCAACGATGTCGACGCCGCAGTTCAGGCTGCCCGCGCCGCCTTCCCAGCGTGGAAGGCCACGAGCACGATTGAGCGCGCCCGCTGGCTGTTCGGCTTCCGCGAGCAGCTCGTGCAGCGTGCCGACGAGATCGCGGCAACCGCGACGAGCGAGATGGGCAAGACGTACCCCGACGCGCAGGCCGAGGTTGGCCGCATGATCGAGATGGTCGAGGCCGCCTGTGCAATCCCAACGACGATGCAGGGACGCATCCTCGAAGGCGTTGCGACGAAGGTCGACACCGAGACGATCCGTCAGCCCGTTGGTGTCTGCGCGGCGATCACGCCGTTTAACTTCCCCGCGATGGTGCC
>SXGR01541439.1_pt1 | contig 27019 bp, 17 predicted proteins | sample 3174711 | NCBI WGS metagenome assembly SXGR01 (sample SAMN11356860, study PRJNA531348) | freshwater metagenome | isolation source: freshwater sample F1-60 | place: China: Fuxian Lake, Yuxi | collected 2017-12-25
GATATCGCCGTCAGGAGCCGCAGTCATCTCGGAAACCTCGGAGAAATATCTTAGCTAGATATAGTAGCGGATCGCTGAAAACGGTCAACAAATCGCGTCCTGGCTGGCGGAATCCCCCGGTTATGCGGGGCAAAGGCGTGGCGTTCGAGGAAGTGCCCGGTCAGGGCCAGCCCGGCCATGACCTGATCCGGCTCGGCCTCGCCGCGGCCGATCAGGAACCCCGGCAGATGCAGCAGCCGGTCGCGGTAAGGCTCGCCGGCCGACAGCGACACCGCCTTGCCGGTCCGGGGCGAGACATAGGCGAGATCGTCGTTGGCACCGGTCGCCGCGCACTGGCTGAGATCGAGGCCATAGCCGAGCTCGGCGAGCAGGCCCAGCTCCCAGCCGACATAGGCGGCGGCGAAGACATCGGTCTCCAGCACCGAGATGAAAGCCATGAACCCGTCATAGGCGGCCGGATGCGGTTCGCGCTCCGGCATCGCCTGATCGGCGACCGCCGCTGCCGCTGCCAGCGCCGCCAGGCGCACGGGATCGTCGATGAAGCGCGCCGAAGGCGTATCCGATACCTCGCATTGCCACGAGCCCAGATGCTCGGAGAGCCGGGCCCTCCAGGTGGCGCTCAGGCGATTGCCCGGTTCGAACGCAGGCCGCTTGCCGCGCGAGTGTCCGCCCTGGACCAGGCCCGCATGGCGGCCGTGCTCTCGCGTCAAGAGCGAGACGATCAGCGCGTTCTCGCCATGCGGCCGCGCCGCCAGCACGAAACCTTCGTCGGTCCATTCCATCAGCGCTCGACCATCCGGCGGCGAAGCCGCGCGACGTCGCCCGCGATCGCCCGCGTGGCCTTGGCTTCCATCCGCCGATAGCCCTTCAGCACCTCGGCACCCAGCATCGTCAGCCTCGCCCCGCCGCCCTTGGAGCCGCCCTTCGCCGCCTCGACGACGGGCGAGCGGAAGCAGCGGTTCATCGTCTCGACCAGAAGCCAGGCGCGCCGATAGCTCATGTCGAGCGTTCGCCCGGCCGCGGCGATCGAGCCGGTCTCGGCGATCGCCGCCAGCAGGTCCGCCTTGCCAGGCCCGATGGCGATGTCCTCCCCGGCCATCAGCCGGAGGCGGAGGCGCGCCTTAATCACGCGGGTACCGGCGTCGGACGGCGACCGGCCTTTCGCCGCGACGCCGCTTCCATCATGTTGGTGCCGAACGGCACGGGCGGGAAGATGAAGCTCGTCGGACGGCTGCAGGGGCAGAAGGTGGACATCGACTTTTCCTCGATCCTCGAGGCGATGTTTAGCCCGGCCAGGCAAGGGCGGCCAGCCTTCCCATGACCCAGCCGAGCCTAGCGGAGGCCGTCGCCCACCACGCTGCCGGACGGCTCGCCGATGCGATCCGGCTCTATCAGGCGATTCTCGCACGCTCGCCCGAAGACGCCGATGCAATGGCCGGCCTCGGCGTCGCCGCGCTCGACGGCGGCCGGCCGGAGGTGGCGCGTCCGCTTCTCGCCGAGGCGGCGCGACGAAAGCCGGACGACGCGCTGATCCACAACAACCTCGCCAATGCGGCAAAGGCGCTCGGCGATCAGGGCGGCGCACGCAGCGCCTATCGCCGCGCCGTCGCGCTGGTTCCGGGCCACGGCCAGCTGATCGTCAATCTCGCCGCTGGCCTCGCGGTCGCCGATGCAGCCGTCTGGGCCGAGCGCGGCGTCCGTATCGCGCCCGACGACGCCGATGCCTGGTTCGTGCTCGCCGCCGGTGCCGCCGAACGCGGACGGCTGGCGAACACGCTGTTTGCCCTAGCCCGGGTGCTGACGTTGGCGCCGGACCGCCCCGCGGCTTGGTTCAACCGCGCCAATGCGCTCCGCGATCTCGGCGAGGTCGTGCCGGCGGTGACGCATTACCGCCGTGCCGTCGCGCTCGATCCGGCCGATGACGGCGCCGCGTCCAATCTGCTCTTCGCCCTTTCGTTCGTCGCCGACGATATGGAGATCGCCGCCGCCAACCGCGCCTGGGGACGGCGGGCCGAAGCAGCACTGTCGCCTCCGGCAGCGTTCGCCAACGACCGCGACGGCGAGCGCCGGCTGACCGTCGGCTACCTCTCCCCTGACTTCCGCAAGCACCAGTTCCTCATGCAGCTCCGGCCGTTGCTTGAGCATCACGACCGCGTCCAGGTGAAGCTGATCGGCTATGCAGACCTCGCCCGGCCCGACGGCGAAACCGAGCGCCTGAAGCCGCTGTTCGAGGCGTGGCGCGAGATCCACGGCGTCGACGATGCCGCCCTCGACCGCCAGATCCGCGCCGACGGCGTCGACGTGCTCGTCTGCGTCACCGGCTATCTCGCCGCCTATCGCCGCCGCTTCCTGCCACGCAAGGCACCGGTGCAGGTAGCCCAGATCAACCAGGTGTCGAGCCCAGGCCTCGATGCCTTCGATGCGCGCCTCACCGACCGCTGGCTCGACCCGCCCGGGCTCGGCGATCCCGGACCTGAACGCCTCATCCGTCTTCCGGCCGGCTTCGCGGTGTTCCAGGCGCCGCTCGACCCGCCTGCGGTGACGCCGCTCTCCGCGCTGAGCGCGGGCCACGTGACGTTCGGCTGTTTCAACAATCTGTCGAAGGTGACGGACGAGTCCCTGGCCCTGTTCGCCCGGGTGCTCGACGCCGTGCCGAAGAGCCGCCTCTACATGAAGGCGATAGCGCTGTCCGACGAGGAGCCGCGCCGACGGTTCCTCGGACGCGCGCAGCGAGTCGGGCTCGACCTTGGCCGCATCGACCTGGAAGGGCGCATCCACGGCGACCAGGCAAATCTTGCCGCCCTCGCCCGGGCCGACATCGCCCTCGATCCGACGCCGTTCTGCGGCGGCCTCTCCTCCGCCGACGCGCTCTGGATGGGGGTCCCGCTCGTCTCGCTGAGCGGGACGAGCCTAGTCGGGAGGATCGGCGCCTCCATGCTCTCCCGGGCAGGACTCGTTGAGCTGGTTGCGAAATCGGCCGACGGCTATGTCCGTATCGCCGCCGATCTGGCGGCCGACCTGCCCCGCCTCGCGACGCTTCGCGAGGGGCTGCGGCAGCGCCTCAGCCAAGCCCCCTTCGCCAATGGCAAGATTCTTGCTCGGGAAGTGGAGCAGGCTTATCGGACCCTCTGGCGCCGCTGGTGCCAGAGGTAGACGGCCTGCCGGAGGTAGGCTACATTTGAAGCGGATGTTTAGGCTGCGAGAGGCAGCTGCCCTCGCTTCGAAGCCGCCCTCTAGAAAGGAGGCGCACCAGTGACCGGTTCTATTGGCTCTGCAAATGCCCTCAGCTCGTATCTCGCGCTGGAGAGGAACCGCGACACCTATCTGACGCGCTTCAAGAACTCCGCTCAGATCAAGAAGGACGTCGAGTACTTCCAGAAGAAGGTCGGCAAGATCACGACGGTCGACGAGTTCGTCAACGACCCGAAGCTGCTCGCCTTCGCCGCCACCTCGTTCGGTCTCGATGCAGATCTCAAATACCCGGCGCGCCTGAAGAAGGTGCTGAAGGAAAGCCTGAGCAACGATCAGGCGCTCGCCAACAAGCTGATCGATCCGCGCTACAAGGAGATGGCGAAGTTCTTCGGCTTCGGCGACCTCCAGCTCACCAAGATCAAGGTGAGCGTCGCCCAGGACGAGCTGATCGGCAAGTACACGACCGGCGCTTTCGAGAAGTCGCAGGCTGCCATCAATCCCGCGCTTCGGGATGCGATGTACTTCGAGCGCAAGATCGGCGGGGTCAAGAACGGCTACGACATCCTCGGCGACAACGTGCTCCGCGCCGTCGTCACCTACGCGCTGGACCTGCCGCCGCAGATCGCCGTGCAGTCGGTCGAGAAGCAGAGGCAGCTGATCGAGCAGAAGCTCGACATCAAGAAATTCCAGAACACACAGGCAGTTAACGCCTCGCAGAAGCTCACCGACGCCGAAGCCGACCTGAAGAAGCTGGACCCGTTGAGCGCGGCTCTCGGCAAGGCGTATGAGCAGGTGACGACCATCGTCGATCAACTGGAGGCGCTCCGGATCAAGTACGACATGCTGGCCAACGAGACCAATCCGGCCGGCCCTTACGCAGCGGAGATCCCGACCCAGAACGCCGCGGCCCCGGGCCTCGGCCGGCAGCGCGGCCTGCTGAGCGCCGGCAACCAGGCAGCCTCTGCGCTCGGCGACACCCAGTCGACCCTCGCCGCCTACATCACCGAGGCGCAGGACCCGCTGACGACCCCGGCACGCATCGCCGAGCTCAAGACGCTGTTCCAGAGCGCCGTTACAAATGCCAGCCAGCTCGTCACCGACGCAACGTTCGGCTCCGAGAACCTGATCGACGGGTCGCTGTCCGGCACCATCGACGTCGTCATCAAGTCGAACGGACAGTCGATCACCGTCCGCACCCACGACGTCAACAACGGCGTCCTCGACAATCTGGCGGCGGCCAATGCAGCCTTCCAGGCCGACAACTTCTCCGGCGCCTCGACCTCACAGCAGGCATCCGCCACTGCGCTCGCGGACGTTCAGCTCCAGCTGACTCAGGACGCCCAGATCTTCAACACGGGCGTCGCCTCGGTGCCGCGATGGGTTCCGGCGCTCGACACCGCGAACCTCTCGACCGCCCAGCAGACGGTGGAGGCGGCGCAGAACGCCACAGCGGCCGCCCAGGGCCTCGTCGCCCAGATCCGCAGCCTCGCCTCCCAGGCGCTCGACGGCGCCCTGACCCCGGCCGAGCGCACGGCGCTCAACGATCAGTACATCGCCTACCGCGACCAGCTGCGCGACGCGATCGCCGCCGGCGCCTATTCCGGCAACAGCCTGCTCGACGGCTCGACCGTCAGCATCGGTGCCGGCGCCGGTGCCAACGAGGTCAATATCGACGGCACCAATTTCCTGGCGATCGGCGGCGGCAACATCGCACGCTTCGCCGACGACACCGCGCCGCCGCCCGAAAGCCTCTACAACCTCGACCTTACGTCGGTGGGCAACGCTCAGGCGGTGATCGACAGCGCGGACCAGACCATCAGCCCGGAGCTGACGCGGACCCTTCGCACGCTCGGCACCTATGGCAGCGTCTACAATCTAGAGTCCGAGACCCTCGATCCCCGCGGCAAGCTCGACGCGGAGTACCGGCAGCTCGTCGAGGATCTCGACGGCCTGATCAAGGGGGCGACGGCGGACAAGGTGAACCTGCTGGAGACGAACGCCTCGGACGTCACCATCCGGTCGAACATCACCGGTGCGGCGATCACCGCGCACGCGCAGAGCTCGTTCCGGTCCCTCGTCGAGACCGGCCTGAGCGGCGGTGCCGACATCCTGCTCACCGACTTCACCGGCGCGCGCCGCGCGCTCGACGACGCCGCCTTCTTCGCCCGCCGCTTCCAGAGCCTCATCAAGACCGACATCACGGTCTCCAATAACCAGAAGGCGCAGATCAATCAGGCGAAGACCGACGCCCAGGCGGCGCAGGACACCAGCAACGCCCCGGACAATGCCTTCGTCGAGAAGTTCATCCAGCGCTACCTGCTGAAGAAGGACGCCGAGGCGTCCAAGGCGCTGACCGGCGCCGGGACCGGGAACTCCTACGTTCTCAGCCTGCTGACCTGACGTCTCAGCCCAGCATCCGGAGCAGCGCGTCCTCGAGGTCGCGCATGTGCCCCGGAGCGTCGCAGACAGGCGACGCCGCCAATCTCGGCCTCATCGTGCAGCGCAGCTCCGCCAGCCGCCGCCGGTCCTCGGCCAGCGCAACGGCAGAGGCGACGTAGCTTCCCTCGTCGGCCGCCACCAGCTCGTCCAAGCCCATCGCCGACAGCATGCCGGTGCCCATGCGGCCGAGCCAGCGCTCGCCCGCCAGCGTCACCACCGGCAGGCCCATCCACAGGGCCTCGAACGTCGTCGTGCAACCGTTGAACGGAAACGGGTCGAGCGCGATGTCCGCCTCGTTCAGCAGCGCCAGCTGATCCGCACGGCGAAGATCGCGACCGCGGAAGTCCAGCCGGTCCGGGTCGACCCCGTTCGCCGCGAACCGCTCCGTGAAGCGGTCTCGAACGGTCGGGTCGCCGAACCACCCGACATACTTGAGGAGCAGTCGCGAGTCCGGCACCGCCTTCAGTACGCGCGACCACAATCGCACCACCTGGTCGGTCAGCTTCGCCGGGTTGTTGCACGAGACGAACGTGATGCGACCCGTCGCGTCGCTCGGCAACGGCCCGACCGCCGGCGCGTCCTCCGGGGGGCGCTGCGGATAGCAATGACGCAGCCGCCACAGCTTCTCGGTGAACCGCTCACTGGTTCCTTCAGGATGAAGCGTGCCGTCGGTGAACCACCAGTCCATCGCGTCCAGGCCGGAAGTCGTCAGGTCGGCATAGCTCGCCTGCACCGGTGCGCCGCCGAAGGCCGCGACCAGCGGGCGGTTCCGCGCGGTGTTCCCGGCCAGCACGATCAAGGCATCGAGGCCATCTCGCCGCATCCTCTCGGCTACCGCTTCGTCGCTCAGACCCACGGTCGAGGTCCAGCCTTCCGAGTGCGCGCGGAACCGCGCCGTCGTCGCGTCTTCGCGCGCCACCTCGGCATAGCCGTGCAGGGACACGCGCTGGCGATGCTCGAACAGGCCCAGCACTGTGCGGCCGACCGGATGATCTCGAAGGTCGCTCGACAGGATGCCGACTTTCGGCTTCGCCGGAGCCGCCCGCCGTGCCGGCTTCGATCCTGTCCTCGGTGCATGCCGCGCAGCCCACGCCCGCACCTCGCCGAACAGCGCCTCGTTCGTCACCGTCGCGTCGTAGCAAAGGCAGAACAGCAGATTGCTGTGCCATGCCGGCGAACCGCCCAGCGCCACGGACCGGCGATATGCCGCGATCGCTCCGCGACTGTCTCCGGTCGCCTGGAGTGAGTCGCCGAGGCTGTTCCAGGTACCCGCCTCGGAGCGGATCGCCAGCGCCCGTGTCTGCCAGGCGATTGCCGCGCCGATCGTACCGCCGGCCTTGGCGACGAGCCCGAGATTGCCGAGCGCAACGCCTTCGTCGGGCGTCAGCGCCACGACCTTGCGATGGCAGAGTCGCGCCGCCTCGACCTTGTCGAGATCGAGAAGCAACGCACCGAGATTGGTCAGCGCCTCCGGGCTTTGCGGCCGGAGCGACAGCGCCTGTCCATAGGCCGCGAGCCCGCCTTCCGTATCGCCGGTACCCGCTCGCATGTTGCCAAGGTTGATCCAGGCCTCGACATAGCCGGGCCGCACGCGAAGCGCCCTGAGGATCGCCCCGTCGTGGCCGAGATTGCCGAGGTTGAGCAGCGCCTCCGCCAGAGCCGGCGACAGCGCGATCGACTGGCGCGCGCGCCCGGCTCCCTCGCCGAGGCGCCCGGCAGCGCGAAGCGCGCCGGCCAGGTTGCCGAGAATTTCCGCGTCCATCGGCGACAGCCGTCGCGCGGCGTCGAGATGCGTGACCGCGTCGTCGATCCGGCCGGCCGCCTTGAGTGCCAGGCCGAGCTGCGCCTCGGTTTCCGGGTTGCCCGGCGCCAGGCGGGCGGATTCGGCGATCAGGGCCACTGCTCCCGCGGCCTCGCCGGCGACGAGCGCGATCAGGCCGAGCAGCCGGAGCGCTTCGGGGTGACGCGGGTCGGATCGAAGGACGTTGCGGTAGAGGGCCTCGGCTTCGGCCAATCGTCCGCTCTGGTGAGCGGCAAGCGCGCGGCCGAAGAGGGCATCGACAGCGGTCATCCGCCCGACATCTCGATCAACGCGGCCTCGAATGCCTTGGTGTAGGCGGGCGCGTCGCAGATCGGCGAGGCAGCCAGGGTTTGCCGCAACGAACGGCGAAGGTCGGCAAGCCGTCGGCGATCCTCGGCCAGCGCCACGGCACGGGCGACGTATCCCTCCTCGCCTTCCGCCACCAGCTCGTCGAGGCCGAGAGTCGAGAGGACGCTGGCCCCGACCCGGCCGAGAAAGCGCTCGCCCGCCAGCGTGACCAACGGAACTCCCATCCAGAGCGCCTCGAAGCTCGTCGTCGAGCCGTTGAACGGGAACGGATCCAGGGCGATGTCCGCCTCGTTCAGCAATCCCAGCTGGTCGATCCGCCTGAGGTCGCCGCCGCGGAAATCGAGGCGGTCGGCGTCGATGCCGTTCTCAGCGAACAGCCGGGTGAACCGCTCGCGCACCGCCGGATCGCCGAACCAGCCGACATACTTCAGCAGCAGCCTCGATCCCGGGACTGCCGACAATACCCGCGACCACAGCCGCACCACCGCCCCGGTCAGCTTCGCCGGATTGTTGCACGAGACGAACGTCACCCGCCCCCTCGCCTCGCATGGCGGCGGCCCCACCGCCGGTGCCTCTTCCGGCGGACGATGCAGGTAGAAGTGCGGCAGGCGCCAAAGCTTCTCGGTGAAGCGTTCCGTCGTTCCTTCCGGATGAAGCGCCGAGTCCGTGATCCACCAGTCCATCGCCGCCAGGCCCGAGGACGTCAGGTCGTGAAAGCTCACCTGGACGGGCGCGGCACCGAAAGCCGCCACCAGCGGACGGTTCTTCGCCGTGTGTCCCGCCAGCACGATCAGAAGATCGAGCCCATCCTTACGCATCCGCTCAGCGACCGCCTCGTCGCTCGAACCCACCGTCGAGGTCCAGCCTTCCGAACGCGCGCGGAACCGCTCGGTCATCGCGTCCTCGCTCATCACCTCGGCATAGGCGTGAAGATCCACGCGCGCATGATGCTCGAAGATCCCGAGCACGTTCCGCCCGACCGGATGCTCGCGCAGATCGCTCGACAGCACGCCCACCCTCAGCCGGCCCGCCACCGGACGGCGCCCGGGCTTCGACATGTCCTTAGGCGCATGAAGCCCGGCCCAGCCCAGAGCCTCGGCGAACAGGTTCTCGCTGGTCGTCGCATCGTCGTAGCCGAGACAGAACAGAAGGTTGCTGTGCCATGCGCTCGTGCCGCCGAGCCCGATGGACCTCCGATACGCGGCCAGGGCAGCCCGGCCGTCGCCCAGTCCCTGCAGCGCATCGCCGAGATTGTTCCAGGCCTCGGCGCTGGCGGCCGAAGCCAGCGATCGGCGCGCTGCCGCGATGGTCCAGCCGATCCACCCCATCCGCTTGGCGATCTGCGAGGCGTTGGAGAGGATGAACGGCTCGGCCGGAGCGAAGGCGATCGACCGGCGCATCCAGCGAAGGGCGTCGGCAGAATTGCCCGCATCGTTCGCGGCCAGCGCCAGGTTCGCCATGCTTTCGGCTCGCCGACCGCAATCATGCGCACGCCGGTAGTCCGCGGTCGCCGCGTCGAGCTCGCCACGAACGCGCCGCTCGTTGCCGAGGCTGAGATGAAGGCCGGCCTCGCCGGGGCCGAGCGCCACGGCGCGCTTGAGCCAGCGAAGCGAGCCGGCGAGCGCACCGAGATTGCCGAGCATCAAGGGATGGCCGGGATCGAGCATGACCGCGCGACCCATGCGGCGGGCTGAGCTTTCGATGAGCCCGAGATTGCAATGGGCGTCGCCGGTCTCGGGCGACCATGCGAGGACGCGACGATAGGCGGTAGCCGCCTCGGCCCGGTGGCCGGTCTGGTTGAGCGCGATGGCCGCCTGCAGCCGCGGCTGCACATTGTCGGGCTGCAGGCGGCTTGCCGTCTGCAGATGCGCGACAGCCTCGCCGTTGCGGCCGAGCGCCATCAGCAGCGTGCCTACCAGGTGGTGGCCGCGCGGATCGCCGGGACGCGCACGGACGGCGGCGTGTCCCGCCGCCAGCGCGTCCTCGGACCGGCCGGCCGCGTGCAAGGCGAGCGCCTCGCGCAGCAGATTGCCGCTCACGGGCGGGCGCACCACGCCCTCCAGAGATCGCGGTAGACCGCCTCCATAGACCGGGCATTGGCGGCAGCGTCGCAGATCGCCGAGCCGGCGACCCGAGCCCGAAGCCCGCCCCGCAGCGCCGCACGCCGGCCGCCGTCTCCGGCCAGCGCGACGGCGCGCCCGACATATCCGTCGAGATCTTCCGAGACCAGGTCCGACAGGCCGATCCGCGCGAGAAAGCTTGCACAGATACGGCTGACGAAGCGCGACCCGGCGAGCGTCACCACCGGCACCCCCATCCACAACGCTTCGAAGGTCGTGGTCGACCCGTTGAACGGGTAGCTGTCGAGCGCGACGTCGATCTCGTTCCACAACACCAGATGACTGGATCGCCCCATGTCGCCGGCGACGAAACGGACTCGATCGCCGAGCACAGCGCGGATCGGTGCCTGGATCACCGGGCTCGCGAAGCGGTTCTTGTACTTGAGCACGAGCGTCGATCCGGGAACGGCATCGAGGATGCGCCGCCAGGCGCCGAGCAGCGCCGGCGACAGCTTGATCGGGTTGCCGAACGAGCCGAACACCACGGACTGCCCGTCTTGCCGTCGGGGTTCCGGTGCATCGTCGGGCGGCAGATGCAGATGGAGGCAAGGCAGATACGCCAGCTTCTCGACGAACGGCTCCTTCGTCGCGGCGGGGTGCAGGACGGCGTCGGTCACCCAGGCGTCAATCGCGGCGACGCCGCTGGTGACGACGTCGTAGAGGCTCACCTGCACGGGCGCGGGCCGCAGTCCGGCGACTTTCAGCGGATTGGCGCCGGCATGCCCGGCCACCACCACGAGCACGTCGACCCCGTCGGCACGCATGAGGTCGGCTATCTCGGTCTCGGAGCGGCCGGCTACCTCTCGCCAGAGATCGACGGTCCCGGCCAGCCTCACGCTCACACTGTCGGGTATGGCGGTGGCGCTGTAGGCCATCACCTCGACACGTTCCCGATCATGGCCGCGAAAGAGCGCCTCAACGCTGAAGGCGATCGGATGGCTGCGGAAATCGGTCGAAAGATAAGCGACGCGCAGCCGCCGTTCCGGTTCGCGCGGGTTGGCGAAGGCCGGCGCCGGCCGCGGCGGCGCATGCCGCGCGCCCCATCGCCGGGCCTCGCCCTGCGGGCTCATGTCCTCGCCGTCCGCGACATAGGTCAACGCGAAGACCAGGTTGCTGTGGATCATCGAGTCGTCCGGCGCGAGAGCCAGGGCTCGCCGGAGCGCGACGATCACCTCGCCCGGCGACGGCGCCGCCACCGAAAGATTGTTCCAGGCAAGAAGGGCCACCGGATTGAGCGCGACCGAGCTGCGGAGCGCCGCGACCGCCTTCTCGACATCGCCCGCGAGTCCATGAGCAAGCCCGCGACCGCCGAGCGCTTCCCACGGCTCGGCCCTGAGCGCGCCCGCTCGCCGCAGGAGGCGCGTGCCGTCGGCGAGCCAGCCGGCGGCCGTCGCCGTGTCGCCGAGATTGACGAGGACGTCGTAGAACGTCGGCTGGGTCGCATGCGCGACCCGCCCCGCCCGCACGGCCTCGGCCATGCGCCCGGACGCTTTCAGCAGCAGCAGCAGGTTGTTCCACGCGGACCACAGGATGGGATCGCGCGAAATCGCATCCCGGTAGGCGGCTTCCGCCTCCTTCCACCGGCCGCGCCGGTGCTCGATGACGCCGACGTTGAACGCCGACCAGGCGTCCGACGGGTTGAGCGCGGCCGCTCTCTTGAAATCCGAATAGGCCTCAGCGAGGTCGTTGGATCCGAGCCGGGCGTTGCCGCGCTCGTGCAGCATCGACGCGAGGCTGTCGTTGAGGTGAGGATTGGAAGCGACGGCGACCTCGAGCAGGGCCACGGCCTCGTCCAGCCGGCCCGCCGCGTGCCGCGAGATCGCGGCGCGAACCAGATCGAGCGTCATCGGCTGCGACATCGGTCGCGCCAAAGGCCGCGAAGCGCCGACTCGAACGAGCGCGCATGAGCGTCGACGTCGCAGAGGGGCGACGCCGCAACCCTCTCCCTCAACCCGGCGCGCAGCGACGCGAGACGGTCAGGATCGGCCGCGAGGCCCGCCGCGCGCGCGACATAGCTCTCGACATCGTTCGCGACCAGATCGTCGAGCCCGATCTGGTGAAGGACGCTGGCGCCGACCCGACCGAGGAACCGCTCGCCGGCCAGGGTGACCACCGGAACGCCCATCCAGAGCGCTTCGAAGGTGGTGGTCGAGCCGTTGAACGGAAACGGATCGAGGGCGATGTCGACGCGCCTGAGAACGGCGAGCTGATCGCGCCTGCCGACATCGCCGGTCAGAAACTCGATCCGGCCGGGATCGATGCCATGGCCGGCGAAGGTACCCTCGATGCGTCGGCGCAGGCGTGCCGAGGCGTAGCGATTGAGATATTTGAGAAGCAGCCGCGAGCCCGGCACCGCCTTCAGCACCTCCGCCCACAGCGCGAAGACTTCCGGCGTGTGCTTGGAGGTGTTGTTGCAGGAGCCGAATGTCACATGGCCGGCAGCCAGCGCCGGCACCGGTCCCGGCTCGGGCGCATCGGCCGGCGGTTCGTGCAGATAGAAGCAGGGGAGCCGCACCAGGCGTTCGGTGAACCGTTCGCCGGTCGTCACCGGATGCAGCACCGGATCGGTGATCCACGCATCCATCGCCTTGAGGCCGGACGTCGCGAGATCGTGGAAGCTCACCTGGATTGGCGCCGGGCGATGGGCGGCGACGGCCAGCCGATTGTGCCCCGTGTGCCCGGCCAGCACGACGAGCACGTCGAGCCGGTCGGCACGCATCTGGCGGACGACATCGACGTCGGAAACGCCAAGGACGTCCCGCCACCCGTCGGCCGTCGCCCGGAAGCGATCCGTCATCGCGTCGGCGGCGCGGACGCTCGCATAGAGCACCGCCTCATGGCGCGATCGGTCGCGCCGCTCGAGAATGCCGATGACGTTCCTGGCGACGGGGTGGTCGCGGAAGTCGGCGGAGGTCCAGCCGACCTTCAGGCGGCGCTCGGGATCCGGATCGGCCAGCGCCGGCGGCGTGGCCGGGCTCGTATACTCTGCCTCCCAGCGCCGAAACTCCGCGAAGAACGCTTCGCCGGAGATTCGGCCGTCATAGGAGAGGCAGAACAGCAGGTTGGAATGGAGCCAGGGTGCCGGCTTGAGCGCGAGCGCCCGGCGGAACCGTCCGATCGCGGTAACGAGGTCGCCCTCGGCCTGGTCGAGGCTGGCCAAGTTGCTGTGCGCCTCGGCGAGATCCGGCCTGAAGGCGAGGCTGCGGCGATAGCCAGGTTGCGCCTCGTCCAGCGCCCCCATGAGCTGCAGGGCATTCGCCCGGTTGGCATGGGCGTCGGCGTAGTCGGGACGGATCGCCAGCGCGCGGTCGTAGCAGCCGACCGCCTGCTTCCACTCTCCGAGCTCGAACAGCGCGCCTCCGCAATTGGCGTGCGCCTCGACGAAGGTCGGCCTCACGGCGAGAGCCCGCAACAGGATCCGGAGCGCCGCGATGGCCTGGCCGGTGCGCAGGAGGACGAGGGCAAAGTGGTTGAGTGCCTCGGCGAATCCGGGATCGACGACGATCGCGCGGACCAGGAACGAGGCGGCGCCGGCGAACGCGCCCCGGTGAACAAGCGCCAGGCCGGAGAGATTGAGCGCATCGGCGTTCAGCGGATCGGCGAGGAGCGCTTGCTGGTAGAGACGAAGGGCCTGATCCAGCTCGCCGCGGCCATGAGCCGCGACGGCCTCCGACAGGCGCTCCGCCGCGATCACCCGCTGACGCCCGACAGGACTGGATGCGCTCCGGCTCACATCCCCGGCTTATACCGGCCGTGGCGCGCAAACAACCGGCACAGCGAGCCGCCCTAGCTTTGCCGCGACTCCGGAACGAAGGTCCGGACAGGAGAGGCGCCGCTCCAGGCGTAGTCCGGACCCGAGACCTTCCGCCCTTCGATCCGGGTCGGATCGCCCGGCGGAAGGCCGAGCATGCCGACCGTCACCGTCTCGGCGAAGTGGTTCGTGTCGTTGCGCGCGAAGTTTCCGGCGCGCCACACCGGCTCGATGTCCCAGTAGAGCTGGTAGCCGCGGTCCTGCAGATGGGCAACCAGCGCCGCCGACCTGTCGCGACGGTGATTGCCGACATGGACGATCGGCGCGCAGGTGGCGAGCGTCGCCTCGGCGCCGCGGAGCACCTCGACCTCCATGCCCTCGACATCGATCACCAGCAGGCGGCAATGACGGAGCTCGAAGGAATCGACGGTGTTGACCGGAACGGCATCGCCGCCCTCCCACTCCTGGTCCTTGAGACCGAGAGCGGCAAAATTGTTCTCGACGTTGGGGCTGAGGATCGGCACGACGATCTGGCCCTGCTCCTCGCCCGCAGCCATCAACGGCGCGTAGACGTTGGTGACGCTGTTGAGAGCCAGGTTGGCGCACAGCATCTGATGCGAGATGCGCTGCGCCTCGATCGCGATCACGGCGCCCGTCTTGCCGACCGCCTTCGACAAGGCGAGCGTGGTCAGTCCGGTATAGGCGCCGACCTCGACCGCGATGTCGCCTTCCTGAACAATGCTGCGAAAGAGATCGAGCCGCTGGCCGGAGTATTCACCGTAGAGCTCGATCGAGCGGCCGACGAACTGATCGAGGCGGTTGTAGAGAAAGAGGCCGTCCCTCACCCGGGTCATGCGGGCGTAGCCGTCGGGGTTGATCTCGGCCAGGTCCATTGCTGGTCCGATGCTCGCTCCTGGTGCCATCACGTGCTCCCCTTCTAGGGCACCTGAATTCATCATCTCAAGGCACCCGGCTCCGCCCCGTCAGGATCGGCGCCCGCCTCTATAACAGATTGATTTCCCGAAGACAAACACCAGTCGCGCCAGAGTTGGCGGTAAGCCGCAACCAGCGACCGGGCATGCCCTTCCGGATCGCAGAGCGGCGAATCGGCAAGCCTGCCCCTGAGCCCGGAACGCAGTTCGGCGCGCCGTCCGAGGTCGGCGGCAAGGGAGGCGGCGAGGGCGACATAGGCATCCGGATCGCCGGCGACGAGATCGCCGAGGTCCAGGTGCCTAAGGAAGCTGGCGCTCATGCGGCTCAGGAATCGGCGGCCTTCGAGGGTCGCCACCGGCACCCCCATCCACAGCGCCTCGAAGGTGGTGGTGCAACCGTTGAACGGAAAAGGGTCGAGGGCGATGTCGACCTCGTTGAGAAGGGCAAGCTGCGCGGCCCGCGGCACCCGTCCCGCCCGCAGCTCGACGCGGCCGGGAGCGACGCCATGGGCTTCGAAACGGGCGCGGATCAGCCGGTTCAGCTCGGGGCTGGCGAAGCGGTTGAGATACTTCATCAGCAGCCGAGAGCCCGGCACCGCCCTAAGGACCCTGGCCCAGAGGGCGACCACCTCGGGCGTCATCTTGGCCGGGTTGTTGAACGAGCCGAAGGTGACCTGCCCGGACGCGGCCGATGGCGGCCGGACCAGCGGCGGCGTCGGCGACGGCACGGCGTGATTGAAGAGACAAGGCAGACGCACCAGCCGCTCTGCGAATCGTTCGGTCGTCGTCTCCGGCGGGTGGAACCGGCCATCGGTGAGCCAGGCATCGACCGCCGTCATGCCGGTGGTGGCCAGATCGTAGAGAGCGACCTGCACCGGCGCCGGCTTCAGCGCCGCGACCAGCGGGCGATTGTCGGCGGTGTGCGGCGCCACCATGACCATGACGTCGATCCCGTCGCTGCGGATGCGATCGGCGATCCGCCGCTCGTCCTCGCCGGCGACCCAGCGCCAACGGTCGGCGATTCGCCGAAAACGCTCGGTCATCGCGTCGGCGGCCCGGGGCAACGCGTAAAGGGTCAGCTCGACCTCGGTGCGGTCGTGGCGTTCCAGCGAAGCGATCAGGTTATGGGCGACCGGGTGGTCGCGCAGATCGGCCGAGAGATACCCGATCCGGAGCCGGCGATCGGGATCGCGGTCGTTCGCATGCGGCCGTCCCTCGGCGTAGAGCGGGCGCGCGTATCGCGCCTCCCAGCTCCTAAACTCACGATAGATCGCATCGTCGCCGACATCCGCGGCATAGGTAAGGGTGAACAGCAGGTTCGAGCCGATCGCCGACTGACCGGGATCGGCCGCGAGCCCGCGACGAAACCGCAGCACGGCGGCTTCCGCATCGCCGGTCGACTGATGGAGGACCGCCAGGTTCGACCAGGCGCCCGCATGGGTGGGCTCCAGCGCGAGCGCGGCCGCGAGCGATCGCCGTGCGAAGGCGAGCTTGCCCTCGGCCAGGAGCACCGGTCCGGCATTGTTGAGCGCATCCGAATAGTCCGGCCGCACTGCCAGCGACCTCGCATAGGCGGCAGCGGCGTGGTCGTTGCGACCGCGGGCGGCCTCGGCGTTGCCGAGATTGTAGGCGGCCTCGGCGAACCCGGGCTTGAGCGCAAGCGCGCGGCGAAGCGACACCAGCGCTGCGGGCAGCGAGCCACCGGCCTTGAGCGCTCCGGCGACCGCGACGTGGAGATCGGGATCGGCCGGCCGGTCGACGGCGATCGCGGTTCCGGCGAGCGCCTCGTCTGAACGCCCCTGCTGGGCAGCGACAAGCCCGAGCATGCGCCGCGCATCCGGCTCTCCCGGAACGGCGGCGAGGACCGCCCGGTACCCCTTCTCCGCCTCGGCCAATCGGCCGGCACGATGGGCAGCGGCCGCTTCGGCGAAACGCTCCGCCGGACCGGTCATCGCGGATGGGCGCGGTCGAGAAGAAAGGCGACGAAGCGATCCATGCCGTCGCGGGCGCGCCAGGCCTCGCCGGCGCGTGCGGCACCTGCAGCGAAGCGCGGGTAGTCGCCGGCCAGAGTCAGCGCCGCTTCGGCGAAGGCGGCGGCATCGGGGCGTCCGGCGACGACACCGGCATCCGCGTGCGGGGCGAGCTGATCTGCCATCATCGTTCCCGGCGGGACGATCACCGGCTTGCCGAGATACATCGCCTCCTCGAACACCGCCGAGGTGCCCGAGCGATACACCGGCGACTGGTAAGGCAGCAGCACGGCATCGGCATCCTCGATCAGCCGGTAGTAGTCGTCCTCGCCGATGAATCCAGCGATCGTCTTTGTGTCGTAGCGCGCGCGGGCGAACTTCTGGAACTCGGCGACACGCTCATTGTCCGACTGCCAGCCGTTGAGCTGGATCGCGAACTCGACGTCGCTGCGGGACTCGCCGACGGCACGGATGATGTCGGCGAGCAGGTGGAAGCCCTTGCGCATCGTCGCTTCGCCGCAGAACAGGATCCGGCGCTTCGGCCGCGGCGGCCGCTTGGTCGGCGGATGCTCGCGGCGCCAGACCGAGGCGGGATTAGGATAGGGCATGACCTCGACCGGCGCCTCGGCCAGCGTCCCGAACTCGCGCGCCTGCATGTCGGAGAGCGTGAGCAGCGTCACCTGCCCAAGATGCGGGCGGAGCCGATTGAACGCGTGGCGATAGAAGACGGCATCCCAGGACAGCTCCCCGCCGGTGAAGCCGGAGACATGCGGCAGGACCAGCGCCAGCCGCGAGGATGCCGGGAAGGCGCCGGACGCGAGCCACCGCGCGAGGCCGAGCAGCATCCGGTTGGTCGCGGTGTGGACGATCACCAACGAGTTCGCGAGGTCGACCGCCTCGGCCAGGGTCTTGAGCTCCGAGAAGGCGTGCTCGTTGAGATCGAGATAGTCCTCGAAGTCGCGGATGAAACGGTCGTCGGACTTCCGCCGGTAAGGGTGGAAATGGAAGGTGGGCTCGGCCCCCAGACGCTGCGCCAGCTCGGGCGTGACGCCCTGGTTGACGAACAGGCGGTACGAGACGCCGAGGCGTCTCAGCTCGCCGACCAGGCCGAGGTCGAGATTGTAGTGATGGCCGATCGCGGACTGGAGACCGGGGTCGAGGAGAACGACGTTCATGGCGCGGACGCTACGCGCTCGCGACGGCGCGTTCGAGGAAATCCTCGATCGCGGCGACCGACGAGGCGCTGTCGAAGAGAACCGGCGAGGCTTCCGAGATGGCGGCCGACAGCCGCCGGCGCTCGGCCGGCTCGTTGGCGATGCGGAGCGCGAGGTCGGCGTAGCGCTCGAAGTCGCGGGCCACGGGCTCAGTCAATCCCATCAGGTCGTAGAAGCCGGCGGTGTGACGGGCCCGCATGAACCGGCCGGGCCAGGTGACGATCGGCGCTCCCATCGCGAAGGCCTCCAGGCTCGAATGACCGCCGCTGTAGTGGATCGGATCGAGGACGACGTCGGCGATGGCGAGCAGCGAGAGATAGTCCTGGCCGCCGAGATGCGGAAGCACGACGACGCGGCCGGGGTCGATGCCGGCATCGGCGAACCTCGCGAGGAGCTGGCGGGCCCAGCTCGGATGCCGCCCGTGGATCAGCACCAGTCGTCCCCCTGGATCGGATGCGAGGATGCGGGCGATGACCGGGTCGCCTTCGGGATGGAGCTTGAACAGGCTCTGCGGGCAGACATAGAGGCGCCCCTCGGGCAGGCCGAGCGCCGCCCGATCCTTCAAGCGGGCAGGCGCGAAGGGCCTGGCGACGCACACCGTCGGCCCGGGCAGGCTTGCGAGACGCTCGACGTAGTGCGCCTCCGCCCCCTTGGGCTCCATGCAGGCCGCCGACAGCACCCAGTCGACAGTGGAAAGGCCGGTCGTATCCGGATGTCCCCAGGTCATCGTCTGGACGGGCGCCAGCCGCGCGAAGGCGAGGAAGTAGGTCATCGGCTCCATGCCGATGTCGGGGAAGTAGAGGATGTCGAGGCGGAGGTCGGCGATGGCGCGGCGCGCGTCGGCGAGACGCGGCGGCAGTCGGAGGATGCGGTCGACGGATCGCTCCAGCGATGCCGCGAGCGCGTCGTCGCCATGATCCGGCGCGATCAGCGTGAGATGAAAGCGCCGGCGGTCGAGCCGCTCGATCAGTCCGCGGTTGAGCCGCCCGATCGTATGTGTCCTCAGCAGCGTCGAGGCGAAGCCGATCGCGATCCGGCCGTCCGGACGCGCGGGCTTGCGGGCGAGATCCTCCGACAGCGACGGACAGGCAGCACGATAAAAGCCGGCGATCGCTTCCTGGAGCGGCCTGTCGTCGCGGCCATGATAGGCGAGATAGAAGTTGCCATGGCCGATCTCCGCCACCGGATCGTCGAGGCAGACTCCTTCCAGGGCGGCGAGATCGGCCGCCAGGCGAGCCCGCGCCGCGTCGATCGCCGCGATCGATCCCGGGATGATCGGCAGCAGCATCGCCTGCTTCACCCGGATCGCGTCGGACGCGCCTTCGGCGATCAGCTTGTCGTAGAGAGCGCGCGCGTCGTCGGCGCGTCCCTGCTCACGGCGGACGCCGGCCAGGTTGACCCGCGCTTCGGGAATCCGTCCGGAGGCAGCAATGAAGGCCTCTGCCGCCTCGTCGATGCGTCCCAGCTGGAACAGTGCGTTGCCGCGATGGAAGGACGCCGCCGGATGACCCGCGGCACGATCGAGCAGTGCCAGCGCATCGCGCGGGCGTCCGGCAGCGGTCTTGGTCGCGCCGGCAGCGACCAGCGCCTCCGGCAGATCGGGGCGGAGCACCAGCGCGCGGCGGAAGTCGCCGGCGACGACCCAGGCCTGAGCCAAAGTCGGGTCGAGAGCGAGGGCCCGCCGCAGCGCGCTTGCGCCCTTCGGTCCGAGCGCCAGCGTCAGCGCGAAGTGCAGTTCCGGGATATTGCGGTCGATCGCCAGCGCTCGGCGATGCGCGAGGATCGAGGACGCAGCCTCGTCGAGCTCGCCGAGCAGCGCGCCGAGATTGCCCCAGCCGTCGGGAAGGTCCGGCGCGGCGGCGAGCGCGCGGCGATACCCCGTCCTTGCCGCCTGCCGGTGACCGAGGCGTCGGCGCGCATTGGCGAGATTGTTGTTGAGGATCGGATCCTCGGGCCGCTGGCGGAGCGCCCGCCCGATCAGGTCGAGGGCACGACCGGCGTCGCCGCGCTCGAGCGAGATCAGGCCCAGATGGTGCAGGGCCTCGACATGGCTGTCGTCGCGGTCGAGCACGACGCGATAGCGTGCCTCCGCCTCGGCCAATCGGCCGGAGCGATGCAGCGCCAGGGCTTCAGCGAAAATGTCGGTCATGCCGAGGCGCACCAGCTCCGCCACATCTGCCGATAGGCGCCCTCGATTGATCGCGCATAGCTCCGGGCATCGCATATCGGCGACTCGGCAAAGCGGCGGCCGAGCGTCGCACGAAGGTCGGCGAGCCGCGTCTTGTCGCGCGCCAGCGCGACCGCCGTCACGACATAGGCGTCGTCGCTCTCGCAGACCAGGTCGGCGAGGCCGACGGCCGGCAGAAACGTGGCGCCGTAGCGCCCGAGCAGCCGGTCCCCGGCGCGCGTCACCACCGGCACGCCGAGCGACAGGGCCTCGCAGGTCGTGATGACGCCGGCGTAGGGCGTGGGATCGAGAGCGATGTCGATGTCGCCATAGACGGAGAGATGATGGGATCCGTCCGCGATCCAGGCGAGCGCGTCGACGCGCGCCGGATCGAGGCCCGCCCTGGCGGCGCGTCGGAGAAAGGCCTCACGCGCCAGGGGATCTGCGAAGGCCATGCCCTTCAGCACCAGGCGTGCCTCTGGCAGCTCCCTCAGGATGCGTCCCCAAAGGCCGAGGCTGCGGTCGGAAAGCTTGGCCGGCTGGTTGAAGCTGCCGAACGTCGCCGGCCCGCCACGCAGCGACGGACCCGGTTCGACTTTTGGCACCGGTCGCAATGGCCAGTAGCAGAAGGCCAGCGGCAGATGAGCAACGGTCTCCCTGAACCAGCTTTCCGAGCCGGTCGGGGTCAGCCGATCGTCACCGACCATCCACGGAACCGCATCGAGGCCGAAGCTGCCCATCGGCAGCAGATTGACCTGCACCGGCGCCGGCCGCCGTGCCAGCGCCAGCAGCCGCGAGCCGGGCGGATAGCCGTACATGTCGGACAGCACGTCGATGCGATCGTCGCGAATGCGGGCGGCCAGCGCCTCGTCGCCGAGATCGGCGCAGTCGCGCCACTGATCGGCCAGCTCGCGGAAGCGATGCGTCACGCCGTCGGCGCGCGCCGCCGGCACGTCCGAATAGCAGACGATTTCGACCTGCCGCCGGTCATGCGCCTCGACCAGCGGCAGCAGCGTCGCCGCGGCGGTGTGGGCGCGGAACCCTTCGACCGCGACGTAGCCGACGCGCAAGCGGCGCTCCGGATCGCGGGCGGTCGCGGCCGGCGCTCCGCCGAGCGGCCGCGCGAAGCGTGCGTCCCACCTGCGCTGCTCGTCGAGGATCGCCTCCGGCCCGACATCGGCGAGGCAGTTCAGCGTCAGGATCAGGTTGGCATGAATGTCGGCGCGGTCGGGGTCGAGAGCGAGCGCGCGGCGATAGGCATCCGCAGCGCCTGGCGCGTCGCCGGCCAGGTGCCGGGTCCAACCGAGGGCTTCGATGGCGATCGCGTTTCCGGGAGCCAGCACCGTCGAGCGGAAGAACGCGGCGATGGCGTGCATCAGGGCGCCCTGGCCGCGAAGCACCAGGCCGCAATTCTGCCAGAGCCCGGACCCGCCGGGCTCCACCGCCAGCGCACGATGCAGAAGGCGTCGTGCCATCGCCGCGTCGCCCTGCTTCTGGCGATGCGTCGCCAGATTGTTGAGAGCGTCGACCGCCTGGGTATCGAGCGCGATGGCGCGCCCGAAGCCATCGGCGCCGACGGCGAACCCGAACGTGGTCCAGACCTCGGCGTCCGCCGGCATCAGGACAAGGCTTCGCCTGATCGCCGCCGCCGCGCCCTGTGCGTCTCCGTGGCGGCGCAAGGCACGTCCGAGACTGGCCTGCGCGACCGCGTTGTCGGGGTCTACGGCGACCGCCTGTCCGAGAAAGGCGGCGGCCAGATCCAGTGCGCCGGCTTCGAGCTCCAGTACGCCAAGGAGGCGCAAGGCATCCGGCTGCGCGCGATCGAAGGCGAGCACCCGACGGTAGATCCGGCGCGCCTCGGGCCATCGGCCGGCACGATGATGCGCGAGCCCTTCTGCCAGCACCTCGGCGACCGTCGGCATGGGGGCGGTGTAGCCCGAGTCGGCCAATCAGGCCAAGCGCCGCCCGTGACACCGCCGGGAGCTTGGCCTTAGTTTGCCGTCGATGGACCGCCCGCATCCTTTCTCCGGCCGCCTCTACCAGGGGCGCCGCATGCTGGTCACCGGTGCCGCCGGCCTCTACGGGCGCGCGCTGGTCCCACGGCTCATGGCGCTCGGCGCCGAGGTCCGGACCGCCTCCCGCACCCCGCCCGCGCCGGCCCTCGGGTCGAGCGAGCACCGCCTCGGCGACCTGACCGACCGGCGCTTCGCCGAGGCGGCGATGGAAGGGATCGACGCGGTCTTTCACCTCGCCGGCCGCCGCGGGTCGATCGGACTGCAGACGACGATGGCCGCGACGATGCTCGGCGAGAACGCGCTGGTCTGCCTCAACACCCTGGCGGCAGCGCAGCGCGTCGGGGTCAAGGCCGTGGTCTACGTCTCGACCGTCACGGTCTATCCGCCGATGGCGGTCTATCGCGAGGATCTCGCCTGGTCCGCCAACCCGCACCCGGGCGACCAGTACGCCGCCTGGGCAAAGCGGATCGCCGAGAAATATGTCGAGGCGCTGGCGATCGAGCATGGCTTTGCGGACGTCGCCGTGGTCCGCCCGGTCAACACGTTCGGCCCGTTCGACGACTTCGATCCGAAGACTGCCCTGGTGGTGCCGGCGCTGATCGGCAGGGCCGAACGCCGCGAAGCTCCTTTCACCGTCTGGGGAGACGGCTCGGCGATTCGCGACTTTCTCTACGTCGACGACGCCGTGCGCGGCCTGATGCTCGCTTACGAGCGGGGACTCGGGTGGGGGCCGATCAACCTCGGCAGCGGCACCGGCTACAGCATCCGCTCGGTCGCCGAGGCGGTGCTGGCGGCGACCGGCCATCCCGGCCCGATCTCCTGGGACACTTCGAAGCCGGCCGGCGAGCCCTCCAAGGTCGCGGACATGACGCGAGCGGGCGAGATCCTGGGGTTCAGGCCGGAGATCGCCCTCCCCGACGCGATCGCCCGTACGGTGGCATGGTACCGGTCGAAATAGGCGAACCGACGCTGGCCCGGACCTTGCGTATCTGATATCCAGAGAATCGGGCAGAAATGCCGCTTGGAAGAGGCGATGCAGCAAGCGAACCAGGACCCTAAGGACAGCGGCGTGCTGACCGTCGGTCTTGCCCAGATCAACAACAGCTTCTCGGGCCAGAACTATCTCCCGTACGCGGTCGGGCTGCTCCAGGCGTATGTGGAGCGCCACGCCGAGCGACCCGAGCGGTTCCGCTTCCTCCTCCCGGTCTACAAGCGGATCCGGGTCGAGGCAGCCGTCGAGCAGCTGAAAAGCGCCGATGTCGCGGCCTTCAGCCTCTATGTCTGGAACGAGCGGCTGACCCTCGCCGTCGCCCGCAGGCTGCGCGAAGTCCGGCCGAACATCCTGATCATCTTCGGCGGCCCTCAGATCTCCGACCGTGCCGAAGCCTTTCTCAGAGCCAACCCCTTCATCGACGTCGTTTGCCACGGCGAAGGCGAGCAGACCTTCCTCAAGCTGATCGAGCAGGGACGGACCCGCGATTTCTCGGGCATCCAGGGCACCAGCTACATCGACAAGAAGGGCGATTTCGTCCACCAGCCACGGCTCCAGCGGCTCCGCGATATCGCCTCGGTCCCCTCTCCCTATCTCGACGGCGTGTTCAAGCCCCTGATGGCAGCCAATCCGGACGAGACCTGGATCGTGCTGTGGGAGACCAACCGCGGCTGCCCCTTCGCCTGCACCTTCTGCGACTGGGGATCGGCGACCCAGAGCAAGGTATTCCAGTTCGATGTGCCCAGGCTCAAGCGTGAGCTCGACTGGTTCTCCGACCACAAGATCGAGTTCATCTTCTGCTGCGATGCCAATTTCGGCATCCTGCCGCGCGACATCGAGATCGCCCAGGCGGCTGCCGACAACAAGCGCCTCCGCGGCTACCCGAAGGCGCTTTCGGTCCAGAACACCAAGAACGCGACCGAGCGCGCCTATACCACCCAGAAGATCCTGTCCGACGCCGGGCTTTCCAAGGGTGTCGCGCTGGCGCTGCAGAGCGTCGACCTGCACACGCTGGAAGCGATCAAGCGCCAGAACATCTCGCTCAGCACCTATGAGGAACTGCAGAAGCGCTTCACCCGCGACCGGGTCGCGACATATTCGGACCTGATCCTCGGGCTGCCGGGCGAAACCTACGAGAGCTTCGCCAACGGCATCGCCCGGGTGATCGAGGGCGGCCAGCACAACCGTATACAGTTCAATAACTTGTCGATCCTGCCCAACGCCGAGATGGGCGACCCTGCCTATCAGGCGAGGTACGGCATGGTCCTGATCGAGACCAAGATCATCAACGTCCACGGCTCGCTCGAAGAAGACATCGACGGCATCGCCGAGATGCAGCAGATGGTGGTCGCAACGGCAGCGCTGCCGCCTGCCGACTGGCGGCGCGCGCGCGTGCTCGCCTGGATCACCGCGCTGCTGCACTTCGACAAGCTCGTGCAGATCCCGCTGGTCGTCGCCCATGAGGTCTCGGGCATCGGATACCGGACGCTGCTCGACGCCTTCATCGGCGTCGACCCAAAGAAGTATCCGCTCCTGGCGGAGGTCGAGGCCTTCTTCGAAAGCGAGGCCAAGACGATCCAGGAAGGCGGCCCGGAGCTGCATTACGCCCCGGAATTCCTCGGTATCTGGTGGCCGGCCGACGAGTTCATGTTCATCAAGCTCACCCATGAGAAGAAGATCGAGGCGTTCTTCTCCGAGGCGCGCCGGCGCCTGCTCGATCTGTGGGAAGAGCACGGGACGCCCGCGCCGTTTGCGCCGGTCGAGGACGCCTTCGCCCTCAACCGGGTTCTGCTGAGCCAGCCCTTCGTCTTCGACGATGCCGAGATCACGCTCGGCCACGATATCTGGCGCTTCTTCCGCGGCATCCTCCAGGGCGAGCCGGAGGCCCTGAAGACGAGGCGCTCGACCTACCGGATCGAGCGGTCGAAGGAAGCCTATGGCGATTTCGCCACCTGGTGCCGCGAGATCGTCTGGTACGGGCACCGCCGCGGCGCCTACTACCATTCCGGCCAGTTGGTCGAGGTCGAGACCGAAACCGAGCTCGCCGGGCACTATTAGCCCGGCCGGCCCGGCAGGATTTGCCGGGCCTCCCAACGCTGCCCACCCTCCTTCGCGCCCGTATCTAGGTAAACCGCTGTCCGGCTGCTGGCCTGGGACTTGCTTGTCATGTCCCGCCCTTACTCTGCCCAGCGGACCCCTCCATGGATCTCCAGGCTCTCGACGCAGCGTTCTTCCAGACTTCGAACCGCCCCCAGCGTGGCGAAACGCCCAGCGAAAACGATCGGCAGTTCACCGCGGAGCTGAACCAGGCGATGAGCCAGCGTCGGCAGGAGGTCCAGCCGCGGCCGGAGCGGTCGCGCTCTGAGCGGGCCGGGGATCGCCCGACCGAGCGCGCCGATCAGCCCGTCCGCCGCAGTGACTCCTCCGAGCCCCGCGCCCGTCGCTCGACCGATGCGACCGATCGCCAGGATCGCGATCAGGACCGCGTCGCCGCCGCCGATGCGGCCCGCCCGTCCGACGTACCGGCCGAGAGCGACGACTCCGAAGACACCGCCAGCATCGACGTCGCCGTCGACGACGGTGCCGATGCGGATCAGCCCGCTATCGCCGCGGCTCCGGTCGAAGCGGCCGAAGAGACGGATACCGCCGCACCGGTCGTCGCCGTCGTCCCGGCGCCGGCTACGGTCGTCGAGGTTTCGACGCCGACGGTCGCTCCCTCGGACGGCGATATCGCGCCGGTCGCAGCTCCGGTCGAGGCCCTGGACGGCCTGGCACCGGCGCCTGCCAGCCCGACGCTTGCCGGCGACACCGCCATCGTCGCCCCTGCCGCCCTCGTCGCGACGCCGGCTTCGGCGGATGCTGCGCAGGCAGTCATCGATATTGCTCAAGCTCCTGCCCCGTCGATGTCAACGGCGCCGGCCGCGATCCCGACGACCGAGGCGGCGCCGCAGCCGGCGACGGTCACAACCCAGCCGGCCGCGGTCATGCCCGCGGCGCCCACGACCGACATCGCAGCGCCGGCGCCCGTCGCCGCCGAGGCTCCGAATGCCGCCGAAATGCAGGCTTCCGCTGCCGCGAACGCCTCTCAAGCCCAGACTTCGCCCGGCACCGACCCCGCCATCACCATTGCGGTCGCAACCGAGGCAGCGCCGGTCAAGCCGGCACCGTCCTCGCTGCTGGCTCTTCAGGCTGTGGATGAGCCGACGCTGCCCGCCGCGCCGGTCGAGAATGCACCGGCTCCGACGGCGACGGTCACGACCGGCGCCGTCCAGCCGACCGCCCAGGCCACCAACCTGGCCGCCCAGACCCCGGATCAGGCCACCGTCGTCGCCCAGCCGGTCATTGTCGCGGCCGCCAATGGCCCGGCCTTCACGGACGCGATCGAGGATGCCGCGGTCGCCGACGGCGTCGCCGAGGCCGCTGCCGCCGAGCAGGCGGAGACCCAGGCGGGCAATCCCGCCCATGCCAGCGCCGAGCGGCGCGCCAATGTCGAGCAGGCCGTTCGTGCCGAGGCTTCGCAGCCGGCCCGGCAGAATCTGCCGCCGCAACCGGTCGCCGACCAGATCGCGGTCCGCATCGCCAAGCAGACCCAGTCCGGCGACGGCAAGATCACGATGCAGCTCCGCCCGGAAGCGCTCGGCCGCGTCGATGTCGACCTGGAAGTGCGCAAGGACGGCTCGATGCGGGCCGTGATTTCGGTCGAAAAGCCCGAAACCCTGGAGTGGCTGAAGCGAGATGCCCAGCACTTGGAACGGGCTTTGCAAGAAGTTGGGGTGAAGACCGACTCGGGCAGCCTGAACTTCGCCCTCCGCGAGCAGCGACAGGACGGATCAGGCGGCTTCTCCAGGTCGGGGTCGCGCCGCGGCTCCGGCCTCGAAGGAGCCGAGGCAAGTGAAGGTCGAATGGCCGAGGCCCGCATGGCCGACGCCGCCGCCCGCCGGACCGCCCGGGGCGGTGTGGATGTAAGGATCTGAGGAGCCGACGATGACCGTTTCCAGCATCAGCCAGAACTCGCCGGCGGTTTCGCCGACCGGCTCCGAGGCTTCCCTCGCCAAGCTGTCCGGGAACTACACGCAGTTCCTCAAGCTGCTGACCGCGCAGCTGCAGAACCAGGATCC
>SXGR01052658.1_pt1 | contig 27012 bp, 27 predicted proteins | sample 3174711 | NCBI WGS metagenome assembly SXGR01 (sample SAMN11356860, study PRJNA531348) | freshwater metagenome | isolation source: freshwater sample F1-60 | place: China: Fuxian Lake, Yuxi | collected 2017-12-25
CGGCGGCACGCTGTTTCGCGACGAAATCGGAGACATGAGCCTGAATACGCAGGCCAAGGTGCTGCGGGCTTTGCAAGAGCAGCAGTTCACAAGGGTGGGCGGCACCAAGTTGATGAAGGTGGATGTGCGGGTGCTGGCGGCATCAAACAAGGATCTGGAAAAGGAAATTCAGAAAGGGCATTTCCGAGAAGATCTGTACTACCGTCTTAATGTGGTGCCAGTCGTCGTCCCTTCGCTGCGCAAGCGGCGGGAAGATATTCCGGCGCTAGTTCGGTACTTCATGAAAATTCATATTGAAGAGCAGGGGTTGCGGATGAAAGAGGTTTCGCCGGAGGCGATGGCTGTTCTGCAGCAATATGAGTGGCCGGGCAACATCCGCGAACTGCGGAACTTGATTGAGCGGCTGATGATCATGGTACCGGGGCTCGTCATCGAAGCCTCGCAAGCAGCCATGTCTATTCAGGGACGCGCGGCCGGTCCCTCTATCTCTTCCAACGCGGGCGGCCAGGCCGCGAGTCCGCTCTTTGCCAAGGCCTACGATTCGCTGCGAGACGCGCGGAATGCGTTTGAAAAAGAATATATCGGCCGCAAGCTTCGGGAGCATCATTGGAATATCTCGCGTACCGCAGAAGATCTACAGATTGAACGAAGCCACCTGCACCGAAAAATCAAACTGCTGGATGTGGAGATGAGGCCGGAGGGATGACACGCGGCGGCGGGCCGTTTCATTGCTCGCCCACCGCCCCGTGTTGTGAAAAGAGAAAAAGAATCGGAATAGTTTCTTCTGTGCGTTGACCTCCGTGACAACCCTCCTCTAGAATGGCGCGCCCATGACTACCTATCGGGAATCAGGTGTTGATATCGATGCGGGAGATGAGTTTGTCGATCGCATTAAGCCGCTCGTTCGCTCGACCTTCCGTCCGGAAGTACTGGCCGATCTGGGTGGGTTCGGCGGGTTATTCGGCTTGCGAGCAGATCGATACAAAGAGCCGGTGCTCGTGTCCGGAACCGATGGTGTCGGGACCAAGCTGAAGATTGCGTTCATGATGGATCGGCATGATACGGTCGGCATCGATCTCGTCGCCATGTGCGTCAATGATATTGCCGTGAGCGGGGCGGAGCCGCTGTTTTTTCTCGACTACTTTGCGACGGGCAAGTTGGCGGTGCCGAAGGCTCAGGACGTCGTTAAAGGGATCGCCGAAGGCTGCCGCCAGGCTGGGTGCGCGCTGATTGGCGGAGAGACGGCGGAGATGCCGTCGATGTATACGGATGGTGAATATGATCTGGCCGGTTTCGCTGTCGGAGTAGTCGAGAAATCAAAAATCGTCGACGGTAAGACGATCAAGCCGGGCGACGCGATCATCGGGTTGGCGTCGACGGGACTGCATAGCAACGGCTATTCGCTGGCGCGTCGTGTGTTGTTTGATCAGGAAAAATTGACGGTCATGAGCCGGTTGCCTGATCTCGATCGTCCGCTCGGCGAGGTGTTGCTGACACCGACTAGAATTTATGCGAAGCAGATTCTCTCCCTTCTCCAGGATTGCCCGATTAAAGGGATTGCGCATATTACCGGCGGCGGCATTACGGAGAATTTGCCGCGTGTGTTTCCGGAAGCGGTGCGAGCCAAGATCAGCCGCAAGGCGTGGCGGGTACCGCCGATTTTTGACGTGATGAGCCGCTTGGGGCAGGTGGATCGCGAAGAAATGTATCGGGTGTTCAATATGGGAATCGGATTGATCCTTGTGACGCCGTCTGATTCGGTGTCTGCCGTGCTCGCCGCCGCGGCGTCGCTGGGCGACCGGGGTTGGCAGATCGGAGAAATGGCGTCATCAACCGGACAAGAGCCTGCGGTGGAGTATGTCGATTAAGCGAACGACTCCACTGCGCGTGGCGGTGCTGGCGTCAGGCCGCGGATCAAATCTGCAAGCGGTGATCGATGCAATTGAAGCCGGGCAGGTCCACGCGACCATCGTGGCCGTCATCAGCAACAAGAAAGACGCGGCGGCGTTGGAGCGGGCGCGCAAACACGGTCTGCCGGACCTCTTCGTCGACCCCAAACCGTTTGCCGAGAGACCTGATAGCCGTGAGGCCTATGATCGCGCGTTGCTAGAAGTGCTTGAAAAACATAATGTTGAATTGGTGCTATTGGCCGGTTACATGAAGATTGTCACGGCGGTGCTTATCAACGCCTATGTCAACCGGATCATGAACATTCATCCATCGTTGCTGCCGTCGTTTCCAGGCTTGGAGGTGCAGAAGAAAGCCATTGATTGGGGCTGCAAACTTGCCGGCTGCACGGTACATTTTGTTACCGAAGGAGTCGACGAAGGGCCGATCATTCTACAAGCGGCCGTACCGATCCTCGACGGCGACACAGTGGAGTCCCTAGCCGCGCGCATTCTCGAACAGGAACACAAGATTTATCCCAGAGCCGTACAACTCTTCTCCGAGGGGCGGCTGCAGGTCGATGGACGGTGCGTCCGTATGACGGCGGCAAACCGGTAGGGGAAGCGATGATCAGTCCGTCCTAACTGGTATCCGGCTCCTTGTCGCGTAAACCATTCCACCCCCGGCGGGCGCCGTAGATCGCGCCGCCGCGCTGCTTATATTCTTGAAGTACTGCGGTTGCCTCTTTCCGGCACAGGTCACGGGTGACCGTGATGCGGCGGCTTTTGAACTCCGCCACCCAGTTCTTCGGTTTCGCTCCCTCGTCGAATCCAATCGCTTCGGCATCGCTGGCGCGGGCGCCGCACAGCAGGCTTCGGATGCCGGACCAGGGGATGGCGCCGTAGCACATGGCGCAAGGCTCACAGCTCGTCACGAGTTCATGTGTCGGGAAGTCTGCCGCGCCCAGATCGAAGCGTCCGACGGTCTGTTGTGCGTTGGCGAGGGCGACCATTTCTGCATGAGCATGAGAGCAACGAGTGGACTCGACGAGATTGACGCCAACTGCTATCAGCCGCCATCCGGTACGTTCAAACACGGCGGCGCCGAAGGGGCCGCCGGTTCCTCTCGCCACATTGGTCGAGGCCAATGTGATGACAAATCGCATGCGGCTTTCTTTTGAGAGAAACGGGCGGTGCCGGCTCCGCGCCAGTCGGATGGCCCACTGTGGCAGATGGAAGGGGGAGGCGGAAGAGCGGCGTGTTGTCACGACGGCAGTGAACTCTTCATCGCTTCTAAATTCTTCGTCACCATCGCATCGCCGTTCTTCGTCGAGACCTCGATGCCTGTGATGATGACGGTGCGGCACTCGTCGAGCTGATTCAAGGTGAGGAGCGACTGCGCCAATGCAAAGTAGGCGGCCGAATAGGCAGGTTTGACCGTGACACATTGCCGCAGCGCCTTCGCAGCCTCTTCTAGGTTTCCATCGTCCATATAGGCTTTGCCGAGCCCGAACCAGGCGACATCGTCGTTCGGGTCTATTGCAAGGACTTTTTTGAGCGGTTCAATTCTTGGATTAGGCATTGGATACTCCGTATTGTGAAGACTAACGATAGCAGTGGAGAACGCTCGTTGTCTACGTGCTTTCCTGCGTGCTAATCTGAGAATGTAAGAAGGGCGAGACGTGCGCGAAAGGCGGGACTCGGCTGGACAAGTGCCTCAGCCTATCACGCGTTTCTCGCCAGTCTCGCGTGACAAACGAGATACGCTTCACGAACAACAATGCCTGGGTATTATGGGAATAACCGGTCTCGTCTATCATCCTGCCTATCTTGAACACGACATGGGCATGGGCCATCCTGAGTCGCCCAATCGGCTGCGCGCGATCATGCAACAGCTCGAACAGAGCGGGACGCTTGCGAAGGTGACAAGAATCGAGCCGCGTAAGGTCGAAGATGAATGGATTACGCAGGTCCACAGCATAGCGTATCTTGCGAGGCTGAAAGACCAGGCGCCTGTCGGCGGGCGAGTGTCTCTCGATCCCGATACCTCGATGTCACCGGGATCGTTGACTGCCGCATACTTGGCCGTCGGCGGGGTCTTGGCTGCTGTTGATGCGATCATGGCTGGGCAGGTGGAGCATGTCTTCTGTGCTGTGCGGCCGCCCGGCCACCATGCCGAAGCCGGGCGAGCGATGGGATTCTGCCTGTTCAATAATGTGGCGATTGCCGCGCGCTATGTCCAGCGCAAGTATGGTGTGACCAGGGTGTTGATTGTCGATTGGGATGTTCATCACGGGAACGGCACTCAGCACAGCTTCGAGGACGATCCATCCGTACTTTTTTTCAGCACCCATCAATATCCCCATTATCCTGGCACGGGCCGAGCGAGTGAACGGGGCACAGGGGCGGGCGAAGGATTGACGATCAATGTGCCGATGGAGGCCGGTGAAGGGGACGACGAGTATCGCGCGATCTTTCACAAGACATTGGTGCCGGCGGCAGATGAGTTCAAGCCGGAGTTCGTCATCGTTTCAGCCGGGTTCGATGCGCATAAAGACGATCCGTTGGCCGGCATGGGCTTGACGGAACAGGGGTATGCGGAGCTGACCGGCATCGTCTCCGGCATCGCCGCGCGCCATGCGCAGGGCCGTATCCTTTCTTCGCTCGAAGGCGGCTACAACCTGACGGCACTGGCTGCATCGGTAGATGCTCACATGACGGCGCTGTTGCACGCATGACTCGCGGACTCACAATTGGCTTAGGCCTGCTGGTTGCGGCTGGGTTGGTGTATCTCTACTATACCGAGATCAAACCGGTCGTGATTTTCGGGCTGCGCGATGACTATGCCCATGCAATTCCGTTTCAAAAAATCCCCGACGGGCTTGCGAGCTTGAAGGCAGAATCCTGCGGGCAATGTCACCGCGAGATCTATGAAGAATGGAAAACCAGTATTCATGCGCATGCGTATGAAGATCCGTTCTTTCAGGCCTATTGGAAGAAGGACAAGAATATCTGGGTATGTCTCAACTGCCATACTCCGCTGGAAAATCAGCAGCCGACGTTGATTGGTGCTATTCCTCGTGGCCGGGTTGAAAGGGCCGAGCAAAAGCCGAATCCGAATTTCGACCCAGAGTATCGGAAGGAATCAGTCACCTGTGCCGCCTGTCATGTGCGGGATGGAGTGATTTTTGGACCATTCGAGGATTCCATCGCACCGCATCCCACAAAATTCGACCCGAAGTTCCGCTCGACACAAATGTGCGAACGTTGCCACAATGTCGTGTCCGGCCCGGCCCAGTTCTACAATGTGGGGCCTTGCGGGACCTATGCGGAGTATGAGGGCCAGTACTGGATGAAGGAACGCGGTTTTATCTGTCAGAGTTGCCACATGCCAGAGATTGAGCGGCCGGTGGCTGTGGGTGGACCCATTCGCCGGGGCCGACAACATCTGTGGCGAGGCGGACACGACCCCAATATGATCAAGCGGGCCGTGGAGATTCAGGTGAAGGCCGATACGGATGCTCCTAAACCGGGCGATCGGGTGGGCGTTACACTCACTCTGGTCAACGCTGGCGCCGGGCATAAGATTCCCACTGGGGATCCTGACCGGTTTTTTACGGTAGAGTTTACGGTGGAAGATGGGCAAGGCCAGGTTCTGGATCGGCAATCGTCCACGATGGGCCGCTGGATTCTCTGGCAGCCGGCGATTGTCGAGCTCTACGAGAACCGGTTGCTTCCATTGGCGAGCCGCGATTATCAATTCGCCTATCGACTTCCGTTGGATGCCAAGGGCTTGATTCTGAAAACCAAGGTGCAGTACCACATTCTGAGTGATGGGCAGCATGAGATGCTGCGGAACAAGTATGGGCTGACGGGAACCGATCCCTATCGGTTCGTCATTGACGAGCGGGAGTTTCCCCTCTCCGGCGAGTTGGCTGCGGCCTTACGCGCAGGAGGTCGATCGGTGGGTGTCAGTGGCAGCCCGGATGGTGTCAGCTGCAAGGCCGATCCAGAGGGGAAATCGTTGTCAGCACATCGAGGCACTGTTAAAGGAATATCATGAATCATCCATTATTGATTGATACAGACACATTGCAGAACCGATTGGGCCAGTCGGGCGTGGTTGTCCTCGATGTGCGTGGCAGGTCGGCGTATGAGTTCGGCGGGCATATTCCCGGCGCCGTGCATACCACCTGGCATGAGTATAGCGACCCGAATGCCGTGCCGAAGGGGTTGTTGAATCCGGATCTCGGCGCGATCGAGCAGACGCTTCGGCGGCTTGGCATCAATCAGGAGAGCGACGTCGTTATTTATTCCAATCCGTTCGATAATTGGGGCGACGAAGGCCGGATGTTTTGGATGCTCGAATATCTTGGGCACAAGAATCTGCGTATTCTGGACGGTGGGTGGGTGAAATGGACGGCGGAAAAGCGGCCGTTCGAGCATGGCCTGACACCGCCTGCCGCAGGAAATTTCAAGGCTCAGCCGGTCAAGGCGCTGGTGATTGTGAAAGAAGAGCTGAAGCTGATCGTGCGAACGCCGCATGAGCAGACAGCGATCGTGGATGCCCGAAGCCTTGAAGAGTATCTGGGAAAAGAAGTCTCCGGCATTCCTCGGCCCGGCCATATTCCTTCAGCCATTCACATGGCCTGGAACGGATTTCTCAACAAGGATGCGACGATCAAGGATCTCGACGTGATCAGGGAGATGCTGGAAGACAAGGGCATCCGGAGCGATCAGGACGTGATCTGTTATTGCACCGGAGGTGTTCGATCGGCCTGGCTCTATATCATTCTCAAGCTGGCGGGGTATCGCACGATCAGAAATTATCCAGGATCGTGGTGGGAATGGAGCCGGGATTTCGCCTGCCCAGTGGAGAAAGACACGCACATGCTTCAAAAGATTCTTGGGTTCGACCAAGCGGCTGGCCCTTCCGGGAGGCCTTCTTGACAGGCTTTTGAACGCTGTGTAAGGTGCATACACGATTGATCTATTCCGCTGAAGAAGCGCAATCTAACCAGGGAGGACTCACGATGACCATCAAGATCAGCCACAGTGTCATGGCGTTGGCTGCGGTTGGGGCGCTTGTCGGCATGCCCATGCTGAGTAGCGTGGCCCTCGCCGGCAATAAACATGTCTATGAGGCGGTTGAACATGCCAGGGGCGCTGCCTCGCACGGCAAAGAGGGACATGCCGATGCTTGTGTCCAGCATGCGGAAGATGCGCTCAAGCATGCGCAGGGTGCCGGTGTGAAAAACCAACATTTGGACGAAGGTGTGAAGCACCTGAAGGAAGCTGTTCAGCATGGCAAGGCCGGACATGCCGATGCGTGCAAGGATCACGCGGAAGGCGGCGCCACACACTTAGCCGAAGTGAAGTAAGCTACTGAAGCATACAGCTGAAGTGGGTGTGCTGATTTGCGGAACGGACAGGGAGCAGCAGCCCTGTCCGTTTTTGCATGAAGAGGGGTGCGCCGGTGCGAGTCGGGTTTTATCAATACAATCCGTCGTTCGGCGAAGTCGCTACGAATCTTGATGCTGTGACGGCCGCGTTGGAGCGGGTTGAAGCGGATCTCATTGTGCTGCCTGAACTGTTTGCATCGGGGTATCAATTTGTATCGCAGGAAGAGGCGCACCAGCTGGCCGAGCCGGTACCTGACGGTCCAACCACGCGCCGTTTAATGGAGATCGCCAAACGACGCCTGGTGCATATTGTGGCTGGTCTTCCGGAACGAGCCGGCTCGGCGTGCTATAACTCTGCCGTGGTTGTGGGACCGGCTGGGCTCATTGGCTGCTATCGCAAGACGCATCTATTTTATGAAGAGACACTCTTCTTCACGCCTGGAGATTCCGGATTTCAGGTGTGGGACATCGGGCCGGCAAAGATCGGGGTGATGATTTGTTTCGATTGGTATTACCCGGAAGCGGCCCGCTCATTGGTGGTGCAGGGCGCTGACATTATCTGCCATCCGTCCAATCTCGTGTTGCCGAACTGCCCGGATTCGATGCCGGTGCGGTGTCTGGAGAATCGGGTCTTTGCCATTACGTGTAATCGTATCGGCAGTGAAGCACGCGGAGGGAAGGATCGGTTGACCTATATCGGCCACAGTGAAGTCGTGACACCCAAGGGTGTAATTCAGTATCGGGCGTCACGGGATCGGGAAGATCTTGCAATCGTCGAGATCGATCCGGCCGAGGCTCGCAACAAAAGCCTGAACCGCTACAACGACTTGCTTCGTGATCGCCGGACATCGCTGTACAAGGCGTAGTCTGCATGATTCATGAGCACCGCTGCTGTCATCAGCGAGCGGTTGTTACGTGATAGGCTGTATCAGGAACGAATATCCATTGAGCGTCACGCTTGCGCAAGACGGGCAAGCGCAGTAGGGTTTGTGCATGGATCTCACACTGGGTAAAGGCCTCTTTCTCATTGCCGCGCCCAGCCTCCGCGATCCGAACTTCCGCCAGACCGTGGTGCTGTTGTGCGAACATGGGCCGGAGGGCGCCTTAGGTGTCGTCGTCAACCGTCCCACGGCGATGTCCATTTCAGAAGCGTTGCCGCAGGTGCCGATTATCGAAGGGGCCGGCCATGTCCTCTATGCCGGTGGCCCCGTGCAGACCAACCAGGTGATGTTGCTCTATCGCGGCGGGGAGTTTCCTGAGAACGCGCATCATGTATTGGACGGAGTCTGTCTGGGCGGTGATACGGGGATGGTGAAACGGATTCTCACCGATGCCTGCAGTCAGGAAGCCTTCCGCGCGTATCTGGGATATTCGGGATGGGGGCCCGGTCAATTGGAAAACGAGATGAAAACCGGTTCCTGGATTTTAATGCCTGCCGATCCCAACTTACTCTTTGGAAAAGATCCGTCCTTGGTCTGGCGTGATCTGTTGCTCACCCTCGGTGATACCTACCGTCCATATGCGGAGATGCCGTTCGATCCGTCCTGCAATTAGCTCGCAGGATTTTCGTCACCCGTATCTCGTGAAGCGTGAAGCGCGTGACGGAAAGAACACGCGGTTCTCTTTCGTTTGCGAGACACTCTTCACGAGATACGAGTGACGAAGGATGGGACACCGGCCCACGCGGTGCTCAGATTCAACAACATCGCCATTGAAGCGCTCTGCGCCTAGGTGCTAGGGTTGTCCTCTATGCACGGTATGCCGAACAGTCGATCGCGCCTGTGGGCGCTGTCCCAAGCCATGGCTGTGATCATGGTGTCGGCGTTGTTATCCGGCTGAGATGGCCGGTCTGAGAGTCGGCGATCGTGTGATCAGGCGCAACGGGTCGGCGCTGACCGACGCTAAAAGGGAGCGCGATGCCAAGAGGATCTGCCAAGTCGAGTCAGGACGGATGTTGCAGCTCGACGTCAGGCGGGAGGAGCAATTCCTCGACGTGCAGGTTATTGCTGAAAAGAGGCCTGGACTGTAGGAGGGACCATCGTGGATCAATCGCCCAGAGTGCCGTCAGGAACCGATGCCTTGTTGCAGAAATTGCATGAGCAGCCGCAGATTCCGTTGACCCACTGGCTACGGGCTCCGGCGCATGTGCATTACAAAGCCTTCCGCATGGCTGACCCGCCGGTGCAACGACCTGCGAGCCGGCAGGAATTCCAGTCGTTGCTGGGAACATTCAAGATTTCCCAAGAGAACGTGGTGTTGCGGAAAACGTTCGGCTATGGCGTCAAGGAGGAAGCGGCCGGAGACCGGCTCATTGTCATCTGGCAAGCCCACACCGAGTATTATAACTACCAGCTCTGGCATCTGCCCCCGCCGGGGAATCACGATCTTGCGTTCGGTCCCCTGACCTTTCCGGCCTATCGGTTTCCAAGCACGGCCTTGGGAACGGAGGTGTGCCGGTTGGATATCCTCTTGTCGGCAGAGGCGCCGTTGTCTCGCGAAGAGATGCGCTCGCTGTTTCCAGGCCCTGTGCTCTATGGGAGCCGGATTCTGAATGAGCATACGACCGTCATCACCAGCTTTACACCGGATGCACAGGAGAGGGAACGCTATTGGGTGACGGCCGGGCTGTCGCGGTCCAATCCTTCGCATCTGAAAGACATTGTCGATGCCATTGTGCGGATCGAGACCTACTATCATCTGTTGCTGATGCAGAAGCCGTTGTTCTCTGCCGCGATCGATCAGGTCTACAAGTTCGAGCAGGTGCATCTACAACAACGTGAAATCATCACGGGCCATATCGGCCACGCTGACTCTCAGACGCTCCAGCGCTGGATGAATAGCCTGACGCAAGATCTGTTGAAAACGAACCGCATGGCCGGCAAGCTGCACTTCGAGCTGTCCTCATCGACGCCGTACGACAAGATCGTCCATGCGACGCTGGCGTCATTAGCGGAGAAGTCGTTGGAGTCCTATCGGCCGCTCTCCGACTATGTGCTGAGCGGCATCACCGGGGTGGCCGAGGGATATCAACAATTATTGAAGCGAATCGATACGTTGCGGAACGGATTTGAGGGCATCATCGCCATCATCCGCACGCGCGTCGATCTGATTGTGGAAGCGCAGAATCTCGCCCTCCTCCAAAGCGTCGACAAGACGACGAAGAGCCAAGTGATCCTCCAGCATACCGTCGAGGGACTGTCGGTGATCGTGATCGCCTACTACCTTGCCGGCCTGGCAGGGTATGTCTTCAAGGGGTTGTCAGAAGTGGGATGGCTGCATAATGCGAATATTGCATCGGCGATATTTGTTCCCATCGCCATCGGCCTCGCCGTTGCCATTACGATAGTGAGCAAGAAGTTCCTGCATAAAAAGCTGATCGGCGAGCAGCCGGTACCGAAAGTGGACAAGCCGGAAGAATGAACGGCGACGGGGTTGCTGCGGCCGTTATTTCCTCGTCCGGACGATTGCAGTCGTATCCACTTGGGCGCGTGAACCGAGTTTCATTGATCGCACAAGCGTGAGCGATTCAACCCATCCTGTCCTCCGATCAACTACGGCTTCGGCGTTGTCGTGCATGGCCATCGCTTTAGGGAATTCCTCTTCGGGCCGGTTCCGTCCGAGGCGCGCCGTCATCGCGTTCAGCGTTGATTCCAGAATTCGCGCAGACTCATGAGGATCGGCCGTCTGGCGCCACGTAATCACGGCGTGGCCGGACGCGTCGTCGTAGGATTTCAGAGCCATGCTGGTCCGGCTCGGCAACGCCTCTCCATCGAGGGGATTCGGCAACACACTTCCGTATTCGTAGGGCTCATGCTGGGTGTAGCCTCGACCGAGCACCATGAAATAGAGCGTCGCGTCACGTGTGCACAGGTGCTCGATTTGCTGCTTGGTTGCGAACATCGATTCCCATTGTGCCCGCAGTTTGGAGAGCAGGACTTGATCGGTGTTTCTGTTTCTTGAATCCTGGGTCGGGGCAAGAAGGGTGTCCATTGTTTTCAGCGTCGCGGTCTTGAGTTCCCGCCAGTTCCGTACTCCCGTGATCGCTCCGCGCGAATCGAGCTCAAGGATGACCTGCTGTCCCTTCATCACGTCGGCAACCTGCCGAAGAACGGACGGTGCGCCAGGCGCCGGTGATCCGTAGGTGGTTTCACCTGCCGTCCAACCAACGAGATATCCCTTCGTGCCGGCGCTGAGGACTTCGATGGTAAAGGGAGTGCGGGTAGTGCCCATGACCGTCGATTTGCCATTGACGGACTTTTCTCGAGTCCGTGTGATCTCAAGGTCGAACTGATCTCCTTTGGTCCAGTGAGGCAAGACGTCGATGGAGGGGGTTGGCACGTCGGCGAAGCCCGTGAATGGGAAAGACAACAAGAGAAGCAGGGCCGCGCGAACGGTTGTTGAGCGCATAGTCATTGAAGACGCGATGAAGGTCTCGACGCATCTTACGAGGTCCGATCCCCGATCGCCATGATTAATTGAGCGGGTGCGCTATCCGGCGAGCGCGTGGGCTAAGAACCGCCCCGTGTGAGAGGCTGGCACTTTCACGATTTGTTCCGGGCGACCTTCTGCGATAATCTGGCCACCTGCTGCTCCGCCTTCTGGTCCTAAGTCAATCACCCAGTCCGCCGATTTGATGACATCCAGATTGTGCTCGACGACGACCAATGTATTGCCGGCATTGACGAGTTTGTGGAGCACGGTGAGGAGTTTCTTGACGTCGTCGAAGTGCAGGCCGGTAGTGGGTTCATCCATGATGTAGAGGATGTTTTTCGCAGAAGAGTCTTTGAGCTCGGCCGCCACTTTCAAGCGCTGGGCCTCGCCGCCTGACAGGGTCGTGGCCGATTGGCCGAGACGCAGATAGCCGAGGCCGATGGAGGACAGGACATGCAGCCGTTCCTGGAGTTTCGGTGTCCCGGGAAAGAAGGCCAGCGCGTCGTCCACGGTCATGGCAAGCACGTCGGAGATTGTTTTGCCTCGATAGCGGATGGCCAGGACCTCAGGCTTGAACCGTTTGCCGTCACAGATCTCACAGGGGGCGTAGATATCTTCGAAGAAATACATCTCCAGTTTTTCCACACCGCTGCCCTCGCACCGTTCGCATCGCCCGCCGGTTGCGTTAAAAGAAAAATGGCCTGCCGTGAAGCCCTGCCGGATCGCCTGACGCTCCGATGCGAAGAGCTTCCTGATGTCGTCGAAGGCTTTCAGGTAGGTGATCGGGTTCGATCGAGGGGTGCGTCCGATCGGTTGCTGGTCGATCAGGCGCACGCCCTGTACATGTTCGATCCCTTTGATGGCGGTGAAGCGGCCCATCGGGAGCGATTCCACACGGAAGGCGCGGGCGAGCGCCCGATACAGCGTATCCTTGACCAAGGTGCTCTTGCCGGAACCGGAGACCCCGGTGATGCAGATCAACATGCCAAGGGGAAGGCGGACGAGCAGATCTTTCAGATTATGTTCCGCCGCGCCGGCGATGACGAGAAAGTTGCCTGACCCGGAACGGCGTGTTGCCGGCAACGGAATCGAGTCTTCTCCCCGGAGATAGCGTGCCGTGATTGCGTGAGGATCGTGGCGAAATGTTTCAGTGGGAGCGGCGCAGACGATGTGGCCGCCCTGTTCGCCTGAGCGTGGCCCCATTTCGATGATGTGATCGGCCGATTCGATCATGCGCCGGTCATGCTCGACGACGACCACCGTGTTGCCCACGGCTGACAGCTCTTTGAGAATCCCCGCGAGCAGGTCCGAGTCCCGCGCGTGGAGCCCGATCGTGGGTTCGTCAAGCACGTAGAGGGCGCCGACTAGCCTGGCGCCGAGTTGGTTCGCCAGCGATACCCGTTGCGCTTCGCCGCCCGAGAGCGTTTTGGTCTGCCTGGCGAGTGTGAGATAGCTCAGGCCGACGCGCAGCAGAAACCCCAGTTTGGTCTTCAGCTGACGTAAGATATCCGCGGCGATGGTTCGTTCGAACGGCGGCATGGTCAAGGAGTCGAGCCAGGAGCCGAGGGCCTCGATCGTCCATTCCGTGACGTCATGAATGTCTTTCCCGGCGATCTTCACGAAGCGCGCGCCTGGCTTCAGACGGCTTCCGTGGCAGCCGGGACAATCGAACGGCGTGCGGTAGCGGCTGAGCATCACGCGCACATGCAGCTTGTACCGTTTGCCTTCCAGGTATTCGAAGAACTCATCAATGCCCTTGAACGACTTGTCACCTTTCCAGAGCGATTGCTGTGTCTCCTTGGGCAGCAGCCTGAACGGGGCTGTGATGTTTACGCTTTGCCGCTTCATGGCCAGCAGCATCCGTTTCTGCCACCAGTCCGCGCTGGGTTTGCTCCAGGGTTCGATGGCGCCCTGCGCAAGTGACTTGTCGTGGTCGGGAATGACCAGTTCCGGGTCGTAGTGCAGTACGTTGCCGAAGCCCTTGCAGTCGGGGCAGGCGCCGAGCGGATGGTTGAACGAAAAGAGCACCGGCCTGAGGGGCTCAAACGTCCGGCCACACTGCTGGCACAGGAACGACGTGCTGTATTTCTGAAGTCCCTGGCCGATCACATCGACGGCGCAACTCCCATCACCTTCGCGGAACGCGGTTTCCACGGCTTCCACCAGGCGTGATCGATTGTCTGCACCGATCACCAGCCGGTCGAGCACGACGTACAGGATCGAGTGTCCGTGCAGTGCCGTCGGTGTGGTCTCGTGGAGATCTAGGATGTCGTCGGCTGTCTTGAGCCTGGTGAAGCCGTGAGTCAAGAGCGATTGCATGAAAAGAGGCGTTTGTTCCAGCGAGGGGGCTGCGATGGGAAAGAGGATCATGGCCCGCGTGCTGGGAAAGCGAAGCAGGAGATCGTCGGCGACAGAGTCCGGCTGAAAGGCGCGCGCTTCTTGGCGGCATTCGTGGCATGTGGGTTTGCCGATCTTGGCAAAGAGGAGGCGCAGCAGATCGGCGATTTCTGTTGTGGTGCCGACGGTCGAGCGGGCGGTGCGAACCTGGTTTTTTTGTTCGATTGCGATGGCTGGGCGCACGTTCTGGATGCGATCCACATCGGGGCGGGCGACCTTATCGAGAAACATGCGGGCATAGGTCGAGAGGGACTCGACATAGCGCCACTGGCCTTCGGCAAAAAGCGTGTCGAAGGCCAATGACGATTTTCCAGACCCGGATAGGCCGGTGATGGCCGTCACTCGATCATGGGGAATGCGGAACGAGATGTTTTTCAGATTATTCTGCCGCGCGCCCTCGATGATTAAGTCCGAAGGCCGGTTGTGAGGCAGAGGGGTAGAGTTCACGAGACAAGCTCCAGACTCGGTAGATGGATGATCCTAGCAGGCTCTTTCCCCTGCTTCAACGCAGAAGCGGGAAAGTCGTGGGGTGTGCCGCTCGGTATCAGCGTAGCCAGAGCCGTAGGGCGCCGACACAGCCCATATACAGCGCGAGTGAGCCGGCCATCGCCGGCCAGAAGCCGAAGCGGGGGACGCCGGCGATCATGGACAGGACATAGACGATCCAGGGCGGGACAAACCACAGCAGATTCTTGGCATAACTGACGATTGCGTCGCTCCCTCCGTTCAGATACATCAGCACAAAAGTTGCGCCGGTAATAGCGGGAAAGGTGCTGGCAAGGGCGGCCAGAAACGATTTGCCTTGCGAGCCAAGGTAGGTCGAAATGCTGACGATCGTTCCGCCCAGTAAAAAGTACAGGGCATACTTCACCACGTCATTCACAGGACCTCCTTCTTTGTGAAACCTAGATCGCCATTTTCACCGCACTATACATGATGAGGACTTCGACCGCATGCGCGACGATCGTGGTGTAAAGGTTTCCCGCCCGCAACCGGATAGCACCCCCAGATCAGCCCGTCCCAGACGGCGATCCAGTGGAGGTGCTGAAACGTATGCACCATAAACGGATCGAATGCAAAGAGCAGCGACGTGGTGAGCAGGGCCAGAGGCGAGAAGCGGCTATCTATGTCGGATCTCGATAGACGGGACTCCAGCGCGGCAAGTCTGCCCAAGATGAAACCTCGGAAGTTGAGTTCTACGAAGATCGCGATGCTCCCAATCATCCAAGGGATCATGACAAACAGGGGGAGCAGGCCATGTGGGGTTTGCCGTAAGAAGGTGATGTCGTAACCGAGAAAGGGAAAGAGTGCGAGGATCACGCAGGTATTCAGGCTGCCGAGTGCGAGGCCGGTTGCCAGTCCATGGCGCAGGCCGGTTCGTATGTTTGCCGGGTCGAGCCCAAGTCGAACCTGAGCGGCTGAATTGCGGGAAGCCAAGAGGAATAGCGCGGCATAGGCGAGCAGTTGCGGAGCAAACTGAACAGAGGTGTGTGCTTGGAGTGATGCGGGAAGGGCGTAGTACGCAAGTGTTGCGGCAATGGGGACGAGTGCAAGCGCCGGTCCCCATTCCGCCGCCGAAGTGTGAACGAGCCGATCCGGCCCGGGTGGCATCGTCCGTGGCTACTCCAATTGAAGATTGTACCGGTCCAGCGTGGTCGCTTTGTGCCGCGCAAGATTCGAGAGCGACTTGTTGTAATCGATGGTGGCGCGCAGCTCGTTTCCTCTGGCCGTGGCGAGATCGCGCTGGAAGTCGAGGACAAAGCGTGTCGTGCTCATGCCCACTTTCAGCCGTTCTTGCTCAGCCTGCAGCTGCTTCTCGGCCATGATCCTGGCCGACCTGGTCGTCTCGATGCGCTTGAAATCGGTTTGGACCCGGCGTACTGCTTCACGAACGCCGATGATCACTTGTTGCCGGGCGCGAACGAGCGCGACCTCGGCATTCTGGGCTTCCAGTTGGCGTTTGTTGTAGGTGCTGATGGCCGCACGGTTGCCGAGGGGATAGCTCAAGACGAGTCCCGCGCCGTAGTTGTAAAAGTCGCCGCTGAAATTTCTGGTGAAGGCTTCACCGTAGTCGCCGCCCAGTCCGGCCAGGCCCATCGTACCTTGGAGTGACAGGGTGGGCAGCATCTGGTTGCGGGCAAATTGCTGGTTGAGTTCCCCCGAATCGACGTTTTTCTTCGCTTGGATGATTTCCGGGCGCTGGTCGATGGCGATGTCGATGGTTTCCTGAAGACTGATGGGCTCCAGGGCAGTGGCGGGCGAATCGGTGGGGATCAGCACGATGTCCTGGCGCAAGTCCTCTTCGCCTGGGTTGAGGAGCTTCCGTAATTGGTCGCCCTGGTCGCGAATGGTCCGCTCGGCCACCAACACCTGTTCGACACGCGAGGCCATAGCTGCTTCGGCTTGGAGCACATCCACAATGGACATGATGCCGGCTTTCGATTTGGCGCGGTTAGTCGCCAGCAATTCTTCCGCGGCTTTGAGGGCGGCCTGCGCGACTTTCAAGTTCTCGTTTGCAAAGACGACGTCCCAATAGGTCTGTTCCACCGAGGCGATCACGGTCAAGACGCGGTCTCGAAACACATGCTGTTCAACATCGGCGTTGTTCTGCGCGACCTTGATGAAGGTCTTATTTACAGCGATCCCGGCATTTCGGAGCAGTGGTTGGGTCAGGGTCACTCCCAGGCCGCCCATCCAGGACGGATTGAATAGGAAGCCTCTCGCCACATCCTGGTTGATGTTGGTACGGGACGGGCTGTAGTTCAGATTCACGCTTCCGCCGGTGATCAGGCTTTGCGTCGCATCCACGGTCACAGAATGGTTGCGTTGATCGAACGTCGTGACGTTGTTGAGCGTGCCGTCGGTTCCGCCGAACACCGGCCGGTTGAGCGGGCTCGCGACACGGTTGTATTGGCCATTGATGCTGAACGTCGGATCGAATTTAGCGTGCTCGATAACGATGTCCGCCAGTCGGCTCTCTTTGGTGTGGCGGCTGATGCTGATATCCAGATTGTGCTGTAACGCGCGCAGCGCCGCATCGGCCAGCGAAAGAGTCTCGCGGCGTTCAGCAGGTGGTGGTTCGGTCGTATCCAGACTCCAGCCGTCGGTCGGGGCCGGGATGATCCACAAACCGGCCAGCGCGATCACGGTGCGACACAGGCGATGTACTGAGGGGGTGAGATCCATGATCGACTCCTTTGATCGACAACAGAAACAGAAGCATACTATAATCTGCCGTGATGCATACTGTCATGAAATTTGTCTCTGTCCGCTCAGCCGCACCGATGCTGTGGGGTCTTGCGGCGCTGATGATTGCGGTAGGGTGCGTCGATTCGCCAGCCTGGGCCCAGAGCCTGTCGGGTATCCGGGGATTCAGCGGTGGCGTGGCGCCGCTGGTCAGATTTCCCGGAGGGAGTCTCTACATCGACAATCAGGGAACGCAGGGCTTTCTCTATACGCCGGGCCAAAACTTCCAAACATTCAATTTTCGTAACCCCACCACCGGCCAGGCCTGGAGCGGAGCGGTCGGGACGATGGGGCCGCAGCTCTCAATTGGGCTGATTCAAGGGGGCAATCAAACAGGGAATCCGCTTGTCCTGCCAGGCCCCCCACGCCAAACAACCCCGCTCCTTCCGATTCAATCGACCATCCTCGGCTTCGACGATATTCCATAGCATGCGGCGAGGTTTAGAGGAAGATGAGGGGTCAGTTCTTGACCTTGCACCTCGCGAATACGGTCTGCTGCTGGGGTGAGAGCGGGTGCAACTCGATCGTCTGCTGAATGTACGAGACCCGCGAGGGCGAGATCTGAAAGCGGATGGCCACAGATTGTTGTTCTTCCCATGCTCGTGAGATACGCGCGACGCTTCACGGCTCATTGGCCAATTGCCAGGCCAAGGTTAGGACATATCGGGCCACGGATTTTACTATTTCAGGATCAATTGTATCGGCGGTGTCGGTCGGTTGGTGAAAGTGGGGATGGACGCCGCCGCTGACGACAGTGACTGTGGGAACTCCCGCTTCCTTGAAGGGCACATGATCGCCGCCTGGAAAAAACCCATAGAGGTCGAGTTTGTCGCTGAGCCCAGCCGTCTGGCCTGCTTCCGACGCCACGCTCTTTTCCAATCCCGTCACGCCGATCGTGAGCCGCCCATTGCCTGCTCCGGCATGATCGATGTTGATCATGGCTTTGGTTGCGGCGAGGGGAACGAGTGGGCGTGATGTGTAGAGGCGCGAGCCGAGCAGATCCCGTTCCTCTCCGCTGAACGACACAAAAAGCAGGGTACGTTGGGGACGGAATTCGGCCTTCATGAGTGCCCGTGCGACCTCCAGGATCACAGCGGTCCCCGATGCGTTGTCGTCTGCTCCGGGGAACAACAGTCCGGCCGGCTTGCCGAAATGGTCGCGGTGAGCGCCGATGATGATCCAGTCTGGTCCGGTTCCAGGAATCAATCCCAACACGTTGATCAGCGCTCCGTCCTGTGTCGCGGTTTTCCAATGGAGCGATGCATAGTGATTTGTTTGGGTCGATCGAGCCGATGGGCTCCGATTGAGTTGGTCTTGAAGCGTACGCAGGCGATCGGGAGTGGCGCTGTTCGGTTCGGCAAGGATCTGTTCCGCGAGGGCGGTGCTGATCCAGGCCCCCGGGATGGCTTGATCGAGAGGCAGTTGCCCGTAGAAGGCGCTGGGGTTTCCTGTGACTCCACGGCGAGCTTCATAGGGATGGAGAATGGGACCTGTCGCGGTCAGATAGGCGAGGGCGCCACGGTCCCGCGCCAACCGGACCTTGTCTGCATGGCTGACTGTATGTTTGACGTGGTCCGGCTTCCCGCGCAGGAAGAGCACGATACAGTTGTTCACGTCCACGCCGGCATAGTCGTCGATACCTTGAGCAGGATCGACAATGCCGTAGCCGACGAAGACAATCCGGCCTTGCACATCGGCGGAAGGCGCATCGAAGACTGGGAGGTAATCTGTGCCGAGCGTTGCGGTCGACGGGCGGTCGACGATGCCGATTCGAAGCGCGGGATCGGGCGACATGATGGGAGTGGGGACGAGGGTGGCCATGATACCTGCTGCGGCGCCATCTTTTCTTGAAAAGGGAGGGACCATCAGCGAGCCGTTGAACACCTTCGTGAAACGGAGCCCTGCCGACAACAATTCCTGCGCGATCCATTGCGCGGAACGGAGATCGTCTTCCGTTCCTGTTTGCCGTCCATTGAAAGACGGGCTGCTCAATGTACGAATATCGGCCAGTATCTGTTCGGTAGACATGAGGTCGAGGGCTTTGGAGAATTTGTCGTCAGCTTGCTGAGCGGCAGCTGTTGCTGCCGGCAAGATGACGCATAGGCTGATCAGTGCGAACGTGTGTCGCGAAAGGGATGAATAGATAAACGAGCGCATAGAGCCTCCGCTTTCGAACTCCGACCCTACGAAGCCGCAAAACTATAACACAGGCCACGCGGCCCATTGCACCATCTCAGCGGGACCAGGTACTATATCGGCTCTCTCAGATACAGAGAGAGCGGGTCGAGGCTGTTTTTGAGCAAGGAATGTCGATGGCGACTGGCGGATCAGGAAACGGGCTGTACGATCATCTCTACAAGAAGTTTTTTGCGGAGCGTGACAGCCACGTGGGCTATTCCTTTCAGCAGGCTCCTGGAGGCAGCGCTCCGGCCCCTCTTGTGACGTTCCGCGAGAAACTGCGGTGGTGGACCTGGAATCGATGGCGGCGGCGAAGGAAGCTTCTCGCCGAACGAGATCGGTTGCAGCAGGACATCCTTCAAATTAAGAAGCCAGGGGCGCCGAAGTAGCACAGGCGCCTCTTTCTTCGTCGTGTGTGAAGCGGACTCGTATCTCACAAACAAAGATGACAGGGGTTTTCTTTCAGTCTTGCGTTTCACAAGATACGCTTCACGAGGCACGCGCTACCATGCAATTAAGATTCTGCTGGCTGCTCTTGGCTGGCTGCGCTGTGCTGGCAATCGCCGGCGAAGCGCCGGCCGTTCCGCGCGAGTCCCAGGAAGAAAAAGAAGTCAATTTGAAACGGCAGGCAACGGGAGGCCTCTTTCAGAAGTGGACCTTTGATCAGGATCAACCGCAGAAGGCGCCGGCCGGCTTTACGGCGCTGGCCTCTGGTGAGGGAGGGTCTGCCGAATGGACCGTGCAGACCGACGTGGGAGCGCCGTCGCCTACTCAGATTGTGGCGGTGGCATCGCTCTGTGAGGAGGAGCCATGCGACCAGCTGCTCTTAGCCACCGGGTTCAAGTACGAGTACCCTGATTTGACGGTGAGTTTCCGAGTGCGAGAAGGGGCTTCCGGGATCGGCGGAGTCGTATTGGGCGCACAAGATGCGTCCAACTTTTATGGGGTGGTGGTCGATCTAGCCGGTTCTACGGCGCGTGTGATCCGTGTGGTGGGAGGGAAAGAGACGGTGCTCGCTCACACGCCGGTTACGCTCAAACGGACCGAGTGGCATTCGCTCCGAGTGCAGCGGAATACGATTATCAGCAAGGATTTCATCGAGACCTTCGTGGATGGGGTCCTCGTCCTGTCCGTTGAAGATCAAACGCTTGGATTGGGACAAGTCGGATTGCTGGCTCGAGGGAAATCCGCCTTGTTATTCGATACCTTCCATGCCGTTCCCCTCTTTTCCCACCGGCCGCTTTCATCCCCACCGGCATACTAACTTGCATTTATTCGTTTCCCTGGGGTAGCATAGCCCTGCTTGATTGCGAAAGGCCTGGCAAACAAGCACGAGAGTGACAAGGCCTGAACGGATGTTGTTTTGGTCCGGCCCTGAAATCCAATCGGAAGCCAGTGCTGAACGCCGCTGTGTTGATGCCATCTTCGGCCCATTTCTTCCTCGTTTTTTTCTCACGTCCAAAACAACACCATTCTGTATTTGCACAAGGAGGAGCGTAAATGGGAGCGAAGATTTATGTCGGTGGATTGCCATATTCAACCACGGATCAGCAACTGAGCGATCTGTTTGCCGCGCATGGGGCGGTGGCGTCGTCGCGGATTATTACAGACAAGTTCACTGGGCAATCCCGTGGATTTGGATTTGTGGAAATGTCGTCTGAGGCTGAAGCTCAAGCCGCCATTACCGCTCTGAACGAGACGGAACTCGGCGGGCGGACGTTGACCGTCAATGAAGCGCGTCCTCAGGAACCCCGCTCCGGCGGGGGAGGGCGTGGAGGATTTGGAGGCGGCGGTCGGCACTAATCCGATCGCGCTCCGTTCGATGAAGGGGCTGCCGGAAGTTCCGGCAGCCCCTTTTTTGTCCTCTTTTTTGACGAAGAGATCTCGGTCGTGTCTAACCCAGAGTGTTTGGTAAGATGACCGCCGGAGATTGCGATGCCGCCGTTCAAGCTTGAAGCGCCCTTCATACCCTGCGGTCATCAGCCGGACGCGATTGCCAAACTCATGGCCGGGGTGGAGTCCGGGAAGAAACATCAGGTGCTGCTCGGCGTAACCGGGTCCGGTAAAACGTTTACCATGGCCAATCTCGTCGAGCGGGTTCAAAAGCCGACGCTGGTGCTCGTCCACAACAAAACGCTGGCTGGGCAGCTCTATCAAGAGTTCAAGCAATTCTTTCCGCACAATGCCGTTGAATATTTCGTGAGTTATTACGACTACGACCAGCCCGAAGCCTACCTTCCGCAGAGTGACATCTATATCGCCAAAGACGCGTCGATTAACGATGCGATCGATCAGATGCGCCATTCCGCGACGACCTCGTTGCTCCAGCGTAACGATGTGCTGATTGTGTCGTCGGTGTCGTGCATCTACGGGCTGGGGTCTCCGGAGGTCTACCATGACATGCTGGTCTATGTGGAAGAAGGCATGGAGGTCAGGCGGGAGAAAATTCTGGCGAAGCTCGTGGAGATTCAGTATGAGCGGAACGACGTGGATTTTCATCGCGGCACCTTCCGCGCGCGCGGGGATGTGATTGAAATTTTTCCGGCCTCGTCGGAGGCGAAGTCGGTGCGCATCGAGTTGTTCGGCGACGTGGTCGATGCCATTCATCAGATCGATCCGCTCACCGGGAAGTCCTTGGGCAAGTTGCCCAAGGTGGCCATCTATCCCAACACCCATTACCTGATCGCTCCGGACCGGTATGAGCGGGCGATCACCGGCATCGAGGAGGAACTCGATGAACGAGTGGCCCATCTCAGAAAAACAGGCCAGCTGGTGGAAGCGCAACGCCTGGAGCAGCGCACGAAGTTCGACCTGGAAATGATCCGCGCGATGGGCTATTGCCACGGCATCGAGAACTATTCGCGCCATCTCAGCGGTCGGGCGCCTGGCGAACCGCCGCCGACGCTGTTGGATTATTTTCCGAAAGAGTTTTTGCTGATTGTCGATGAGTCGCACGCGAGTGTACCGCAAGTCGGGGGGATGTATGAGGGGGACTACTCGCGGAAGCGAACGTTGGTGGACTATGGATTTCGGCTGCCGTCCGCCGTCGATAATCGGCCGCTGAAATTTTCAGAATTCCAGCAGTGCCTGAATCAAGTGATCTATGTGTCGGCGACGCCGGGCTCGTACGAATTGGACCATGCGGGCGGCGAGGTTGTTGAACAGATTATCCGGCCGACCGGTTTAATGGACCCGCAGATCGAGGTGGTGCCGGCCAAAGGGCAGGTGGATCACTTGCTTGGGCAGGTGCGGGCTGAAACGGCAAAGGGAGGCCGCGTGCTCGTCACGACACTGACGAAGCGCATGGCCGAAGATCTGACGGAGTATTACCACGATCTCGGCGTGAAGGTGCGTTATCTTCATTCCGACATCAAGACGCTCGAACGGGCCGAAATCGTGCGGGATCTTCGCCGCGGCCTGTTCGACGTGCTGGTCGGTATCAATTTGCTGCGGGAAGGTCTCGATTTGCCGGAGGTGAGCCTGGTCGCCATTCTCGATGCGGACAAGGAAGGCTATCTGCGTTCGTACCGCTCACTCATCCAGACAGCGGGGCGCGCAGCGCGCAATCTCGATGGCCGGGTGATTTTTTACGGGGATTTCATCACGGATTCCATGAAAACGGCGATCGATGAAACGAACCGGCGCCGGGCGATTCAGGCCGACTACAATCAGGCTCACGGCATTACTCCCACCGGCGTGAAGAAAGGGATTCCGGAATTGGAGTATGCGGTGGCCGAGATGGATTATGTTCAGCTGGATCTTGCGGCTGAAACAGTCGGGCAGTATGGAACAATCGAGGGGACGGATCAGCTCATCAGTCGGTTGGAGGCGGAAATGAAGGCGGCAGCCAAGGAGCTGGCATTTGAACGGGCTGCGGAGTTGCGCAATCAGATTCGAGCGCTGAAGCTGAAAGATCTCGCAGTGAAGTCGTAGCGCAGGAAAAACTTGGATGGTGTGCGTAGGCGATGGAACGCAACTGTCCGCAACGGGCGATACTGCAGAACTCTCCGATCTTCTTTAACCTTGGCATAACCGCACTTCGTAGAGTAGTTGTCAGAGTTCCCCCAAGATCGTACGGGCTTCGTTCGATCCGGAGAAACGCGGATCGAGTTTCAGCGCCGTTTGAAGCGATTTTTTTGCCCCCTCTTTGTCTCCGTTCTTGTACTGTGTCATCCCCATGTGAAACTGGACAAGCGGGTTCGTCGGCAGCTTTTCTACGGCTTCCTTGAGCAGTCCATGGGCGAGCGCGTATGCGTTCTTTTTGTAGTACAGCCATCCCATTGTGTCGGCAATCGAGGGGTCGGTCGGTTGTTGTTCGCGCGCAGCCTGGGCATGGCTGAGCGCCACATCAAGATTCCCGCCCTGATCGGCGAGCAGCCAGGCCAGGTTATTGGCCGCCGGCGCGAATTTGTGATTCAGCGCAAGGATCTTTCCATAACGGGCTTTGTCGTACTCTTTCTTCTGTTCGTGAATGATGCCAAGCATCATGTGCGCTTGAATGGTTTTCGGTTCCTTGGCGAGAACGGCTTCGTATTCTGCGGCCGCCTGGTCCGTCTTGCCGGTTTTGAATTAGAGCAAGCCATCCCTGCAAGGCTCGCACTGAGCAGCGTTCAGTTCGATGCGGGTGGTGCGGTGGTGCATCTGACAGGAACGGCTATGAGTTTGGAGGATATCACTGCGTTTACAGTGGGCCTGCAAGATCACCCTATGTTCAAGGATCCGGTCTTGGCGCAACATCGTGCTGGGGCGAACGGACTCGTGGAGTTCAATGTGACTCTGCGTTATCGGCAAATAGGAACCTGAGGCTGATGCGAGAGCGATTGACATTGTTGTTACACCAGCCGTTTGCGCCTCTGCTGCCTTGGCTGGGCATGGCGTTGGGGCTGCTGCTCCTGTTGTCGCTCGTTCAGCGTGCCGGCGTGGCCGGCGCCGAGTCGAAACGGGAGCGCCTGGATAAAGAGTGGATCTCGGCGCGGCAGTTGCTCATGCATCATCGTGAAGCGAGGAAGGCAAAGCAGGATCTTCGCCAAGTCTGGGCAGTATTGCCGGCAGAACGGGACTTCGCGCCGCTGGCACTGGGTATTTCGGAGGAAGCAAAGCGCGATCGAGTCACCTTGCCGGCGTTATCGTATAAGACGGAGCCGACGCTGGTTGCCAATACGAGTAAAGGGTTGTTGCAGGGCTCGATGAGCGGGCGATACGAAGACCTCCGTCGATTTATTTATGATCTGGAGACGGCGGCGGAGCTATTGTTTATTGAAGATCTCGGTCTAACGCAGTCAGGTAGCGCGCAAGACCAGTCGTTAATGTTTAAAATTAAGATTGCGACCTATCTGCGCGCAGAACCTGATAGCTAGGGTATGTCAATCACGGTGTGATTGTTATGGATGCAAGACGAAAAGTCATGCTTGCGGTTGTGCTCTTTCTTGCCTTGGCAGGGCTGGCCGTCTGGCAATGGGGGGCTTGGGAAGAGCCGGTTCGAGTTCCCCTGACGAATGTTACTGGTAGCGCGTCCTCTGCTCGACAGACAACAGCCAAGGGGAGCGGGTTGCATGTGAAGATTGAACGGCTTGCATCGGCGCATACAGACCGAGAGACGACGTTTACCGCGCCTCGTAATATTTTTGCGTTGCCCAGCTCGGATGGGATATTTCCGGTTGGCAGGAAATGGCTGGCAAGTCGTGCCACAAGACTCTTCTTCTGCTGAGGATGCGGCGCTGCAGCAGGTCCTGTCGGCTGAGCTGGCGCAATATAAGTATCTTGGGTTTCTTCGGCTGGGCGAAGGTCGAACGCGCAGTAAGGAGATCGCCGTGCTCAGCAAGAATGAAGAAGTGATGGTCGGGAAAGTCGGAGACCGGGTCGAGGATCATCTCGTGCTGAAGGCCATCACACCGGAGAGTGTGACGATTCGGGATACGGGCGCCAACATCGATCAAACCCTGCCGCTGTCGGAAGAACCGTCGCCCCAGCAGTAAGCGGGACTGCATCATGCGAATCCATTTGGCATCAGCGAAGCAGGGTGAGAGTGGCTTCTCTTATATCATGCTGATGATTGCGATTCTGGTGATGGGAGTCGCGATGTCCGTGGCCGCTCGGCAATGGAAGGTGATGGTGCAACGGGAGTAAGAAGCGGATTTGCTCGCCAAAGGCATTGAAATACAGAATGCCCTGGCATTCTATTCGGCCACCAGGAAAGCGGGAAGGGTCATGCCCGGTGAAGTGTATCCTCAAACGCTGGCCGAGTTGACCAAGCAGCCGAAGCCGTTTCTCCGAAAGGTGTACCTCGATCCGGTAGGCCGGGCAGAGTGGGATCTTCTACGGACGCCCACGGGCGGCATCATGGGGGTTCGCAGCAAAAGCCGGAGCAAGCCGATCAAGCAACGTGCCTTCCCGCTCGTGGTTCGTCACTTTGAAGGAAAACCAACGTATTACGATTGGGTATTCCAGTTTCCCAACCCATCCATGCCGACACTCGTTCTGCCGGGCACACAATCTCCGGGGACTGCTCCGGGACAATCTCCCGCTCCAGTGATTCTGTTGCCTTGACCCCTTGGAGAGGGGCGGGGTATGCTTTGCGCGGAAGGTGCGTCATCGAGTTACCGTCTGCCATGAATACAGAATTACAAAAACAGGACGAAGGAATCGAGCCGAATCAGGAACTGAAGCCGATCCCTGAGTACGTCGAGGAACTGGTCGTCAAGGCCAAACAGGCGTCGAGGAAGCTGGCATCCGCATCGACGGCCGTGAAGAATCAGGCGTTACTCACAATGGCTGAGGCGCTCGAATCCAAGACAGACGAGTTGATCGCAGCGAATCAGAAAGATCTTGATGCATTTGGATCCGATCCGAGTAAAAAAGCCATGGCGGATCGCCTGCGTTTGACAGAGAAGCGAATTGCTGAAATGGCGGCCGGCATCCGCGAAGTGGCCAAACTGCCGGATCCCCTGGGAACAGCGCCCACGATGTGGACCAGGCCCAACGGGATGCAGGTGGGGCGTGTGCGCGCGCCGATCGGTGTCATCGGTATTATCTACGAGTCGCGTCCCAACGTCACTGCGGATTCAGCGGCGCTCTGTCTTAAGTCCGGGAATGTGTGTGTGTTACGGGGTGGCAGCGAAGCGATTCATTCCAACCGCGCCATCGCCGCGATCTTATCTGCGGCAGCCGAAAAGGCCGGTGTGCCGGCCGGATCGATCACCTTTGTCGAGCGGGCAGATCGTGAGCTGGTGCCGGTGTTGCTCAAGCAAGATCGATCCATTGATTTGATTATTCCGCGCGGCGGCGAGTCCCTCATGAAGCTTATTGCCGAACATTCGACTATTCCCGTCGTCAAGCACGATGCGGGGGTCTGCCATGTGTATGTGGATGTTTCGGCAGATCCGGCGATGGCCGAGTCGATTTGCGTGAATGCCAAAGCGCAGCGTCCCTCGACCTGCAATGCGATGGAGACCTTGCTGATTCACCAATCGATC
>SXGR01108853.1_pt1 | contig 27008 bp, 23 predicted proteins | sample 3174711 | NCBI WGS metagenome assembly SXGR01 (sample SAMN11356860, study PRJNA531348) | freshwater metagenome | isolation source: freshwater sample F1-60 | place: China: Fuxian Lake, Yuxi | collected 2017-12-25
AGTCCCGAGGACGTGCACGGCATGATGGCCGCCGAGGGCATCCTCACCGCTCGCGGGGGACTCGTCAGTCACGCCGCGGTGGTGGCGCGCGGTTGGGGAACACCGGCCGTGGTGGGTGCCGACGCGATGCAGATCGACGGACGGCGATTCGTCGTGGGTCAAGTGGTGGTACGCGAAGGCGACACCATTTCGCTCGACGGTGCGAGTGGAGACGTCATGCTCGGCGCATTGGACTTGGTCGAGGCGACGCCCCCGCCCGAGTTCTACACGATCCTCAAGTGGGCTGACGAGGTTCGCAAGGGAAAACTCGAGGTGCGGACCAACGCCGACACCAGCAATGATGCGGCGATGGGTCGCAAGTTCGGAGCGGAAGGCATCGGCTTGTGTCGAACGGAACACATGTTCCTCACCGCCGAGCGTCTCCCGGTGGTGCGACGAATGATCCTTGCCGAATCGCCCGCCGAGGAACTTGCGGCGCTGGAGGAACTTCGCGCGGCCCAGCGCGACGACTTCATCGGCATCCTGCGCGAGATGAGTGGGCTACCGGTGACCGTGCGACTCCTCGATCCACCGCTCCATGAATTCCTTCCGCACGTGCACGAGCTCGAAGTGCAACGAGCGACGACCGGACTCACCTCGCAGGAGTCGAAACTTCTCCACGCCGCACGGGAGTGGTCCGAAGTGAACCCGATGTTGGGAACTCGCGGCGTTCGACTCGGTGTGCTGAAACCGGGTCTGTATGCCATGCAGGTGCGAGCGCTGATGGAAGCCGCCGATCAGGTGGCGAGCGAGGGCCTCGAACCAATCATCGAAGTGATGATCCCGCTCGTCGTCACCGACGACGAACTGGCGATGGCGCGCGGCTGGGTCGAGGGCGTGCTCGGAGAGTTCACGGGGGCACCACGCGTCGTGCCGGGAACGAAACGGACCGGTCGGCCCAAGCGACCCAAGGTCACCATCGGCACGATGATCGAAACGCCGCGGGCCGCACTGCGCGCCGACGAACTCGCCGCCCATGCCGACTTCTTCAGTTTCGGAACCAACGACCTCACGCAGATGACCTTTGGTTTCAGTCGGGACGACGTTGAAAGCCGACTGGTGCCGGCGTATCTGAAATTCGGACTATTGCCACGGAATCCCTTCGACACGATCGATCAATCGGGAGTCGGCGAACTGGTCGAGTTGGCCGCAAAACGCGGTCGGAAGACGAAGCGCAAACTCAAACTCGGAGTGTGCGGCGAACACGGCGGTGATCCGGAATCGATTGAATTCTTTCATCGAGCGGGATTGAACTACGTGAGTTGCTCGCCGTATCGGGTGCCGATCGCGCGTCTCGCTGCCGCGCAAGCGGTCATCGGTGGTGTCAAAAATCGCACGCGCTGAACCGCGAATGCATCCTGCTCTCCCAACTACGATGAAGGCATCGTGATCCCCCCGATCATCTCTGCGCTGGTTGGTGCTACCTCCGAGTCGGGCAATTTCGTGAGCGTCGACGTGCCCGCCTGGGGATGGCCGATGCTCGTTGGTGTCATTGCGGCGGCGCTCATGGTTGACCTGCTCGTCTTCCATCGCAAGGCCCACGTGGTGGAAATTCGTGAGGCGGCAATCGAGAGCGCGATCTGGATCGGACTCGGTCTTGCGTTCACCGGCGTCATCGCTGCAATGTTCGCCGGGCAGGGCGAAGCGGGGCCGGCGGCCGTGGAATACCTCAGTGCCTACCTCATCGAAAAAAGTCTCTCGGTCGACAACGTGTTCGTGTGGGCAATCATCTTCTCGCATTTCGCGGTTCCACGGCAGTACCAGCATCGGACGTTGTTCTGGGGAATCTTCGGAGCCCTCGTCTTCCGATTCATATTCATCTTCGTTGGAACCGCCGTCATCAATCGGTTCAAGATCCTGCTCCTCGTCTTTGGACTCTTCCTCATCTACACCGGCTGGAAGATCGTGAGTGGCAAGGACAAGGAAACGAACCCCAACGACACCGCCACAATGCGACTCTTCCGACGTTTCGTACCGTCGGTCGACCACTACGACGGTCAAAAGATGTTCACGAAGATCGATGGCAAACGGTTCGCGACCCCGCTCCTCGCAGTGCTGGTGATCGTGGAAGTCACCGACGTAATCTTCGCCGTCGACTCCGTACCTGCGGTGCTGGCCGTGAGCCGCGAACAGTTCATCGTGTTCGCCTCGAATGCATGGGCGATCCTTGGATTGCGGGCGCTGTACTTCCTGCTCTCGGACATGCGCGAACGTTTCGTGTACATGCCGCACACCATCTCGGCACTCCTCATTTATGTCGGTGCGAAGATGACCGTTGCCTGGCGCGGATTCCACATTCCGGTGGCGATCTCACTGGCCATCATCGTGCTCTTCCTCACGACGGGAGTCGTCGCCTCCATCCTCGCCAACAAGCGCAAGGGCTTCACTCAACCTCGCAACTAGTCTTCCGCGCGTGGCCATCTCCGAGGACGACGTCGAACGGGTTCGCGCCGCCCAACCCATCTCTTCGGTCATCTCGAACTACGTGGGTCTCAAACGGGCGGGTCGCAACTTTCTCGGGCTGTGTCCGTTTCACGGAGAAAAGACACCCTCCTTCAACGTTCGTGACGAGACGGGTCGGTACAAGTGTTTCGGCTGCGGGGCCTCCGGCGACGTTTTCAAGTTCGTGCAAGAGGTCGAGCGACTCGACTTCGTCGGTGCCATCGAACACTTGGCGGCCAAGGCCGGAATCACCATCACCTACACGACGGGTGGACCCTCGCGCGATCGACAGCGGAACAAGCAACTGTTCGAACTCATGGAACGAGCCGTCGAGTGGTACCACCAGCGGTTGCTCACCGCGGCCGATGCGAAGGACGCCCGTGAGTATCTGCGCCAACGTGGCCTGAGTGGAGATATCGCCCGACAGTTCCGACTCGGATGGGCTCCCGACGCGTGGGATGCGTTGGCAACCGAACTCGGCGCGACAGCGGACATGTTGAGCGACTGTGGTCTTGCGTTCACCAACAGTCGGGGACGTCTCCAGGACTCGTTTCGTGCTCGAGTGATGTTCCCCATCTTCAAGGACTCCGGCGAAGCGGTGGCGTTCGGCGGTCGAATCCTGCCGAACAGCACGGATCCGGCCAAGTACAAGAACTCGGCGGAGTCCAAGATCTATACGAAGTCAAAGACGCTGTACGGACTCAATTGGGCGAAATCCGACGTGGTGAAGGCGGACCAGATCGTGGTGTGCGAGGGCTACACCGACGTGATCGGTTTCCATCGGGCGGGTTTCTCGCGGGCCGTGGCCACCTGCGGTACGGCACTCACCGAGGATCACGTGCGACTGATGAAGCGATTCGCCAACAACGTCGTGTTGGCGTTCGATGCGGACGCAGCGGGGCAGGGGGCTGCCGAACGTTTCTACGAGTGGGAGCGGAAGATCGACGTACGGGTCAACGTGGCTCGACTGAAGGGCGGCAAGGATCCGGGCGAACTTGCAGACAGCGACCCGCAGGGACTCCTCGACTCGATCGAGAACGCCGAGCCGTTCATGGCGTTCCGGGTTCGTCGTGTCCTGGACGGTGCCCGAATCGGAACCACCGAGGACAAGGTGCGTGTCGCCGAACGCGCCGTTGCGATCATCAACGAGCACCCCAACGTGATGGTGCGGCGTGACTACGCGACCCAGGTGGCCGAACAACTGTGGGGTAACGACAAGAAGCAGGTCGATGACATCGTGCAAAAGGTCGATCGAAAGTTCGAGGCGTCACGCGCGCGCAACGAAGTGTCCGGAGTGACGACCACTGCGAATCGCGAGAACGCCGAGTTCGTCATCCTGGCGTTGATGCTCGCCAAGTTCGACGATGTCACCGGAGTGGTGGTCGAGGAAGTGTTCGCCAACGACGCACACCGGCGAGTGTTCCGGGCGCTCCTTGCCCACCGCGGAGACCACGAGAAGGCAGAAGCCGACCTCGACCCCGAGGCGCTCGAACTGCTCTCGCAGGTGGAGGTCTTCGACGTCTCGCCGCAAGCCGATCCACGCAAGGAGGGCATCAACCTTCTGCGGGCGGCGGTACGGCGTGAATTGGCACGCCGCGTCGCCGACACTTCACCGGATGTCATCACTCGTGATCGTGGCATCAAACAGAAGGTGGAGCAGTTGAGCGGACGAGATGTGGCAGACTCGGTGGTCGCGGACCTATTGGCATGGCTGTACGACGTAACCTCCGCGATCGAGGCGTAACAACATCGTGAGAGGACCAAGGATCTCGGGTGGCGATTCACCCGACACCGTTCGGCAATACCTGAACGAGATCGGTCAGGTTCCCCTGCTCACGTCTGCCGAGGAAAAAACACTCGGCAAGGCGGTCAAGGACGGACAGAAGGCCCAGCAACGTCTCGACGACGCACGATCGGACGGCAAGTCGAAACTGTCCGCCAGCGATCGCAAGACGTTGCGCGAGACCATCAAGGCGGGTGAGAAGGCGAAGGACCGCATGGTGAGAGCAAACCTACGCCTCGTGGTGTCGATTGCTCGTCGGTACGACCGCAAGGAACTGCACCTGTCCGACCTGATTCAGGAGGGCAACATCGGACTCATGCACGCCGTCGACAAGTACGACTACGAGAAGGGGTTCAAGTTCTCCACCTACGCAACGTGGTGGATTCGCCAGTCGATGACCCGGGCGATGGCCGACCAGGGTCGCAACATCCGAATTCCCGGGCACATGATGGAAATCGTCAATCGAGTGCAGCGTTCCGAGCGTGAACTCACCGCCGAACTGAAGCGAGATCCCACTCCCGAGGAAGTGGCCGCCCGATGCGACATCACGGTGGAAAAACTCTTCGAGATCCAGCAGCTCACCCTCTCGACCGCCAGCCTCGACGCCCCGGTCGGAGTCGATGTGGACGACCTCACCGTCGGAGAGACCCTCGCCAGCCCGGATGCCGCCGATCCGCTCAACGAGACCGTGCAGCGGGAGCTGGTGAGTCAAATCGAAAAGTCCCTCGACGGACTCCCCGAGCGTGAACGGCGGATCATGTCGATGCGCTTCGGACTGGGGGAGTTCAGCGGCAAGCAACACACCCTCGAGGAGGTTGCGGAGAAAGAGGACATCACCCGCGAACGGGTGCGCCAGATCGAGCAGAAGACTCTCGCTCGCATGCGGCATCCACACAACAACAGCGGACTGCGCTCGTTCGTGGAAGACGAATAGTCCACCGACGATGCGGTGCCCGTGCGAGTAGCCTGACACAGCCTTTCCGGGGTAGCTCAGTTGGCAGAGCAACGGACTGTTCATCCGTCGGCCGTGGGTTCGAGCCCCACCCCCGGCGCCACAATTTCCACCGGGGCCAGTAGCTCAGTGGTCAGAGCAGGGGACTCATAATCCCGTGGTCGTAGGTTCGATCCCTACCTGGCCCACATGATCATGGTCGTGCCTGCATGACGTCGATCGTCTCCCCACTCCTCGGCACGGTCGTCTCGGTGCGCGTGTCGGCTGGCGAATCGGTGGCGCGCGGTACCGAACTGTGCGTGATCGAGTCGATGAAGATGGAACATCCCGTGGTCGCCGAGGATGATGTCGTCGTCGAGCGGGTGATGGTTCGAGCAGGCGACGAGGTGACCGAAGGTGCGACGCTGTTCGAGGTGCGCGGTGCCGAGCAGTCGCGATTGGGAGAGCTTCGGGTTCGACAGTCGAAACTCGACGACTCGTCGCGTCCTGCCGCGACCGCGCGTCGCCACGACCGCGGCATGCGCACGGCGCGCGAGAACATCGCCGACTTGTTCGATGACGGAACCTTCGTCGAGTACGGGGGATTTGCGGTGGCTGCACAGCGACGCAGACGTGGAATCGACGACCTCATCGACAACACGCCCGCCGATGGTCTGATCACGGGGATCGGGTTGGTCGACGGCATGCGGTGTGCCGTACTCGCCTACGACTACACGGTGCTTGCCGGTACGCAGGGTTTCGTCAATCACCGAAAAACGGATCGGATCCTGGACGTCATCGAACGCGAACGACTGCCCGTGGTGCTGTTCGCGGAGGGTGGCGGCGGACGACCCGGCGATGTCGATGCGCCCGGAGTTGCCGGACTCGACGTTCGGTCGTTCGCGTCCTTCGCGCGACTTTCCGGTTTGGTGCCGACGATCGGAATCGCCACGGGATACTGCTTCGCGGGGAATGCGGCATTGCTCGGCTGCTGCGACGTCGTCATCGCCACCGAGAACGCGAACATCGGGATGGCCGGTCCAGCCATGATCGAGGGCGGCGGGTTGGGCGTCGTGGCGCCCACGGAGATCGGACCGACATCCGTTCAGTCGACCAACGGTGTGATCGACGTCGTCGTGTCGAACGAGGCGGAGGCCACCGAGATCGCCAAACGGTACCTGGCGCTCGTCGTCGACGGTGCAGCCAGCATCGGTCCAACCGGAGTCGTCGCCGAAACGGAAGCGGTATCACGCCTACGACGAACGAACCTCCGCGACATCATCCCCGAACAGCGAACCCGGGTGTACGACATGCGAGAAGTCGTCCGCGCACTCGTGGACGAAGGCTCGCTCCTCGAACTTCGTCGCGGCTTCGCACCCGGAGCAATCACCGCATTCGCGCGAATCGATGGTCGCGCGGTGGGTATCATCGCGAACGTTCCCGCACATCTCGGTGGCGCCATCGACTCCGACGCCGCGGACAAATTTGCACGATTCGTGCAACTCTGCGACGCCCATGACATTGCGATCGTCTCCCTCTGCGACACGCCGGGATTCATGGTCGGACCGACGGCCGAAACCACCGCACAAGTACGTCACTTTGCACGACTCTTCGTCACGGCGGCGAGCATCACCGTTCCATGGATCACCATCGTGACCCGCAAGGGGTACGGATTGGGCGCCCAAGCGATGGCGGCAGGAAGTTTCCACGCCGCCACCACCACGTTGGCCTGGCCGACGGGTGAATTCGGGGGAATGGGTCTGGAGGGTGCGGTTCGGCTGGGCTACCGCAAGGAATTGTCCGCCGAGCCAGACGCCGAACGTCGCGCACAACTGGAGGAGCGCCTGATCGCCGCCGCCTACGAGCAAGGCTCCGCGCTCAACATGGCGATGCACATCGAGATCGACGACGTCATCGATCCGGCGGACACCGCCGGGCGAATCGTCGCCACCCTGCGGGCATGTGCGGCGCCCACGGCCCGGGTCGGTAAGAAGCGCCCGATGGTGGACACCTGGTGACGTTTCAGTGACCCGACGGCCTCTGGGCGGTCAACTATGCTGGCGCGCATCAACAAACGCGTGCGACACCCGTCGTACGAGAGGGAGAAACACACAATGAGGAAGCAAAGAGGACTGAAGTCCGCTGCGCTCGCCATTGCCGCATTCGCGCTGATCGCCAGCGCCTGTGGCAGCGACGATGCCGCGGAAGAAGTCACCGAAGACACCGAAGCCGCAACCGAGGAAACCACTGCGCCACTGCCTGGCGCGGGCGTTCTCGCGTGCATGGTCACCGACACCGGTGGTGTCGACGACAAGGGCTTCAACCAGATTTCCTACGCGGGCATGCAGAAGGCTGAAGCCGAACTCGGCGTCACCATCGACCTGCTCGAGTCGGCCAGCGACGCCGACTACGCGCCGAACCTCCAGTCGTTCGCCGACAAGGGTTGCAACATCACCGTGACGGTGGGCTTCCTCCTCGGCGACGCGACGAAGGCTGCTGCTGAGGCCAACACCGGTCTCAACTACGCGATCGTCGACTATGCCTACGACCCGCCCGTGGCCAACGCCCGTGGTTTGGTGTTCGCAACCGACCAGCCGTCCTTCATGGCCGGCTACTTGTCGGCGGCGATGTCCAAGTCCGGAATCGTCGGCACCTACGGTGGCGTCAACATTCCGCCAGTAACCGCATTCATGGAAGGTTTCCGCAAGGGCGTTGAGTACTACAACGCTCAAAAGGGTGCTTCCGTGAAGTTGCTCGGCTGGGACGGAACCGACGGTACGTTCGCCGGAAACTTCGAGAGCCTCGACGACGGCAAGAACATTGCCAAGAGCCAGGCCGACGAAGGCGCCGACATCATCTTCCCGGTCGCGGGCCCAGTGGGTCTCGGCTCGGCGCAATTCGCGCTCGAGTCCGCCGGCAAGGTGAAGATCATCGGTGTCGACGTGGACATGAGCGTGTCCAACCCGGACGCAGCCGAGGTGTACATCGCATCGGTGTTGAAGAACATCGACGCAGCCGTTTTCGCCGCCATCAGTGACGTCGTTTCAGGCAGCGGCGTCACCGACAACTACGTTGGCACCCTTGCCAACGGTGGTGTGGGCGTGGCATTCACCGCAGTTCCCGCCGATTTGCAGGCCGAAGTTGAGGCCATCGGTGCGGGAATCGCAGACGGATCCATCAAGCTCTAACCAGCTCGAAGCGTTACAACAGCGGGGCGGGTCGCGAAAGCGGCCCGCCCCGTTTGTATTACTCTGAACTCCCTGTGAGGCGAACCGCGCAATGAAGTTCGAACTTCGCGGAATCACCAAACGATTCCCCGGCGTGGTCGCCAACGACGGCGTCAATCTCCACGTGTCGACCGGGGAAGTGTTGGCCCTGATCGGCGAGAACGGGGCAGGCAAGAGCACCCTCATGAACGTGCTCTACGGGCTCTACCGGGCCGACGAAGGCGAACTGCTCATCGACGGGAAGCCGTCGCATTTCTCGTCGCCGGCCGATGCCATCGCCGCCGGCATCGGAATGGTGCACCAACACTTCATGCTCGTACCGGTCATGACGGTTGCCGAGAACGTGGTGCTCGGGGTCGAACCGACCGGTCGATTCGGGAGCCTCGATATCGACGAGGCGCGACGAATGGTCCGTGAAGTTTCGGACAAGTACAGCCTCGAACTCGATCCCGATGCCGTCATCGAAGACCTCTCCGTAGGAGTACGGCAACGTGTGGAGATCGTCAAGGTGCTGATGCGCGATGCGAAAATCGTGGTGTTCGACGAGCCGACGGCCGTGTTGACGCCGAGCGAGATCCTCGAGTTCTTCGAGATCGTGCGATCCTTGGTAGCCGCAGGTCGCGGAGTGATCTTCATCACCCACAAGCTGAAAGAGGCGCTCAGCGTCGCGGATCGAATCAACGTTCTGCGGCGCGGCAAGGTGGTGGGAGAGGCGCTTCCGAAGAACACGAGCGAATCCCAGATCGCAGAAATGATGGTGGGTCGCGCCGTGCAACTGGTGGTCGACAAGACCGAAGCGGTGCCTCGGGAGTCGATGTTGGACGTGCGCAACGTGACCGTGGTGGAACCGGACGGGCGTGTAGTGGTCGACGACGTGACCTTCGAGGTCCGAGTCGGGGAGATCGTCGGCGTGGCAGGCGTGCAGGGCAACGGGCAAACCGAACTCGTGGAGGCAATCGCGGGGCTCCGACGTGCCGCGAGCGGCTCAATCGTCCTCGGTGGGCGGGACATCACGACCGACTCGCCACGCGAGCGACACGAGGCAGGAATGGCGCACATCCCCGAGGACCGCCAGCGTCAGGGGTTGGTGACGGATCTCTCGATCGTGGAGAACCTCGTGTTGACGCGGTACCACGACTCAGAGTTTTCGAGCGGCATCCGTATGAAATGGGACGTTGCCAAAACCAGGGCGAAGGAACTCGTCGCTGCCTACGACATTCGTACCACCGACCCAGCTCAACCGGCTTCGACCCTGTCGGGTGGCAACCAGCAAAAGGTCATCGTCGCCCGCGAATTGAGTCGGGAGATCCGCTTGGCAGTCGCCGCCCAACCCACCCGTGGCATCGACGTTGGTTCGATCGAGTACGTCCATGCGCAAATCGTGAAGGAGCGAGACGCGGGTCGGGCGGTACTCGTAGTGAGCACGGAACTCGACGAGGTGATGTCGCTGGCCGACCGCGTGTTGGTGATGTACCGCGGCAGGATCGTGGCCGACGTCGACCCCAAGAAGGTCAGCCACATGGACATCGGTTTGTACATGGCAGGTTCGCGTCCGAGCGGAGCGGTGGCATGAACGACACCCTCAAGTCGCTCCGGTTCACGTTGTTGGCGGTGGTGGCCGCACTGTTCGTCAGCGCATTCATCATCGTGATCACCGACATCGAAGCGCTCGGCAACGGCGACTTCGGCAAGGCGCTGAGCACGCTCGGCACCGCCTACTGGGGCCTCTTCAAGGGTTCCTTCGGTTCGCTACGCGCCATCTCCAACACCATTACGGGAGCGACGCCGTTGTTGCTTGCGGGTTTGGCGGTGTCGTCGGCATTCAAGGCCGGGTTGTTCAACATCGGTGCAACCGGACAAATGTTGGCGGGCGCGATCACGGGTTTGTGGGTGGGGTTTGCGTTCCAGTTGCCACCGCTGCTCCACGTGCCCTTGGCCTTGGTCGCTTCGGCGGTCGGCGGTGCCGCATTCGGGGCGATTCCGGGAATTCTGAAGGCACGCACCGGCGCGCACGAGGTGATCACCACCATCATGCTCAACGGCATCGCATCCTTCACGGTCTTGTGGTTGCTGAAGACCGAGCTCTTCAAACGTGAGGGACGCGATGACGCGATCTCCAAGTTCGTCGAGGACTCGGCCAAATTGCCGAAACTCTTCTGGTTCATGGGCAAGCGAATCGACTTGCTTGCGCACACCGGGTTCGTCGTTGCGTTGCTCGCCACGTTCGTGTTCTGGTGGTTGCTGCGCAAGACGACGCTCGGCTTCGAGATGCAGGCGACGGGCCTCAATCAGGAGGCCGCGCGGTACGCAGGAATGCGCACCAAGTCGCTGATGGTCGTGTCGATGGCGATCGCCGGGTCGTTCGCGGGCTTGGCGGGTGGCACGGAGGTGATGGGGCTGTACGGATATGCGAGTGCAACGGTGGCCGGAGACATCGGCTTCGATGCCATCGCGGTCGCGCTGCTCGGGCGTTCGACGCCGATCGGGACGCTCGTCTCGGCGTTGCTCTTCGGTGCCCTGCAGGCGGGTGGCCGACAGATGCAGGTCGACACCGACGTTCCCATCGATCTCATCATCGTGTTGCGCGCATTGATCGTGATGTTCATCGCCGCGCCGCTCCTGGTGAAGGCGATGTTCAGGGTGAAAGGCGAGGTCAAGTCATTCGGACAAACGTTCAGGGGATGGGGCGGATGACGACGACGCAGGGCATCGTGATCTCCGCCGAACAGCGCAAACGCGCGCGAAGTGTCGGCATCACCTACCTGGTGCTGGCGGCGGTATGTCTCCTCGTGTTCACCCGACGCGCCGGTGACGCCGGATTCAAGATCGGCGAATCGAGTCAATTCACCCTTCCCGCCCAAGGTTTCGGCTGGGCACTCGGCATCGTGTTGGTCGCCGTCGCGGCCGGACAGTTGTTGCGCGGTTACGGCAAGCTGTCCAACGTCGTCCTCGCTCTGGCCACCGCCGCATTCTTCATGAGTTTCCTCGCCTGGGCGGCTGCCGGCGATTCGTTCAGTTTCGTTGGAATGCTGCAGGACACCGTGAGTCGAAGCGTTCCGATCACACTCGGTGCCATCGGTGGCATTCTCAGCGAGCGAAGCGGAGTCATCAACATCTCAATCGAAGGCATGTTGCTGGCCGCAGCGTGCACGAGTGCGATCGGTGCCTCGTTGACCAACCTGTGGATCGGCACGCTCGTCGGAGTGCTCACCGGAGTGGCACTCGCCGCCGTACTTGCGGTGATGTCCATTCGCTACAAGGTCGACCAGGTGATCGTCGGGTTCGCCATCAACTTCTTTGCGCTTGGTGTGACGTCGTTCGTGAGTTTCCGCGTCCTGGTGCCGAATCGCGACACCATGAACAACCTGCTCCCGGTGATGCCGATTCGGATTCCGGTCCTGGCCGACATTCCATTCATCGGTCAGATCCTGTTCGACCAGACCATCTTCGTGTACTTCTCGTTCGTCGCAGTCGCCCTGGCGACGTGGGGTTTGTACCGAACCAAGTGGGGGCTTCGCACCCGCGCCATCGGCGAGTATCCGCGGGCCGCGGGAACCCTCGGTGTCGACGTCAACAAACTCCGCTATCGCAACCTCTTGCTCGCCGGTGCCGTGGCAGGCGTGGGCGGGGCGTGGTGGCCGATCGGCATCGTGGGTCGGTTCGACCAGAACATCACCAATGGTCGCGGGTTCATCGCGCTCGCGGCGGTGATCTTCGGTCGCTGGCATCCAGTCGGGGCACTGTGCGGTGCGCTGGTGTTCGCGCTCTCTGAGGCGGTGCGACTGAAGATCGGCAATTTCGACACGGGTATCCCGAGCGAGTTCCTCATCATGGCGCCGTACGTCGTCACGATCGTGGTGGTCGCCGGATTCATCGGAGCAAGCCGCGCACCGAAGGCGGCCGGTCAGGTGTACGAGGACCAGTGAGCAGCGATTCGGCACACTCGCCGCACGTCGGATTTCGCGACAAGCGAGTGGTGGTGACCGGAGCAGCCTCGGGCATCGGGCATCGGACGGCGGAACTGTTGATGGAAGTCGGAGCGGAGGTCATTGCGCTCGATCGAAATCCGGTCGACCTCGCCGTGACGCAATTCGTCGCAGTCGACATGACGAACCCCGACAGCATTCTTTCCGCGGTCGATGGCATCGTGGGCGAGATCGACGTGCTACTCAACATTGCCGGGGTGCCGGGCACCGCCAACCCGGACGTGACCATGCGGGTCAACGTGCTCGGCCTTCGCTTGCTCACCGAACTGCTCGTTCCAAGGATGAACCGTGGCGGTGCGATCACCAATGTCGCCTCGATCGCCGGAGCGCAGTGGCAGGCGCATCTCGACGAAGTGCAACGATTGCTCGCCACGCCGGACTACGACGCCGGTGTCGACTGGGTGAAGGACCATCCGATGGATGGCAAGCGTGCCTACGACTTCTCCAAGGAATGCGTGGTCGTGCTCACCAAACAACACGGCCGATTCCTGCGCGAGCACGGAGTGCGGGTCAATTCGGTGAGCCCGGGGCCGGTCCGAACGCCGATTCTCAAGGATTTTCGTGAATCCATCGGTCCGATGCTCGACCTCGTCACGCGAGAGACCGGCCGTGACGCGAGCGCCGACGACATCGCGCGAGTCCTGCTCTTCGTCTCCGATCCCATCTTGCAGTGGTTGAACGCCAGCGACGTGCAGGTGGACGGTGGGTTCATGAGCGGACTCGTAGGTGGCTGGGTGCAACTCGGTGCGTAGCCGTCCATCAGTGCGGCTCGTAGCCTTGTCGCGGTGAGCAACACTTCGCACCGCTGGTACGCCGCCCGAACGACCGTCGAACAAGTGGAGGAGGGGAGCACCCTTGCCCCGCGATTCGATGCCGACGGATTGATTCCCGTCGTGACCACGGACCATGCAACCGGTGAGGTGCTCATGGTGGCCAACATGAACGCAGAGGCGTTGGCCAAGACCATCGAACTCGGTGAGGCGGTGTATTACAGCCGCAGTCGAAAGCAACTGTGGCACAAGGGTGCCACCAGCGGATTGGTCCAGAAGGTGAAGGAAATCCTCGTTGATGACGATCAGGATGCAATCTGGCTACGGGTGGACGTGCAGGGTGGCGCAAGTTGCCACGTCGGTTATCGCTCGTGTTTCTACCGGAGCGTGCCGATTGCACCGAATGTGGATGGTCCGCTCGACATGGAGTTCACCATCACCGAAAAAGTGTTCGACCCCAAGGTGGTGTACGGCGACGCGCCGAACCCCACCAAGTTGTAGGCCGCGACAGGACCACGCAACGATGGGGCGTTAGGCGCCCTTCGGCCGAAATGCCGACAAACCGCCACCGACTTCGAGTCGCGCTCCACCGATGAGGTCGACACAGTAGGGAATCGCCGGTAGCACCGCGGTGAGGCACTCGGCGATCGACGACGGCTTGCCGGGCAGGTTGACGATGAGCGACGAGCCGCGAATTCCAGCCGTTTGACGGGACAAGATCGCCGTGGGTACCACCTCGAGCGACACCGCGCGCATGAGTTCACCGAAGCCGGGCATCATCTTGTCGCACACCTGCTCGGTGGCCTCCGGCGTGACGTCGCGTGGGGCGGGTCCGGTGCCACCCGTCGTGACGATGAGGCTGCAGTGTTCGAGGTCGGCCAGATCACGCAGGGTGCGCGCAATGGTGTCGATGTCATCGGCGATGACTCGTGCGACGGGTTCCCATGCGTTGGTGAGATGTCGGGCGAGGAACCCACGGATTGCCGGACCACCCTTGTCTTCGTACACGCCTGTGGACGCGCGGTCACTCACCGTCACGATGCCGATCCGTGCCGCGGATGGCGCTCCGTCGTTCATCAACCCGCGGCTCACCGTCGGTCTACCAATGGATTCCGCGGGGTGTGTTGTACATGCGTCCGAACGTGATCTTGCGGAGAGCCGACTTGCGAATCTGGCGGAGTCCGTAGCGCGCCGACATCTTGAACTGTGCCGCCCGGGACACGCTGGTCACCCTTTCCACCGACTGACGCACCAAGGTGACGAGTTGGGTTTCGCTGGCACTCAGCACGTACGGCTCGATGTGGGCGGGGAAATCGCGCCGGGCGAATCCGAAGGTTTCGTAGTCGGAGTGGTACACGTTCATCAGGCGTTCCGCAGTCGTGGCTTCGCAAACACGGTCGAGAGGGATGCCGATGCTTTCATTGTGGCGCCGCGGGTGAATGTCCTTGCCCGATCGTTCACTGAAGAGTGTCGCGATTCGGTCGATTCCGCCCGGCTCATCGACGCGAACGATCATGTCGTAATCGACGTGATTCGGACGAACGACGCGTGATTGGGGGATGAAATGGGCGTCCACCCAGAAGGCTTCTCGGTGCTCCATCAGGGCCACGGAGTAAGCCGCGAAGCTCGCCGTCATGTTGATGCAATCGTCCTGCATGACGTCGGGAACGAGGTCGAATTTGTCGGTAACCCTGCCCGGAGCGCGCATGAACACCCGGTTCTCCCACGCCGAATAGGCGCGAGCGATTGGATCGCGGAGCGTCGCCAAACGGAGCCAGTCGGGTGAACCAAGAATCTCATCGACCTCGTGCGCCGGTAGTTCGGAGAGTTTTTGCAAACCACTCACATGGCGATTGTGGATCGTCTGGCTCCGATGCAGGTTGGCGGCGATCATTCGCGGAATCACGTCGAGGTTCAGCGAACCCTCCGCTTCGGCGAGCATCCACTTGATGGTGGTGCAGGCCGCCTTGGTGGTGGGGGCGTACATGATGCGGAGCCGCGGAGCGACGAGCGCCGAACGCGCAATCTCGGTCACCGGGAGTCGTGTGGTTGTCATCAGGTGTCAACGATCCAGGATTCGATAGTCATGGAAGAGGCGACCGCGCGTGGCTCGGCGTGCGATGGCCTTTCGAATCTGGCGGGAGCCGTAGCGAGCACCGGCCTGCGTGGCAGAGGCCTGCGAGATGCTGAGCAGGCGTTCCATGACCCCGCGCAGCTGGTACACCAGGCGAGTCTCGGCGTCACTCAACAGGTACGGTTCGACGGAAGGTGCGAATTCACGTTTCTCGAAGCCGAATGCCTCGTAATCCATGAAGTAGGTGGCCATGAGGCGATTCGCGGTGTGGACGTCACAAATCTTGGAGAGGTCGACCTTCATGCCTTCGTTCAATCGCGATGCGGTAATCGACCGACCGGAGCGTTGGCTGATGAGCGTGGAGAGGCGGTCCATGTCTCCCTTCTTGTCGACGCGAATCAACATGTCGTAGTTGATGACATCCGTCCGAACGATGTGCGCCTGCGGCAGGAAGTGTTGGTCGATGGTGAATGCATCGGTGTGTTCACCGATCATCTTGGCGAACAAGGCGAAGCTCGCTGCAATGTCGATTCGACCGTCGACCAACACGTCCTGCGACAGTTCGATTGCCCGTGCAGTCTCGCCAGGTGCACGACGAAAGATCCGGTTCTCCCACGCCGAATACGAGCGAGCCACGGGATCTCGAAGTGCGGCCACCCGCACCCAGTCGGGTGAGCGGAAGATGTTGTCGATCTCCCACTTTGGGAGGTCGACGAGTCTCGGCAGGCCGTTGATGACGGGATCGTGGATGGTCTGGGGTCGCGACACGCTCGGATTGGTGATCTGATCAATGAGATCGACGCGATGCGACCGTTCTGCCGTGGCGAGCATCAACTTGATCGAGCTACAAGCCACCTTCGGCGTCGGCGTGTACATGATCTTCAACGTCGGCGCTACGAGCGTGAGTCCGCCAATTGCCAGGAGCGACGTATCGGAGGGGAAGACGTTCATCGGTCAGTTGCTTGCCGTACCGAACACCCCGAGTTGACGAAGATGATGCAGTACGCGGTTCACTGATTCTGACACGGTTTCACCGTTATGAGCGACCACCAAGTCGGGCGTAGTCGGCCGTTCGTACGGTGCGTCGACTCCGCTGACGCCCCGGATTTCTCCACGGCGCACCTTGGCGTACAGGCCCTTGGTATCACGCCGTTCGCATTCGGCGAGCGACGTGTCAACGAACACCTCGATGAAATCGAGTCCCGTTCCCTCATGCGCCACGCGCACTCGTGAGCGGTCGGCGGCGAACGGACTGATGATGGGGACGATCGCCACGATTCCGGCGTCGGCGAACAGCCGCGCCACCTCCCCGACACGTCGAACGTTTTCGCTACGGTCACCGTCGGAGTACCCGAGGTTCGCATTGAGGCCGTGACGGAGGTTGTCGGCGTCCAACACGTATGCCAACACGGAGACCTCCAGCAGCGAACGCGAGAGCGCGTCGGCAATCGTCGATTTCCCCGAACCGGACAGCCCGGTCAGCCACACGGTTGCACCATGCAAGCGGTGGTGGGTCCAGCGTCGATCGCGGGGTACCGCGGGTTCGTGCCACACCGGACCGTTGGGCACCGGCGCGCCGGAGGTCGGGCGATCGTTCATGTGCGCGGTGACAACAACATGCCGGCGGCGCATGTCTGACCGCTATTTTCGTCGACGAGAATGAACGATCCCGTCGTACGGTTTGCGTGGTAGTCGTCGTAGAACAGCGGTGCGGTCGTATGGATCTCCACGCGGCCGATCTCGTTGAGCGCCAGGGATCGGACGTCGGCCTCGCGATGCAAGGTGGAGATGTTGAGTCGGTACAACACCTTGGTGACCTTCGCGCGCGCCAACTTGGTGGTGTGCTTGAGCGAGTAGATACGGTCGGTCTGGAGCGATGCGGCGTCGTCCATCCAGCAGAGCATCGCCTCGAGGGACTGGGCTTGGCGCGGTCGATTGTTGGGTCGACAAATCATGTCGCCGCGGGCAATGGAGAGATCATCCTGCAGGAGCAGGGTTGCGGTGTGTCCTGGTTCAACCTGTTGGAGCGGACCGGTGGGCGAGTCGATTCCCGTAATCGTGGTGGTGAGTCCCGAAGGCAACACCATGACGTCGTCACCCACCCGGAACACGCCGCCGGCAACGCGCCCCGCATACCCGCGGTAGTCGTGGTGTTCGGCGCGTTGGGGGCGAATCACGTACTGGACGGGGAATCGCGCATCGACACGGTTGTCGTCGCTCGCCGTGTAGACGTTCTCCAGGTGGTGCAGCAACGTCGGGCCCTCGAACCAGGTCAGATTCGGCGACCTGCTCACGACGTTGTCTCCTTGGAGTGCGCTGATGGGAAGGAACGTCACGTCACGCAGGGACAACCGGGACGCGAACTCCTCGAACTCCTCCCGAATTCGATTGAAAACGTCGGGTGACCAATCAACGAGGTCCATCTTGTTCACGCAAATGACGAGGTGCGGTACGCCAAGGAGCGACGCCAGCAGGCTGTGACGTCGCGTCTGCTCGACGATGCCGGTGCGGGCGTCGACGAGCACGATGGCGAGATCAACGTTGGATGCCCCGGTGATCATGTTGCGGGTGTATTGAATGTGGCCCGGACAATCGGCGATGATGAAACTTCGTTTCGGCGTCGCGAAGTAGCGGTACGCGACGTCGATGGTGATTCCTTGTTCGCGCTCGGCTCTCAGACCGTCGGTGAGGAGCGACAAATCGACGTAGTCGGTGCCTCGTCGCTTGCTGACGCTCTCGATGTGCTCGAGTTGATCCTCGAAGATGCTCTTGGAGTCGTAGAGGAGTCGTCCGATCAGCGTGGATTTGCCGTCGTCGACGGACCCGACGGTGGCGAATCGAAGGCGTTCCATCTAGAAGTATCCCTGCTTCTTGCGGTCTTCCATGCCTGCTTCGCTGATGCGATCGTCGGCGCGGGTGGCTCCCCGTTCCGTCACGCGAGCCGCGGCGGTTTCGGCGATGATCTGCTCCAGCGTGGTGGCGCTGGACTCGATCGCGGCGGTGCATGTCGCATCGCCCACCGTGCGAAATCGCACCAGTTGTTCGCTCACCGGTTCGTCACCGTCGGCGACGAGGAATGGTGACTCCGCCATCCACATTCCGTCGCGTCGGAAGACCCTGCGGCGATGTGCGAAGTAGATGCTCGGCAGCGGGATGTCGCACTCGTCGACGAACCTCCAGATGTCGAGCTCGGTCCAATTGGAGAGTGGAAAGATGCGGAAGTGTTCACCGGGTTTGTGTCGGCCGTTGTAGATGCCCCACAATTCGGGGCGCTGGCTCTTGGGGTCCCACTGACCGAAGGAGTCGCGGAAGGAATACACCCGCTCCTTGGCTCGGGCGCGTTCCTCGTCGCGCCGCGCGCCGCCGAACACGGCATCGAACCTGTGCTCCGCAATGGCATCGAGCAAGGTCACGGTTTGCAGCGGATTACGGCTGGCACGTGGTCCCGAGACGTCCTGAATTCGTCCGGCATCGATCGACGCCTGCACCGAACCGACGATGAGTTGGACGTCCAACTCCGCCACGGTCCGGTCACGGAACTCGATGACTTCCGGGAAATTGTGCCCGGTGTCGATGTGCATCACGGGGAACGGCACCCGTGCGGGGGAGAATGCCCGAACGGCCAGGTGGAGCATGACGACGGAGTCCTTGCCGCCCGAGAACAGCATGACGGGACGCTCGAACTCGGCTGCGACCTCGCGGATGATGGTGACGGACTCGTCGACCAGCCCCCGCAACGCTGATTTCACAGGCAAAACACTACGCCAAGACGATTTGTCAAGGTTGCGATGACTTTTCGTACAAACGCCGATTTCGGGCGCGGGACGAATTGCACGCGTGTTATTCTGTGGCTGCGCCGCCCGGCGTACCACAATCCAAAAAAGGGGAGCACGAATGAAACGACGAAAGGTAATCGCAGCGGCATTTGCCGCGGCAGCGATGATCGTTGCCGCCGCATGCGGTAGCGACGACGCAGCAGACGAAGAAGTCACCGAGGAGACCGAAGCCACTGAAGAGACCATGGCGCCAGCCGAGGACTACAGCATGGTCAAGGCTGCCGTGGTGTACATCGGTGTCCCAGGTGACGCCGGTTGGACCTACCAGCACGATCAGGGAATCGCGTACCTCGAAGAGCAACTCGGCATCGAAGTCACCCGACTCGAGAACATTCCCGAGGGTGCCGAATCCGTAGCGACCTTCGACAAGTTGGCGCGCGATGGATACAACCTCATCATGGGAACCTCGTTCGGATACATGGATCCAATGCTCGAAGTTGCCGCCAAGTACCCGGACGTGTGCTTCCAGCACGCATCGGGATACAAGACCGCGGAGAACATGGGTAACTACTTCGGTGCCATGGAGGAAGCGCGCTACCTCTCCGGTATCGCAGCGGGCGCAGCCACCACGAGCGGCAAGCTCGGCTACGTCGCCGCATTCCCGATCCCCGAGGTGTTGCGCGGAATCAACGCATTCACGCTCGGCGTGCGCTCGGTGAACCCGACCGCGACCGTGCAAGTTGCGTGGACCTCCACGTGGTTCGATCCGGCCAAGGAGAAAGAAGCGGCACAATCGTTGCTCGCGACCGGAGCCGACGTCATTGCGCAGCACCAGGACACCACTGCTCCTGGTGAAGCAGCCAAGGAAGCCGGCGCAAAGTGGGTCGGCTACAACTCTGACACCAAGGCGGGCGACTTCCCGGACACCTGGCTCACCGGCCCGGTCTGGAACTGGGGACCGCACTACGTGAAGATGGCCAAGGACGTTGCTGCGGGAACCTGTGATGCAACGCCGTACTACGGCAACATGGCCGACGGCATGATCACCCTCGGTGTGTACGGTTCGGGAGTCTCGCAGGAGACCCAGGACCTCATCGCAGAGAAGGCCGCCGCCATCATCGACGGTTCCTTCCTGCCGTTCACCGGTCCGATCAAGGACAACGAAGGCAATGAGCAGATCGCGTCCGGGGCCAGCGCCTCGCTCGGTGACTTGCTCGGACAGTCGTACTTGGTGGAAGGTGTCATCGGCTCCGCAAAGGGCTGAACCACTCGGTAATCGGCAATACAGCGCCCACCTCGTTTCGACGAGGTGGGCGTTTTGCCGTTCTGGGGAGCATTGCGATTGTGGCAAACTTGCCTGTCGTGACGGGCGCACCTGGAGCAGCCGCAGGTGAGATGTCGCAGGCGGGACGAGCAGTTGCCCCGGCCCTCGTTGCACGAGGTATCACCAAGCGATTTCCCGGAGTCGTTGCCAATGATTCGGTGAATTTCGACGTCGCGCGCGGCGAAGTGCACACCTTGCTCGGCGAGAACGGAGCGGGCAAGAGCACGCTCGCCTCCGTGCTCTGCGGTTTGTACCGTCCGGAAGAAGGCCAGTTGTTGCGCAACGGAGCCGAGATTCGGCTCAACAGTCCTCGTGATGGTTTGTCGCAGGGCATCGCGATGGTGCACCAACATTTCCGCCTGGTGGATCGTTTCACGGTGGCGGAGAACGTGGTACTCGGCCACAAGTCCCTCTCATTCGTCCTCGACAACGCCGCCATCGAGGAGAGGGTTGCTTCGATCACCCAGGAATTCGGGCTACCGCTCGATCCGCGTGCCGTCGTCGGTGAACTCTCGGCCGGTGAGCGGCAACGAGTCGAGATCGTGAAGGCGTTGTACCAGGGTGCCGAACTCCTGCTTCTCGACGAGCCGACGGCGCTCCTTGCACCACCGGAGGTGGAGAAGTTGTTCATCACGGTTCGCGCGATGACCCACGCGGGAAAATCCGTCGTCTTCGTGAGTCACAAACTCGGGGAGGTCGTCGACATCTCCGACCGCATAACGGTGATGCGAGCGGGCAAGGTGACCGGCTCGGTGCGCCGGGGTGACGCGGACGTACGTCGTCTGGCGGAATTGATGGTGGGTCGGGAGATCAACATCGTGCCCCGACGGGCCAAATCCCCGACGAGCGACGTGTTGCTCTCGATCTCGCAGGTGCATCTTGAGCGCGAGGGTGCGGAAATCCTCACCGACATCAATCTGGAGGTGCGCGCCGGAGAGATCGTCGGCGTTGCCGGCGTTGCCGGCAACGGCCAACGCGACCTCGCGGAGGTCGTCGCTGGATTGCGCATGCCCCAACGGGGAAACGTCACGGTTTGCGGAGTGCCCACTTCCCGAGCCGGTGCGCTCGGTGCGCGGCGCGCCGGGCTCGCGTACGTGCCCGAGGATCGTCTCGGCACGGGATTGGCTCCCTCGCTTTCGATGGTGGACAACCTGGTGCTCACTCGCAAGCGGGGCTTCATCGTCGACCGCAAGTCGGCACTTCGCGAGTCGGAAGGATTCATCCGCCAATTGGAGATCAAGACGCCCGGACCACTGACACCCACCAGAAAATTGTCGGGTGGCAACGCCCAGAAGGTCTTGTTGGCACGTGAACTCTTCGCGGTGAGCGGTGCGCGGGTGTTGATCGTGTGTTCGCCGACGCGAGGTCTCGACGTCGGGGCGGTCGAGGCAGTTCATGCATTGCTCGACGAGGCACGCGATGCCGGCAAGGCAATCCTCATGATTAGCGAGGACCTTGACGAGGTGATGACTTTGGCGGATCGGGTCATGGTGTTGTATCGCGGCAGGATCACGCTCGAGCAGGCGGGCATCGACGCCGACCTCGATCGGATCGGTCGTGCAATGGCAGGTCTCGCCTCGTGATCGTGTTCGGCCGACGAGTTCGAATGGAGCAGCGACTCACCACGCCGAGTTCGCTGCTGGTCGTGGTGCCGGTGTTGTCGGTGCTCTTCGCGCTGGTCGTCGGAGGGGTGTTTCTGGCACTCACCGGACACCCACCGATCGGAACGTACCTCGACCTGCTGGACAACGGGTACACGAGTTTCTACGGCATCACGGACACACTCGGGCTGGCGACGCCGCTCGTCTGTACGGGACTCTCCGCCGCGTTCGCCTTTCGCATGAACCTCTACAGCATCGGCCAGGAAGGGCAGATGTACCTCGGCATGATCGGCGGAACATGGGCCGGCATCGTTCTTGCCGACGCACTTCCGACGGCGATAGCGGTTCCGGTGGTGTTGTGCTGCGGGGCATTGTCGGGTGCGGCGTGGGTCGCGCTCCCGGCGTTGCTGCGCGCCCGACTGGGCACGAGCGAGATCGTCAGCACCTTGTTGTTGAACTACGTAGCCCTGAACCTCGTCAACTACTTCATCTTCGGCTCCACCGGTTTCTTCCGTGACCCGACGACTTCATTTCCGCAGGGTCGCACGGTGTCGGAGAATGCGCGATTGTCGCCTCTTTCGTTCTTCACCGACAAGGTGACGAACACGTATCCGACGTTCGTCATCGCGGTCGTCCTGGCGGTGTCCTTGTTCTGGCTGATGAAGGTGTCCAACTACGGTTACGAAACGACGGTGTACGCCGATTCGCCGAATACCGCTCGATATGCGGGCATGAACTCCACGTGGCTGCAATCGTCGGTGCTACTGATCTCCGGTGCCTTGGCCGGGGTGGGCGGCGCGATGTACGTGGTGGGTCCGGCCGGCAAGGTCGACCCTGGTCTCCTACAAATCGGACTCGGTTACGCGGGCATCGTGGTTGCGGCACTGGCGAGGTACAACTTCGTGGCAGTGATACTCGCGGCGGTGCTCTTCGCCGGCTTGCGCACGGGCGGCAATGCACTCCAGGCCTCGAGCGATCCGGTGCCCATCGCCATCGCCGTCGTGTTACAGGGAGCAGTGCTCCTGTTCGCCCTGGGCGGCGAACTCTTCCGACGCAACAAGGTGACCATCGTGCGGGTGAAACAGGCAGTGGCATGAACTCGAACATCTGGCTGCTGACGTTCGCTGACGCAATCAGCATTGCAACGACGCTCATCCTGGCCTCGCTCGGCGCCATCCTCACCGAACGAAGCGGTGTCATCAATCTCGGAGTGGAAGGAATGCTGCTCATGGGTGCGGTCACCGGGTTCGTCGTTGCCGATTCGAGCGGCAACCTGTGGCTGGCCCTGCTGGTGTCCGTGTTGGTTGGTGTCGTTTTGTCTGCGGTGCACGCCGCACTCACGATCGGCTTGCGAGCGAATCAAATCGTCTCCGGCTTGGCGATGGTCATCTTTGGAACCGGGTTGTCGCAATTCATCGGGAAGCCCGTGGAGGGTCTCCCGCGTCCGGTGATCATTCGACCGCTGAATTTCGGTGCGCTCTCCGACATTCCGATACTCGGACCTGTGGTGTTCGGTCACGACCTCTTCACGTACCTCACGTGGCTGTTGGCAGCCGGGCTCTCGTTCTATCTGCACCGGACACGTCCGGGACTGTTGCTCCGCGCAACGGGCGACGCTCCCGCCACGGTGGATGCGCAAGGGGGATCCGTCGCGCGAATCCGCTGGATGCACGTCATCGCCGGTGGCGCGCTCATGAGTTTCGCCGGCGCCTGGTACATGTTTGCTCGGGCGGCAGCGTGGAGCCAGGCGGCCACCACCAATGGAATCGGATGGATCGCGTTGGCGCTGGTGGTGTTCGCATCGTGGCGGCCGCTGCGGGCCATCGGCGGCGCGGTGCTCTTCGGCTTCACCTTGCAGGTGCCGTTCACCTTGCAGGCCGAACAAATCAGCATCCTGCCACCTACCATCGTGGCGATGTTTCCCTACCTCGTGACGCTCGCCGTTCTGGTGGCGTTGTCGACGCCGCGAGCACGGCGTCTGCTCGGTGCGCCGAAGTTGCTCGGTCAACCCTTCGTGCGCGACGAACGCTGAGCACCCCGATGTTGGAACGAATGTCATGACTCGAAAACTCTCGGTTGCCTCCTCGAACTCCGACATCCTCACCGTCCTCCACGAGGTGGCGGATGCAACGTATGCCGTATTGAGTTCGAACACCGATTGGGAATTGTCCGGCAAGCGACCCACCCAGTACGCCATCGACCTGCGTGTCGATGCAGCCGCGCTCGAGGTACTGCACGGTGCGGGTTGTGCGGTGCTGTCGGAGGAAAGTGGTCGCACGGGCGAGTGGCACGACGATGCAATCATCGTGGTGATGGACCCGCTCGACGGTTCCACCAATGCCAGCCGTCGGGTGCCGTGGTATGCGACGGCCTTGGCTGCAATCGATACGAGTGGTCATCGCGCCTCGCTGGTGGCCAATCAGTACACGAACGCGGATCGCTGGACCGCCACCATTGGCGGTGGGGCATTTCACAACGGCAACCAGATTCGTCCATCTTCGTGTGCCCAGTTATCCCAGGCAGTGGTCGGTGTGTCGGGTCTGCCCAAAAAGCACCCTGGGTGGGCGCAGTTTCGTGCGCTCGGTGCCGCTGCACTCGATATTTGTCTCGTCGCGCAGGGAACCCTGGATGGATGGGTCGATTTGTCGACACATGGCGTGTGGGACTATCTCGCGAGTGTGCACATCTGTCGGGAAGCCGGCGCGGTCGTCGGTGAGGTACAGGGGCGCAGTTTGATCGTCACCGAGCACAGCGAGCGACGTTCGCCGGTGGTCTCGGCAACACCCGAACTTTATTCAGCATTGCAACGCTTTCGTGACTGAGCGCGATTCTCCAGCGCGCTTCCTCGAGCGCTTCGTTGCAGTCGAGATGCGAGCAGCGTGCTTGATCGTTGCCGCAGCCCTTCTCGGCGTTGGCTTCGCTACATTCGGCAACGTGCACGTAGAAAACGACTTGACGAACGTATTGTCGGAGATCGCGATCGGTGGTTTCTTTTTGTTGGTGGGTCTAGAATTGCGTCGCGAATTCGCTAGCGGTGTGTTGTCCGGGCTGACACTGTGGGCAAGTGTCGCCGCAGCAACGATGGGCATGGCGTTACCGGCTCTCATCTATGCCTCGCGAGCACCGGCAGCAGCCCGTGATGGTTGGGTTGCAGTAGTAGCCACCGACATCGCGCTGGCCACTGTAATAATGATCCTTGGTGGTTTTTCGCGCAAGGTGCGCACGCTGCTGTTGACGGTGGCGGTGCTCGATGATCTCGGCGGCCTCATTGCCCTCGTCACCACAGGTAAAAGACCCGAGTTGTTGTGGTTGGCCCTGGCAGTCGCGGTCGTTGCGATCTATGCGTCGGCGATTCGTCAGTTCAATCTCGGTGTAGTGACGGTCATCGCTTCGACCGTAGTGGTAGTGGCGCTGATGCTGCGGGCCGGGCTCCACCCATCGTTGGGGGCATTTGCCGTCGGCTTTTGTGCGCCGAACGTCGACCCCGAGAAACCGAGCGTGTCGGAACGGGTGCACGAGCGAGTACATCCGTGGATTGCGGCGATCTTTCTGCCGGTCTTCGTCTTTATTCACACCCTTGTGCCCATTGCAGCACCCAGCGACGTATCGACGTCACTCGTCTGGACGACCGTTGTCGCGATCGTGCTGGGTAAGGTGCTGGGCGTGGGCGGCGTGCTGATCATGTTGAGTAGACGATTGAACATTTCAGTGTCCGAATCGGTAGGCGTCGGTTGTGCCGCTGCTGCAGCGCTCACCGTGGCGATCATCGGTGTGGCAGCAACCTTGGACGACGCGCGGTACGAACAGGCAGTCAGCCTCGGCATCCTGATTGCGACAGCCATTGCCTTCGTTCTGGGAGTGGGTGCAGGTCGTCTGACTTCGAACAAAGGCGACTTCGATGGCACGTGAATTGACCGGAGCGCATGTCGTCGTCGTTGGGGCAACGGGAGTGCTCGGGGGTCGAATCGCCGCGCATTTCGCCGCAATTGGTGCGCGCGTGTCGGCAATCGTTCGTGACCAGGCCGGGCTCGATGGCGCCAGCGTCGCACAGTACGCGTTGGCGGACGTCACTGATTCCGCCGCACTTCGCACCGCGTTTGCCTCAGTTGCGCCGTACGACGGCGTCGTCAATGCCACCGGAGTCGTGGCATTCGGCAACGTGGCCGATCTTGACGACTCCACCCTCGCCCGCTTGTTCGCCGTGAACTCCATCGCGCCGGTCGTCATGCTGCGCGAGAGCTCACCGCACCTGACGGATGGGGGTTTCTTCGTCAATCTCTCCGGAGTGGTGGCAACCCAACCGGTTGCGGGCATGGCCGCCTACAGCGCGTCGAAAGCTGCGGCGTGGGCGGCGATGTCCGCGGCTGGCCGTGAGTTGCGTCGCCGAAGAATCGACGTCATCGACGCGCGACCTCCGCACACCGAGACCGGCCTTGCTAGTCGCGCAATAGCCGGAACTGCACCGAAGATGCCCGCGGGGCTGACGCCGGACGTCGTGGCAGCGCGCATCGTCGCCGGTGTGGTGGCTGGTGAGCGCGACCTCCCGACCGAAGCATTCACCTGAACCACTCGCGCGTCATTGCGCGATGCCGTCAACCGAGTTGAATCTTGCGATTCCGAGCCGGGGTGGTGCCGAGCTCGCTGACGCACGAGACCGACGCCGTGATAACCGGTTTGGTCTTGGACTTGGCGGGAAGTCCCAATTGTCGAACCAGCGCGTTGATCTGCGCGGCCGAATAGGAGACGGTGGCATTCCCGATACCGGACAACGTCACGGCACGTTTGACCGTCTTCTTGCCGGTCAGCGCCAGCGTGCATTTCCCGGAGGGGGGACCGGCAATGGTGAACGGCTCCGATGCGGTGAGTGCGGCGATGCCACCGTCGGTGAGTGCCACGGGTCGAAGCAACAGCGCGTCACCAGCACCTTGCCGCAGGCTCACGCTCATGGTTGACGGTGGTCGCGAACCCGTCGGCCGCAGTGACGTCAATACGTCGTTGGCGTTACGGGGCGGTCCGGTGGTGATGGTGCAGACGGCCCCTGCCGGGCACACGAAG